>RRZU012574658.1_pt1 | contig 13920 bp, 10 predicted proteins | sample 2165561 | NCBI WGS metagenome assembly RRZU01 (sample SAMN10456909, study PRJNA506462) | wastewater metagenome | isolation source: wastewater sludge | place: USA: Moscow, Idaho
AAAGGGGGAATCTTACAGTCGCTTGGAATGGAAGAAAAGTTCCTGAAGAAAATGCATCGGATAGAAGTTCTTTGGATGACAGGATGCGCAGGAGTGATTGGAGTTCTTACGTTATGGGGTGCTTGCCGACTGATATAGAGGAGGCTTCAAGATGAAGAAAACCTATATCCTATATTGCTGCATAATCAGCGTTATTCTAATGCCGTTCAAATGGTTTGCACCGGAGAATATGACGGATTTATCGGAATGGGGATTTAAGTGTATTTCCAATCCGGTTGGAATCGTGTTGCTCATTATTGGTGTTCTGCTGATTCAGGCAAAGCGTATAGAAGCAAAAGAACGGATTCAGGTGGGAATTGGATTAGTGGCAATAAAAAAGACTGTCAAGCCATAAAAGCTTCACAGTCTTTTCACGTCCCTGATCAGAATCGAACTGACGCACCCGCCTCCGGAGGGCGGTGCTCTATCCACTGAGCTACAAGGACATCTACTAATATAGCACTTGCCCAGAAAAAAATCAAGAAGAAATTTCGAACAGGACAAGTAAAACGGGATGAACAGAATAGCAGCCGAAATACCATTTGAAAGTGATTTGATACACAGAGTGGGCATCAGCATAAAGCAATTTTAATGCAGAAAAAGAATAAATAATCGCTTCGACAAAACCAGTCAAAACAAGTCTTCCTTCGCTATTGACGCAAAAGCGGGCATTGCGTATGATAGGTGGCAAAGGAGGAAATGCCATGTCGGAAGAAAAAAGGATGCCCGTCCTTACAGGCCAAAAGAAGCAGATTTTCTACACTGGTCTTGTGTATCTGCTGGTCTGCTTTATGACGGCGGGAGTCACCGTTTTTCTTACGAAAGAGAAAAAAGATGAGGTAAAAGAAGTAAGTGCAGTTGTTACAGAAGAGCCAAAAGTAAATACCGGATACGCAGCGATGGAAACCAATCCACTTCTGGAGAACCGGGACGAAGAGCTTGCGGATGCAGTAGAAGCATACTATCAGGAACTTTCCGGAAAAGAAGCCTATGCCGAAGCATACGATGGGATTGCGATTTACACGAAAGACGGCAAAGCAAAAGGCAGCAGGATCCTGTATGTACGGTACAATATGAAGATCCGTGGAATTTACACTGAAGTACCGGGACTTGAAACCTTATATGCGGTCAAGGACAAAGATGGAAAATTCGATATTCAGGCAGAGATCTCTGACGAGCAGATTCAGACGATAATTGAAGAAGTCTCCGCACAGACAGATGTGCAGGAGCTGTTTGCACAGGTAGAAGCGGATTATGAACAGGCACTTGGTTCAGATGCAATGCTCGCACAGGCGGTGGAAGATCTGAAAAATGCAGTGGATCAGTAACACTGTAAATACAGCGAGCCAGTAACGTCTGAAAAAAGCGGTAAAGTCTATGAAAAAATGTTGTGCGTCAGCAGAAGTGGATGCTGTCTTGCCAAAAATTCATAAAGAATGCAGAATTTCAGGCAACATCCAGTCTCCGGATTGCGATTTTCTATTGCGCTTACATAAGGATTCAGATATAATAAATAAAGCGGCGCAGGCAAAGAGTCTGCGCTAACGTTTATGATGAAAAAGAGAGGAACGATCGATACTATGAAGAAGATCCTGGATCTGATTACAGAAGAAATGGAACAGGCATTTGCAGATGCCGGATACGAGAAAGAACTGGCGCGTGTTACACTTTCCAACCGCCCGGATTTATGTGAATATCAGTGCAATGGTGCGATGGCAGGTGCAAAAAAGTACCACAAAGCACCGATCATGATCGCAGAAGAAGTTGTGGCAAAGATTCCGGAGAACGGATATATCAGCGGAGCAGAAGCAGTTAAGCCAGGTTTCATCAACCTGAAGACCAACCCGGCAGCAGTCGCAGATTATCTGAACCAGATGGAAGCAGACGAAAAGCTCGGCGCGGAAGAAGTAGAGAATCCAAAGACAATCGTCATTGATTACGGCGGACCGAATGTGGCAAAACCGCTTCACGTCGGACATCTCCGCTCCGCGATCATCGGAGAAAGCGTAAAGAGAATCACCCGTTTTATGGGCAATAAAGTGGTTGGTGATATCCACCTTGGAGACTGGGGATATCAGATGGGACTGATTATCACAGAACTGAAGAAACGCCAGCCGGATCTTTCGTATTTTGATGATAATTTCACCGGAGAATATCCAAAAGAAGCACCATTTACCATCAGTGACCTGGAGGAAATTTATCCGGCAGCGTCCGCTTATGCAAAAGAGCATGATGATTACAGAGAAGAAGCACTGGATGCAACCTTCCAGCTGCAGAGCGGAAAGCGCGGTTACCGTGCAATCTGGGATCACATTATGAATGTGTCTGTGACAGACTTAAAGAAAAACTATGCGAACCTGAATGTTGAATTTGACCTCTGGAAAGGGGAATCTGACGCACAGAAATACATCCCGGATATGGTGGAAAGACTGAAGAAGGAAGGCTATGCGCATATTGATAACGGAGCACTCGTGGTAGATGTCAAAGAAGAGACCGATACCAAAGAGATCCCACCGTGTATGATCCTGAAGTCCGACGGTGCAGCACTTTATGATACCACAGACCTTGCAACACTGGTAGAGCGTGAAGAACTGTTCCAGCCGAACGAAGTCATCTATGTAGTTGACAAACGTCAGGAACTGCATTTTGTACAGGTATTCCGCTGCGCGAAGAAGACCGGCATTGTAAAAGAGGATACAAAGCTTACTTTCCTTGGATTTGGTACGATGAACGGAAAAGACGGGAAACCGTTCAAGACCAGAGAAGGCGGCGTTATGCGTCTTGAGAACCTGATCCGCGAGATCACAGAAAAGATGTATGAAAAGATCACAGAGAACCGTACCGTATCGGAAGAAGAGGCAAAAGCAACAGCGAAGATGGTCGGAATGGCTGCGATCAAATACGGAGACCTCTCCAACCAGGCAGCAAAAGACTATGTATTCGATGTAGACAGATTCACTTCTTTTGAAGGAAATACAGGTCCGTACATCCTGTACACCATCGTTCGTATCAAATCAATCCTGAACAAGTACAAAGAATCAGGAAAGAGTATGGACGATATCAAGATCCTTTCGGCTACAAGTGAGAGCGAAAAGGCTCTGATGCTGGAAGCTGCGAAGTTTGGCAGTGTGATGGAGAATGTATACGAAGAACTTGCACCACACAAGATCTGCGCATATATTTATGATCTTGCAAATGCATTTAACCGTTTCTACCATGAGACAAAGATCCTGGCAGAAGAGGATGAACAGAAGCAGAAGAGCTACATTGCCCTTCTTACACTGACAAGAGACATTTTGACAACCTGCATCGATCTGCTTGGATTTGAAGCACCGGAAAGAATGTAAAAAGGCAGAAGCATCAGAAGTAATGACAATACGATAAAGAGGCGAGGACATATGACAGAGAAATTGTTTTACACAGACAGTCACCTGCAGGAATTTACTGCGGAGGTTGTGTCCTGCCGCCCGTGTGATAACGGATATGAGGCAGTTCTTTCAAGAACTGCCTTTTTTCCAGAAGGCGGCGGTCAGGCAGCAGATACCGGAGTGATTGACGGGATCAGAGTATATGATGTACAGGAAAAAGGAGAACAGATCTTTCACTATCTGGAAGGAGAACTGGAAGAAGGAAAGACCGTGACCGGTCAGATCGACTGGGACAAACGTTTTTCACGGATGCAGCAGCACAGCGGAGAACATATCGTATCGGGAATCGTTCATGCACGTTTTGGATATGATAATGTGGGATTCCATTTGAATGATGAGCTGTGCACTCTGGACTTAAGTGGTCCGCTCACGAAGGAGGAGCTTCGCGAGGTGGAAAATGCGGCAAATGAAGCGGTATTTGCAAATGTACCGGTTCAGATAAGTTATCCGTCCAAAGAAAAATTGAAGACGTTGGATTACCGCAGTAAGATAGAGATTGACGGACAGGTGCGTATCGTGACGATACCGGGATATGACGTGTGTGCCTGTTGTGCACCGCATGTGTATTTTACCGGAGAGATCGGTCTTATCAAACTGGTGCAGAGTCAGAATTATAAAGGCGGTATCCGGATTACTATGCTGTGCGGAAGAAGGGCACTGAAGGATTATCAGCAGAAAGAAGAAAGCGTGAAGGCGATCATGGGAAGCCTTTCAGCGAAGGAAGAATTGATTGCTGAAGCAGTTGAACGCGTAAAAGAGGAATGTACACAGCTGAAGAGTGAACTTGCAGAGACAAGATATCAGATTCTTGAAGCACAGGCAGAAAAAATTCCGGAGGGACAGAAAAAGGTCTGTATTTTTGATAGCAAATTAAGTGGGAATGAACCACGTGAGCTTATGAACCTTGTACTGAAAAAAGGAACAGAAGTATGTGCGGTATTTGCAGGAAACGAAGAGAGTGGATACCGTTATGTGATCGGCAGTGAGACAGAGGATGTGCGCCCGTACAGCAAGATCCTCAAAGAACAGTTTGACGGAAGAGGCGGTGGAAAACCGGTCATGGTACAGGGCTCTGTAAATGGAAGTGAAGAGGCAATCCGAAAAGTTTTTGAGTAAGAGAAGGCGGAGATGAAGAATGCGAGACAGGAAAACAGGGAGAATTATCTGGTATTTGTTCAGTGCGGTTCTGATCAAATGGGGTGTGGAGATCGCAGTAGCGACATTTGCACTTTCCTGCGGTCTGCGCAGCAATATGGGAATTGGGGCAGTCTCTTCGATCATCACGATCCCAATGATTGCGTGGATCTACCGGAAAGATCAGGGACGCTATGAAAAGCAGCAGGAATCCTGGTGGAAATATAAAGCGGCTTCCCGATATGGAATGTGGCTTGTTATGCTCGTCGGTGCAGTGACTGCGTGTGTGGCGATGAATGATATCGTCATGCTGATGAATATGCAGAGGATCAGCCAGGTTTATCAGAGCACAGAGCAGATCATTTACAGTGCACCGCGTTGGCTTCAGCTGGCGGGAGCCGGGATTCTGGCTCCGGTCGCAGAAGAGCTTGTTTACCGCGGGATGATCTACCGGCGGATGCGCGAGAGCCTTACCGCTGTGCAGGCAGGTGTGTTTGTAGCCATTTTGTTCGGTGTCGGTCATGGAAATCTGCCACAGGGACTTTATGCAATGGTACTCGGACTTCTGCTTGCCTGCATTTATGAGAAATTCCGGAATATTGCAGCTCCGATCCTGTTCCATATTGTTGTGAATATTACGTCATTATTGCTTTCGTGGTATGGGGGCTTTGAATGGATTCTGGGAACAGAGGGAAAAGCAGTTGGAATTACTGTACTGGCTACGTTGATTACTGTTATAATTTATGTAAAAATAAAAAATATAAGACAAGAAATACGATAATTAACTGAAAAATACTGAAAAAGTTTACAAAATAAATAATATCTGACAATTTCTGTAAAATTAGGGGTTTACTTTTGCAGACAAATGCTGTATAGTGTTAAATCATAAAAGCAACAACAAAACCGTTTTACAGAAAGGGCAGGTTATATGAGCGTAATACAACAAAATACAGAACAAGGCTTATACAGCCCTGATTTTGAGCATGACAACTGCGGTATCGGAGCTGTTGTGAACATCAAAGGGCAAAAGAGTCATGATACAGTCGCAAATGCGCTGAAAATCGTAGAAAATCTTGAACATAGAGCTGGCAAGGATGCCGAAGGGAAGACAGGAGACGGTGTAGGAATACTGTTACAGATTTCGCACAAGTTCTTTACAAATGTCTGTCGTCCCCTCGGCATCTTTTTAGGTTCTGAGAGAGATTACGGTGTGGGAATGTTTTTCTTCCCACAGGACGAACTGAAAAGGAATCAGGCAAAAAATATTTTCGAAGTCATTGTCGAAAAAGAAGGACTGAAATTCCTTGGATGGAGGGAAGTGCCGATCCGTAAAGAGATTCTTGGAAAGAAAGCACTCGAATGCATGCCGTGCATTATGCAGGGATTTATCGAACGACCGAAAAAAGTAAAACAAGGACTGGATTTTGACCGCAGACTTTATGTGGTAAGAAGAGTCTTTGAACAGAGCAGTGATGATACCTATGTAGCATCCCTGTCAAGCAGAACCATCGTGTACAAAGGAATGTTCCTTGTAAAACAGCTCCGGATGTTCTTTGAAGATCTGCAGAACCCGGATTATGAATCTGCAATTGCAGTTGTACATTCCAGATTCAGTACAAACACTAATCCAAGCTGGGAAAGAGCACATCCGAACCGTTTCATCGTACATAACGGAGAGATCAATACCATTCGCGGCAATGCAGATAAGATGCGGGCCAGAGAGGAAAACATGGAATCCGAGCATCTGGAAGGAGAGCTTTATAAAGTCCTTCCGGCAATCAATACCGCAGGTTCCGATTCTGCCATGCTGGATAACACGCTGGAATTCATGGTGATGAGTGGCATGCCGCTTCCGTTGGCAGTTATGATCACCATCCCGGAGCCATGGGCACAGAATGCAACGATGTCACAGAAAATCAAGGATTTCTATCAGTATTACGCAACGATGATGGAGCCATGGGACGGACCGGCATCCATCCTGTTCTCAGATGGAGATATTTTAGGAGCCGTACTTGACCGAAATGGACTCAGACCTTCCAGATATTACATCACAGATGATGACACACTGATCCTTTCTTCTGAGGTTGGCGTTCTGGATATCCCGCCGGAGAAGATCGTAGTCAAAGAAAGAATCCATCCAGGTAAGATGCTTCTTGTTGATACCGTTCAGGGGCGTGTCATCGACGACCAGGAACTGAAAGAAGAATATGCGGCAAGACAGCCTTATGGCGAATGGTTGAACAGTCAGTTGGTCAATTTAAGCGATTTAAAGATCCCGAATCAGAAAGTACCGCAGTATTCTAGAGAAGAATGCCAGAGACTGCAGAAAGCATTTGGATATTCTTACGAAGAAGTGAAGACTTCTATTTTAAATATGGCAATGAATGGAAGCGAAGGAATCGGAGCCATGGGTATCGATGCACCACTTGCCGTTCTTTCTGAGCAGCATCAGTCTTTGTTTGGATATTTTAAACAGTTATTTGCACAGGTAACGAACCCGCCGATCGACGCGATCCGTGAAAAAATCGTGACTTCGACAACGGTATATGTCGGAGAAGAAGGAAACCTTTTGGAACAGAAAGAGGAAAATTGTCATGTACTGAAGATCAATGATCCGATCCTGACAGATACCGATCTCCTGAAGATCCGTAACATGAAAGTCGACGGTTTCCGTGTGGCAGAAATTTCTACTACTTATTATAAAAACTCCAGTCTGGAAAAAGCGATCGATTATCTGTTTATCCAGGTAGACCGTGCAATCCGTGAAGGCATGAATATCCTGATCTTAAGTGACAGAGGTGTGGATGAATATCATATTGCGATCCCGTCCCTGCTTGCAACCTCAGCGGTTCATCAGCATCTGGTAAGAACTAAGAGAAGAACAGAGGTTGCCATGATCCTTGAGACCGGAGAACCAAGAGAAGTACATCATTTCGCAACGCTTTTGGGATATGGTGCATCTGCGATCAACCCGTATCTTGCACATGAATCGATCAAACAGCTGATCGATACAGATATGCTTCAGAAAGATTATTATGCAGCAGTCAATGACTATAATGAAGCTGTTATAAGCGGAATTGTCAAAATTGCATCGAAGATGGGAATTTCCACGATCCAGTCTTATCAGGGATCCATGATCTTTGAAGCGATTGGATTAAAACCGGAATTCATTGAAAAATATTTCACCGGAACTGTCAGCCGTGTCGGTGGTATCGGACTGGAAGAAATTGCAAAAGATTATATGGCAAGGCATTCCGAGGCCTTTGATCCGCTGGGACTTTCCGTAGATCTGACGTTGAACAGTGTGGGACAACACAAGTCGAAGAGCGGTGGTGAAAAGCATCTGTACAACCCGAGAACGATCCATATGCTCCAGCAGTCCACAAGACGCGGGGATTATGAAATGTTCAAGCAGTACACGCAGATGGTTGATGAAGAATCCAAAGGAATCACACTCCGTGGACAGATGGACTTCAATTATCCAAAGAAAGGAGTTCCGCTTTCAGAAGTAGAAAGTGTGGATTCGATCGTGACCAGATTCAAGACCGGTGCAATGTCTTACGGATCAATTTCAAAGGAAGCACACGAAACCCTTGCCCTTGCAATGAATGCACTGCACGGTAAGTCAAACTCCGGTGAAGGCGGAGAGGATATCGAGCGCCTTGGAACCGACAGAGGCTCTGCAATCAAACAGGTTGCCAGTGGACGTTTTGGTGTTACAAGCAGATATCTTGTCAGTGCAAAAGAGATCCAGATCAAGATGGCGCAGGGAGCAAAACCTGGAGAAGGTGGACATCTGCCGGGGGGAAAGGTTTACCCTTGGGTAGCAAAAACCAGACATTCTACGCCGGGTGTGGGACTGATCTCACCGCCGCCGCATCACGATATTTACTCGATCGAAGATCTGGCACAGCTGATCTATGACTGTAAAAATGCAAACAAGGATGCAAGAATTTCTGTCAAACTGGTATCTGAAGCCGGTGTCGGAACGGTTGCAGCGGGTGTTGCAAAAGCAGGAGCCGGACTGGTTCTGATCTCCGGTTATGACGGAGGTACAGGAGCAGCACCGAGAAGTTCTATCCATAATACCGGACTTCCGTGGGAGCTTGGACTTTCTGAAACACATCAGACACTGATCCAGAACGGACTGAGAGAAAGAGTCCGTATCGAGACAGACGGTAAGCTGATGAGCGGTCGTGATGTGGCGATCGCAGCACTTCTCGGCGCAGAGGAATTTGGATTTGCGACGGCACCGCTTGTAACCATGGGGTGCGTAATGATGCGTGTATGTAACCTGGATACCTGTCCGGTCGGAATTGCAACCCAGAATCCGGAACTGAGAAAGAGATTTGCCGGAAAACCAGAATATGTCATCAATTTCATGCGTTTTATCGCGGAAGAATTAAGAGAATATATGGCAAAACTTGGCATTCGTACTGTGGATGAACTGGTGGGAAGGACAGACCTTCTGAAAGTGAGAGATGTGCCGACATCCAAACGTGCCGCAACACTGGATCTTTCCAGAATCCTCAATAATCCGTATGCAAAAGAGAAGAAAGGCATGATCTTCAATCCGAAGAAAGTCTTTGATTTTGAACTAAATAAAACACTGGATGAAAGAGTTCTGGTAAAGGAACTTCTTCCGTCACTGGAAAAGAAACAGAAGAGAATCCTGGAGCTGGATGTAAAAAATACAGACCGTACATTCGGCACAATCTTCGGTTCTGAGATTACAAGACGTTATCCGGACGGACTGGAAGAAGACAGCTATGTGCTGAAATGTAAGGGCGCAGGCGGACAGTCATTCGGAGCATTTATACCAAAAGGTCTGACACTGGAACTGACCGGTGACAGCAATGATTATTTTGGAAAAGGACTTTCCGGTGGTAAACTGATCGTTTATCCGCCGACTGGTGTGAAATTTAAAGCTGATGAAAATATTATTATTGGTAACGTAGCGCTTTATGGTGCAACAAGCGGAAAAGCCTATATCAATGGTGTGGCAGGCGAACGTTTCTGTGTCCGTAACTCCGGAGCAACAGCAGTTGTAGAAGGGGTCGGTGATCATGGATGCGAATATATGACTGGTGGACGGGTTGCAATTCTTGGCAAGACCGGAAAGAACTTTGCAGCAGGTATGAGTGGCGGTGTTGCCTACGTTCTGGATATGGACAGTGATCTTTATACAAAAGTCAACAAACAGATGGTTAATATCGAAAAAGTAACATCTAAGTTCGATGTATCTGAATTGAAAGGTATGATCGAAGAACATGTAGCAGCAACCAATTCCGAGACGGGAAAAGAAATCCTGGATCATTTCAAAGAATACCTGCCGAAGTTTAAGAAGATCATTCCGCGTGATTACGAGAGAATGCTGACCCGCATCCTTCAGCTGGAAGAAAAAGGTCTCAGCAGCGAACAGGCAAAAACCGAAGCATTTTATGCGATCAAAGAAGGAAGATAGGAGGCCAAAAACGTGGGAAAAGCAACAGGATTTATGGATTATGACAGACGCGATGCAGAGTGCGAATCTCCAAAAGAGAGAATTAAGCATTTCCGGGAATTCCACACGCCTCTGTCAAAAGAAGAGCAGGAAATACAGGGCGCCAGATGTATGGCATGCGGCGTCCCGTTCTGCCAGGCGGGACAGATGATCGCAGGGATGGCAAGCGGCTGTCCTCTGCATAATCTGGTGCCGGAGTGGAATGACCTGATTTATCACGGCAACTGGGAAGAGGCATATTACCGGCTGAAAAAGACAAACAATTTTCCGGAATTTACTTCCAGGGTATGTCCGGGACTTTGTGAGGCGGCATGTACCTGCAACCTGCACGGAAGCCCTGTGACGACTAAAGCAAATGAATATGGGATTATTGAAAATGCTTACGAAAAGGGATATGCAAAAGCATGTCCGCCGAAAGCGCGTACCGGCAAAAAGATAGCGATAATCGGTTCCGGACCTTCCGGTCTCACAGTCGCAGATCAGTTAAATAAACGAGGACATCTGGTAACAGTATTTGAGCGGGAAGATAAGCCGGGTGGACTTCTCCGCTATGGAATCCCGAATATGAAGCTGGAAAAACAGTTCATCGACCGGAAACTTGCAGTAATGGAAGAAGAAGGCATCCGTTTTGAAACTGGCTGCAATATTGGAAAAGATAAGAAATCTGCAGAACTTCTGAAAGCGTTTGACCGGGTGGTGCTTTGTTGCGGTGCATCCCATCCGCGTGATATAAAAGTACCCGGAAGAGATGCAAAAGGGATCTACTTTGCAGTAGATTTTCTGAAATCAACTACGAAATGTCTCTGGAAAAATGAGATGCAGCTGAAAGAAGGCGAATATATTTCTGCAAAGGGCAAAAATGTAATTGTCATCGGTGGTGGCGATACGGGAAATGACTGTGTTGGAACGTCGATCCGTCATGGTGCAAAATCCGTTCTTCAGCTGGAAATGATGCCGAAACTTCCGGATGAGAGAAGCGCTATGAATCCATGGCCGGAGTGGCCGAGAGTCTGCAAGACAGACTATGGTCAGCAGGAAGCAATTGCTCTCTGGGGACATGATCCGAGGGTTTATCAGACAACGGTAAAGGAATTTGTCAAAGATAAGAATGGAAATCTTTGCAAGGTGGTTCTTGTGAAACTGGAAAGCAAGAAGGATGAAAAGACCGGACGTATGATGATGGCAGAGGTCGCAGGAAGTGAGTACACGGTAAATGCAGAATTGGTGCTGATCGCAGCGGGGTTCCTCGGAAGTGAGGATTATGTGACAAAGGCATTCGGTGTGGAAGTCAATGAGCGCACGAATGTTAAAACAACTCCGGGTGAGTATAAAACGAATGTGCCGAATATATTTACGGCAGGAGATATGCACAGAGGACAGTCGCTGGTTGTGTGGGCAATCCGGGAAGGAAGAGAAGCGGCACAGCAGATAGATCTGGATCTGATGGGGTATACGAATCTGTCAGTACAGTAATTAGTGGCGTTTGATTTTATGAAGGCGTAGCCCGCCGCAAGGTGTAGGAAGTGGTTCCTGCACCTTGCGGCGGGCTACGCCTTTAATGAAAATGTGCAATAGATTTATTTTTCAGGTACGATTTCTAACCAGTAGCCGTCTGGGTCTTCGATGAAGTAGATGCCCATGGACTCATTTTCGAAACAGACGCAGTTCATTTCTTTATGGTGTGCGAGGGCGGCATCCATGTCGTCTACGGTGAAGGCGAGGTGGATTTCGTTGTCGCCGAGGTCGTATGGGCGGTCCATGTCGCGAAGCCAGGTGAGCTCGAGCTGATGAACGGAGCTTCCATCACCGAGGTAGACGAGCTTAAAACTTCCGTCAGCAGCATCTTTTTCGCGGACTACGGTGAGTCCGAGTGCATCTTTGTAGAATTGAATTGATTTTTCAAGGTCACGTACATTTAAGTTGTTATGGTTGAATTTGAAATTCATAGTGGAATCCTTCTTTCTTATTTAGTATTCTAGATTTATTGATTATGAAGTCAGTTTAGCATAAATAATAAGGATTACGCAAGGAATGGTTATTAGGAGTGATAACGAAAATATCAGTATATTATGATACCCTAGTAGAATATTACAAAAATGTTAAATTGTATTGCAAAAAATAGAAAAATGGTATATAATCGACCACAGGGTTAGGAAAATAATTAGTAAAAAATATAGGATGGGTGATTATGATAAAATTTAAACAAGTATTTTTGGCATCTGTTCTTGCAAGTTCAATGGTAGTTACGCCAGTATTTGCAGATGATGTCAGCAATCTGCAGAATAGTAAAAATGCAGCACAGAGTGAAGTGAATTCTCTTCAGTCAGAATTGCAGACACTAATTGAAAAAATGAGTAAGCTGGAAGATGATCTGGTGTCAACAGGTCAGCAGATCACACAGGCACAGGATGATCTTACTGTTGCTAAAGAAAAAGAACATCAGCAGTACGAAGATATGAAGAAGCGTATCAAGTATATGTATGAAGAAGGCAACTCGACTGCGATTGAGACTCTGATCAGTGCTGAGAATTTCTCAGACTTGCTTAACAAAGCAGAGTATGTTCAGAACGTACATAGTTATGACAGAAAGCAGCTTCAGGAATATATTGATACCAAGCAGCAGATTGCAGATCTGAAAGCACAGCTTGAAGAAGATCAGGCGAATCTGGAGTCTATGCAGTCTGATTATGAGGCAGAGCAGACGACGCTGAGTAATACGCTGGAATCTAAGAAAGAAGAAGTCGCAGATCTGGATCAACAGCTTCAGGCAGCTGTAGCAGCAGCTGAAGCAAAGAGGCAGGCAGAAGAAGCTGCAAAGGCAGCAAAAGCAGCTGAGTCAACAAAGTCAAATTCGACCGTTGCATCGACAAGCAACAGTGGTTCACAGACTGTAGGTAATACAACAAATAACAATAATAACAACACAACCGTTACACCGAGTGCACCAAGTACACCAAGTACACCAAGTACCCCGACAGTGACTCCGGATACAAGTAATAATAACAGCAGTAGTGATAACGGTGGAAGTACATATGGCAACGGAAGTGCTATTTTAAGTGCAGCAGCAGCATACCTTGGAGTTCCTTATGTATGGGGCGGTACTTCGGGAAGTGGTGTTGATTGTTCAGGTCTTGTATACCTGGCACATCAGGCATGTGGTATTCCAATTACACGTAACTCATACAGTCAGGGAAGTGGCGGACAGGCAGTGTCAGACCCACAGCCGGGCGATGTTGTATGTTACGGAGGACATGTGGGAATCTACGCAGGAGGCGGACAGATGATTCATGCACCGCAGCCGGGTGAGGTCGTATGTTATACAAGTGTTAATTATGCATACCACTGGTATAGAAGATACTGGTAAGAAACGAAGTAACTGAAGTAAGTTAAAGTAAGTAAAAAAATTTTTTTCGCGGAAATCGGCAAAAACGTACATAATTCCGTGGAAAGTTAAATTGGAAAAATTCAAAAAATCGACGAAAACGTACATAATTCCATGAGAAGTTAAATGTTGATTTTTGATGAAAAATTGAAAAACGTACAAAATAAAAGAGATTTTCATTTGGCATATGTCATTTGAAAATCTCTTTTTTTGAAACTATTTCATTTACATTAGAAAAATTTCTTTTTTCTGCGACGTCCTTTGCAATAAGGGCAGGATTCCCGATGTCTCTTTTGATAGAAAACTTCATCAGCTGGACTCAATGGATATTTATGCTCAGAGTTTCTTTTACAGTTCCACCAAACCTTTTGTGAACATGTATCTAATATTTCATCGGAATTTATAAGGCAATAGTTTGCAATAAAATCCCAATC
>RRZU013105807.1_pt1 | contig 13920 bp, 20 predicted proteins | sample 2165561 | NCBI WGS metagenome assembly RRZU01 (sample SAMN10456909, study PRJNA506462) | wastewater metagenome | isolation source: wastewater sludge | place: USA: Moscow, Idaho
ATTGACGCAACTCCTCCTAACAATGTCAAAAGCCACAGCATTGATAGCGTTATCGTTAGCTTGGTGCTACGATGACATAGGAATATTCTACACAGCAACTTGCATTCTAATTGGGTCCGCAGCGGTAGTAAGTATAACAGCAAGGGGGTTATAGACATAGAGATACAGCAATGGTACAAGGAAGAGGCTACAAGATTGATGTTAGGTCTGGGTAAGCCTCTCCCTAACAACTTGCATGAACAGATAGTTACAACGCCATTATATTACCTAAGTTCAGCAAGCTACTTATTCGCAAAGCTAACAACAAAGGAAGAATTGTTTGCAGTTACAGAGGCGATTATCCTCCTAACAGAAAGTACAATTGTCACCGATTTGTTGCTTGGTAACAAAGTGATTAGCACAGAAGATATACAGCCATTACTTCCAAAGGGAATACTGCCGATATTTGCACACTTCTTTAAACATGAGTGTAAGGCAAGTCCAAGATATGATTTGGACCTATCAACAATGATGGACATTGTAGAAGATGGTGCACCAACAAATCTAGCTAATCTTATAGAAACATATACGATATTGTATAGTACACTATCGAATGTAGAAACAAGTGCACTAACTGAACTAAACAGATTCGTAATCAAAAGGACCCAGTTTGTGTGTAACAAAATTATGGATATGATTTATATGTTAAAGTTTACATTAGAGAGAAAGGTTAATTATGAGGCATAAAAGATTAAAGTCGGCAATAGCTGCAACATTAGTAGCAGCAACAATGGCATCACCAGTATACGCATCAAGCTTCCAGATAGCTATAGGTGGTACAATGATAGGCTCCTCTAACTTGAAGTTCAATTCAGAGCGAAGAGTAATGATACCAATAACGGATGTGTCAAGGAATCTCGGATATACAGCAAGCTACGACAAGGTAACAAATACCGTAAAACTACAGCATCCAACAGGTAGTAAAATCCTCCTAACAATGAACAAGAGATACGCACTTGTTGATGATAAACCAATTCAACTACAGGCAAACACATTCCAAAGAGACGGTAAGTCGTACATGTCATTCACTGGCATCAAACCAATATTCCAGACCAGCATAACATGGAACACAGAGAGTAAAACAATATTCGTTTCGCCATCTGAAACACCAGTTACACAGCCAACACCACAAACACCATCTGGTAACTACTCAAAGTTCGGTGCAACTAATTACACGCAACAGGCACTTGCAACAGTATCTGAGTTGGCTTCTAAAGCAAAGACAATAGATAACTCTGAAGTAGTATTCGCTAAGGGGGACAAGATAGTTAATAGCATCAAAGATATAGGCGTGTTCCTCCTAACAGAAGATGACATAGCGAACTACAAAGATGTAGACACGATAGTTGTATTTGACCACACGCTTAAGATTGCATACACATTATAGGAGGAAGAAATGAAGAAAAGATTATGTATACTTCTTGCATCACTTATGGCATTAACATCGGCACCAATACACGCAGAAGAACAGGACACGACAGAATTGGCAACAACATACTTGAGACAAGCATATGATGAATTATCAGACGAATCCATATTGCTTGCAGAACAGTATGTGCAAACAACAACATCAGCAGTGCTACAGTTTGCATTAACAGACCTTAAAGAGATAGCTCAGAAGATAGATGAAATGGAAGCACTACCAGCTAACGAACGAGAGCCACTCTTAGAACCATGGGCTGCAGAACTCGCTACAAAAGTTGAGACTAATGATTTCTTAAAGGAGATATCCATAGAGAGTACACCAAGGTTCTTCGTATCAATGGGGGTGAACACATACAACAAACTATTCAATGATGCCATTCAAGCATACAACAATACGTTCAGTCCAACAGACAAGATAACCCTCCTAACATTAATAGACGGAATAGCAGTTGAGCCACTTCGTGCTGCACTGGAATCAGACGTTACCTACAAGGAGAACACAGCTATACAAGCAGAGCAACTTACACAGCAAGCAGAACAGAAACTCATATCACCTGAAATAGCACGCTCCCTAGTAAACCAATTACCAGACGGAGAATACAAGAACGCCCTCCTAACGAGACTCACAACAGTAGAGGGAAGTATCATGACATTGGAGCAGTTCCTAATAATCATCAAATCAGGATTCGCATCGTTCAATATAAGCACATCAGAGCTTGAAGCCAATCTCCCATTAATGACAGAGCAATCCACAGCACAGCAATATCTAACAGCATACAATGAGGTAAAGACAATAGTGACGGACATACAAACAAACCTCTCTAACTTCAACATGTTTGCGATACAGATAAAAGATGCGGAACTAAAACAGAAGTTGTGGGCGATTGCTTTCCTAACCCACGAAGAGAAGGCAATCACAACTGCATTCATCGACAATCTATATGCAACAAAACTAACATCTATGCTAACAACAATAAAGCAAACAAATTCTGCAACAGAGTCTAGCAACTATACACAGTTACTACAGCTACTAACGGATACTACACTCAAGAATAATCACAACACCCTCCTAACAGAATTCAATACCATCAGAGATAACGCACTCAACAAGGTATCCAAAGCGGAGACATCTAAGACAGACACGGACATATCTGATGCTAAGAGTTATGTGCTAGCTAATCTAGTCACAGGTGAGTTCAGAGACGGGCTAATGGCAAGACTTAATGCAATAAGTCCAGCCGCCTCTAACAAAACTCTTAAGCAACTTGAAGACGCAATTGTTGATGCAGTAGATGACGAATCAACAAGTAGATTCAAAGAAGCAGTTGAAGCTTACATCGCACACAAGGACGCAGACCCAGAAGACGAGTTCGAGGCATATGTTGCAGTGTACGATGAAAACAGTGACAGCCTAATTAAGAAAATGTTCCAGTTAATCTCAGACATCGAATCATACAAAAAGAAAGAGACAGACAAACTAAAGGATAGTATTGAGGACCTACTTGACGATATGCCAAAGAAAGCAAAGGCATGGTTCGAGGGAGAATATGAGGGAACAAATCTGTCCACCTCTAACGAAGATGTAGAGGTAAAACGTAAAGACCTGTCTGTTGCTGGTAGAGACCTTTACGATGTACTTCTAAAGCAAGCTAAGAAAGTAGATTCAGCTGGTGCGAAATCAGCAATCATAGAGCTTATCAACACATTGGAGTATGAGATGGGAACAACAGAACTGAACAACATCTCAAAACAATTTAACAAGATAATGTCAAAAGAAATATCTAACAAAAAAGTTAGGGACTTCTTTGACACTCTTTACGACTAGGAGGAGAAATGACAACTTTGCAAACAATTGTTGCAGTGTTTGTAGCACTGACTATTGTGGGATTTATAACACGAGCAATCAAGAAAATAATCATAGCACTTCTTATAACAGCCGTTATCTCTGGTGCCTATGGTACAACGCAACTATCGACAGACAAGTTGCTAGCACTCCCTAACGTGCAGTATATCCAAACAAGTGTTGCCGACTCTGTAAAGGTCACGCCAATATTTGGTGAAGGTACAAAGCTATTAGACACCCCTCTAACAAAAGTGCTAGAGGGTCCAGTCAAAGTTATTGTTGAATATCCGACAAAGGAAATGTTGAACTCGTTTCTAAAGAAAGGATAATTAAATGAAACAACACAATTACAGGGGGACGTATTTCAAATATCACAAAGGTGTTGGTGGGTGGTATCAGTGTGTTTATTGTGGTAAGTGGTTCCCAAAAGACAGAATAACCGTAGACCATCTGATGCCACAAAACATGTTCAAAAAAGTTAAGCATGCTTCGTGGGGGTTAGCAGCTTTGTGTTTCCTAAGTCCTACAACAATGTTATATGGTATAGGACTTATAGCTACAACACCCCTCCTAACAGCTTACGAACACAGTACACTCAATCTCGCTGCGGCATGTCAATCATGCAACTCAAGAAAATCCGATAAGATAAACTATCAAATAATTCAAGGAACCATTTTGAGACACAAGGTTATATCTATCCCATTTTATGCAGTAGTCGGTGTACTGAAAATAATCACATTTCCCGTAAGAATATTTATGCCAAAGAAAAAGAAAAGGAGGCGCTGACTATGACAATACTGGTATGCCCTATCTGCAGTGCAGAGATTTACAACTACACCTACGACAAAGCTATAGACAAGTACGTATGTCAAAACTGTGAGGTGCAGTCCAGTAGAGAAGAATTGTTAAAGTGGGATAAGACAAAACAATATGACATTGCAATATAAGTATATCGAGTGCCTAAGCCTATTGGGCACTCCATTATATTTATATGAAAGGAGAAATTAATATGAGAATAACAGAAGCAGACACAATCTATTTGCAGGGTATAATAGACAGTATTGACACTAAACTTGCAGAGCTAAAGGTGCAATTAGAGATAGCAGCATCTTATGGGGACTTAAAGGAGAATTATCAATACGAACAGGTAAAGGGTGAATATGACCCACTAATGAAACAGCGTCAAAGTATTGAGACCATCCTAACATTGCCGATACTACCCGTAATAGGTAACACGCTATCACTTGGACAACGAGTGAAGATAACACTTGTAGGTGACTATGGCGAATACAAGGACATAGAGTCACTCCCAACTAGCTTTAGATTATGTGAAAGTACAATCAGCAATACTTATGTAATATCAGAACTACCAACACAGTTTGGTATGGCTACAATGATACGTGAGGGATACTTAGGTTCAGTATCTCCAATAATCGCACCAGTGTTAAATCTGCTTCCAGGGGAGTACGACATAACCCTCCCTAACGGATTAAAGCGGAGGTACCTGTATGAAATTGTCGAATAGATTTAAAGTAGGATTAGTAGTGGCAATATTAGCAACAACAATGACAGCAACCATGAGCTTCAATACTATGAGGCTTACATCTAAGACAATCATGGCACAACACAATTACACAACATTTGTGGAAATGCTAGCGAATATACGTAGCCTAAAGTCAAGCTACACAACAGAGGCATATGGTAAGATAGACCCGGATATGGTCGAACCACAAGAGACACTTGCACGTGTTAGTTACCAGCCATCAAAGGTAGAAGAGCAAACTGTAATGAAACTCACTCCCTCTAACTGCATCATACAGTACAGAGTGAGAAACGAGGTTGTGAGTGCAGACAGATTATTCCAAATTGAGATACGCACACGAGCATTCACAGTTGCAGATGTAAAGATATCGGAGCTCAGAAAATTATGGTAACAATAATACTACAAACAATATTCAGTGCATTCCTCCTAACTGTATTCGTACTATGTACAGCTGTTCACATAGACAGTAAAGAGGGGCGGCTAAATTATATTTATGCAACGATATTCTGTCTCGTAATGATGTTGCTAGTCAGGAGGATATAATGGCAATAGAACAACAAGAAGCATTTATATCCGACCACGATGAACTTGGTACAGACTCGATACTTGATGCAACGAACAAAGATGAGACACCCTCCTCTAACAAAGACTTAGAATTTATGGAGAAGTATCAGATTGAGGATAACGTGCTCTACACAATTGTAATATCAATATCACAGTATACGAAAATAGCCATGCTCACGTACATGCTTGCAGGCGGATTCACAAACAAATTCAAAACTATAGTAACAACATTGTATGCAGTAATAGCAATAACGATAGTGCTTCTAAAGGGTGACGGAGAACAAACAACGATGTCACTCGCTGCAACAGGATTAAGTTTCGCAATGACAATGTTACTTATGTACTATATAGGTTATGTGTCAGATGATGACAATGAGCCTGAATTAAATTTAACAGATATCGAGAGATGGGGAGATTCCCCTAACGAAAAAGGAGAAGAATATGAAACAGGAAATGAAGATGATACTGAGAATAAATAAGGCACTAGACGCAGTAAAGGTAGCAATCGAAACGAGCTTATCAGAAGATGAAGCACTGGACGTATTAGACGCAGTACAACTACTAACTGATACAGGAGTTAATTGTAACGTAGATACAGACACTTATACAATCTATAGGAATGCAGCAATCAAAGCAGTTACAGATGTACAGGTAATGTGCCTCCCTAACTTCACTAGCTATACGCCAATGTCACAATCAGTGTTAGCAAATGTTCAAGAGAGACTGCTAGTTGCTAGACAAGCACTTCTTATCACACTTAATCAATACAACATATCAAGTTTAGCCTTCGAATACAAACAAGGCAAGAATGCAGAGCAACTACTCAACGAGAAAATATTACAAGACCTTGCTGACTTGAATCTAACAGCGGAATTCCTCCTAGCAAATTACATCACATGGACTGCAGAGGGTGCACCTTATTCTGAAGAACTCAGGATAGATACATCAGACAGTGAAGTTGACATGCAATCAATATACGATTCATGTGACAATGCATTTACAAGTTATGCAGTGAACGTTCTATACGATGAGTTAGATATGACAAAACTGGCTGACCTTGATGTAGTGACACTTAAAGATGTTATGGAGGCGAGAATAAAATAATGCAGATAGTGACTTACACAGCCTCCCTAATGGAACTTTTGAGGCGGGCTCTAAACTACAACGGGGCCCTCGTAAGGACTGTTGTAATCGAGAAGTCCAAGCTAACTTCAGCAGTTAGCCCGGACATACTCAATCAGATACGTCAAACAATATACACAATGCCACACGTATTAAACATGGGTGGTGAGTTAACAAAGTATGTTCAGTGTACATCAGAGTTGAAGCAAACAATACTCGCTCTGTCACGACTTGAAACATATCCACTCAACTCGACAAAGGAAGAGCAACTCGCCCTCCTAACAAAGATATTCGGCAGCATATATTGTGACGACAAGGCAAAGAATTTCATCAATGCGATATACTACGTTGGTATACTTGCCATCTATATATCAGCACTTGATATCATAACACTTATTTATTTTACATTGTATCTTATAGGAAAGGAGGTCTAACATGACATTAGATAATTTACTAAAGTTCCCAAATGAGAAAGTATGTATAGTTCTTGAATCATTAGACTTAGAAGATTTAGAGATAACAGATTGGCTGGCAACAAAGGAGGAGATACAATACTTGTTGTCGAATGTAGATGCTGACATAAGCACACAGGAGCCACAAGTCCAACGACTGGTTACGATATACAGAGAGACCTCCTCTAACTCAACAAAGGGTAGGGTAAGATGGATATTGAATCGCTTAGCAGTTTAGAATACACATGCATACAAGATGTGCTCCATGGTGCAAGGCTTAACGAAACAACAGCAACAGCAACACTCATAGGTACTGTGGTCGAGAGGATAATACTTTCGCTCGATACAGGTCTACAGAAGACATCAGTACTCGCAGCTTCACTGTTGCTTGAACATACGAAGTACCCAAATGGCGTGTCGCTTGTTATCATACCACCAGAGGCATCAAAGAATATAGACATCATCAAGAAGTGGACACCCCTCCTAACGCATGTAGTATTAGACGCAGAGAATGGTGTACAAGGACGTAATCGCAAACACATAGACATATTACTGGATAAAGCCAATGTGGTATTTATATCACCACTGCTGTTGTTTTCAGATGACTTCGTTCTCGTGTGGAATGCAAAACTCAAACACAAGGTTAAGACACTTCTTATAGATGAGTCACACTTGCTGTCTAACCCAGACACACAATCAGGTTACATGCTAAAGTATCTATCATCGCATATAGACAATCTAATCCTACTAACTGCAACTCCTGGTAACACATTCCGTAAGTTTAAATTCTTATGTGAGTTGTGCCACGAAGAAACACCATACTATTCGGTGTCAAGAAAGGACTTAGAGTTAGAGGGCAAGTTCAATGTGCTGACAAAGATATTCAAAGAGAATGACCTGTACCAAGTGTATCAAAAGATAGATGAGCCGAACAGACGTAGGAAGTACAGAGAGCATGTACCAAAGGATTCACCCATCCTAACAGATGTGCTCGCATATGCACGTGCACTGAAAGGGAAGACTTGCATAATCTATACAAATTACCTCAATGCACAAGACGAGATATACGCAGCTCTAAAGGAAGTTGGCTATGCAGTTGAGAAGATAAATTCATCAGTCACTCCTAACGAACGAACGAGGATAGGACAAGACATTAAGTATGCAAAGACACAGATAGTAATCACTACGGTTACTGTTGCGATAGACATACCAACAACGAACCTGTATCTATTTGGATGGTGTCCAGACATAGTACAGCTTGTTGGTCGTATGAATCGAGAATACAGAAAGAAAGACATAACAATTAGGTTAGCCTTAATTGATTATGAAAGCCACAAAGTAAAGGAGGAAATGTGGGATAGTATCCTCCTAACAGAGGTAACGGCAAAGAGTTCGCAGCTCTTCCACAGTATCTCACAATCATTTTAATGCTAGACAATCTTATAGCAAATATGCTAACACTTATCTATACAGTTGGGGTCTACGTAGTATTCATGTTGATACTGTACAGGACAAGATGCTTTGGCTTCCTTAAGAATACAACATTCCAAAGTATGTTTATCTTGGGACTTGCAGTACTCTTCCTAACAGCAAAATTAGGAGTAGGTATAATCAACAGGTTCGTTAATGTAGGGACAGCAACAGAGGCAGCGGTAAACAATACCATCCTAACAATGTTCAGTAACCCTGACCCAAAGACTGTTATAATCGTGATAGCCGTACTTGGTACAATCTCGCAGGTAACAATTATGCGTAAACGTAGACAAGCAAACAAACAAGCAAACCAACAAGCACCCACAACTCAAACACCAGCCGAGGCGCAACCTGCACAGTCTACAATAGATGCAGTATCACAATTAGATAAGGAGGTGGCTCAAGATGCAACTGACGGAAATACTTCCGGACCAATTGATAACACAGACTGGTAACTATACACTAAAGACTGAGATGGTGTTGAATTTGGCAAGCATCTACTACGAGTCACAAACATCAAAAGTATTGTCAGTTATTACAGACACAGCACCTATTGTGTCCCAGTACAATCTGCCAATAATTCGGAGCTTCCTAACACTTCTACGTGTACATGGAGTCTACACATTTAAAGGAGGAGAACCCTTTGACATTAACCTAGCAATGTCGAAGCTAGATAAATATGAAGATACCAATATCAGAAGAGTCGAAACATCTCTTAGTTAAAATCTATTCGATGGTATTGTCCTGCAGTAAAGAGGACCTTGTAACTCTTCAAAAGGTTTTGTCGCTAACAACTAGATTCGAATTGTCTAACGGATTATTTCTACTGGACAGGCTTATCAACAACTTCTGTATAATCAATAAGAAATTACAAACAATGATTAAGTTGAGCGAACCAATGTTAGTGGACTCATTCAATACTGCTGTCCATTCATTGATAAAGCGACCAGAAGTAGATATAGCCCTCCTAACAGATGAGCGTCTCAACCTAGATATACCACAACAATATGAGCGTGCACAAGACATCCTCCTAACGGATATCCTGGAACTGTACAAGGACATGGAGGAGAACGCAGTAGCTGTTGATGAGATAGTGCCAACAGCAGCGTCACTCGTACACTCCCTAACAACAGACGCCACAGAGTACTTCATTCGACAACAGGCTGTATGTCTCTCAGAGCCAATCAAGTTTGGTAGGAAAACATACTCTGGTATAGACGGTGCAATACAGATAGCGGCTATCATGAGTTCGGTAATCTCAGAATTAAAATCAGAGAACATACAACTAGATACAATTGATAGTAAAGATTCAGAGGAGAAAGTAAAGGGTACGGTAGAGTACACAAAACTATTCAACACTGGACTCAAACCATTAGACAATATGGGTGGTATAGTCTCTAACCAAATCTACTCACTCATCGCATATCCAGAAGTAGGTAAGACAAGATTCGTAACTTACCTTGCAGACATGGCAGCGGCACAGGGAGTAAGGGCGGCAGTGTATCAAGAAGAGTCACCAAATGCTAAGATTATATCTCTGATAAAATCACATGCATTTTACAGAAGACACAACAAGGTAGTTGATTGGACAGAGTTCAACAACCCCTCCCTAATCAAAGACTCTGATGAATTGAAAACAGAGGTTGCGATATTCGATAGTGCGTACTACCAAACAGAGGGACCGATAACACTTCTGAATGACCTCACCCTCTCTAACTTCAGAGACCGAATCATAGACCATTACAACAAGGGTGTAAAATTCTTCCTGCTTGATGGTATAGCTTCAATGTCACCAGGAACAGTTTACATACCAAACTATGGTACTGTGCAAGGTACGAAGACAGTAATAGATAATCTGATGCTACAGATGAAGAATCTTAAGAGGGAGTTTCCCCTAACATTCTTTATAGCAAACTGGGCAAACACAGAAGAGTTAAATAGTAAGTCAAACAACTCGACAGGCTCGTCGGCTATAATGCAGTACAGTGACGTATCATTAGAGATGGTAAAAGTACCAGCACTATCACAAACACTTAGAGCGATTAAAATAAACAAATGGAGAGAGGCGGCAGGTAGCGGTAAGCAGTTCCTTATAGACACATTACTCGCATGTTGCCATTTCGAATACGATGAAGATTTACAACACCTATTACAGAATGACAAACTAAAGGAGAAATTCTAAAATGAAGAGAGCAATAGGAATAGATTTAGGAACAACAAATAGTTGTGCATCATACTACAAATATGTAGAGGGACAACATTCGGGTGCACCTATCGTAATACCAATGAACGGTAATCCAACACTTCCATCATGCGTATCACTTGTTAACGGTGAGTATGTGGTTGGTGAAGAATCATACAAACAAAGATACCTCCCTAACACAATCTACTCCGTTAAGCGTGCTATGGGAGTAAAGGAAGAGGTCTCACTAACAGACAGCGTAACAGGCGAAACTAGGACGCTCCATCCGAAAGAAGTTTCCTCAATCATACTTCGTAGTATGCGTGAAACAATCATCAAAGACTTTGGTTCAGTTGACCAAGTTACGATAACAGTACCGGCATATTTCACAGCACTGCAAAAACAACTTACACAAGAGGCGGGAATACTTGCAGGATTCAAAGAAGTTAGTATCATCAATGAACCAACAGCAGCCTCCCTAGCGTACCAGCTTGAGACAACAGATAAGACTGAAACTGTACTTGTATTCGACCTTGGTGGCGGTACATTTGACGTTGCAGTTTGTGAACTAATACCAAAGACAGATGACCTCCCTAACGAGGAAGAGGACATCTTCGGAAGCTTCTACGGACTGGACGAAGAGCAAACATCTTCACACTCAGTTGTAAGAGTACTTGCTAATGGTGGCGACCCACAACTTGGTGGAGATGATATAGACAAAATGATAGCACGTAAGGTATACTTTGATGCAGGTACAAGAGGACTTGACCTTGAGGCAGCACTACCAACAGACAGCCAGTACTATCAGAAACTACTGTTAGAGATAGAGGCTCTGAAGAAAGAGAATTCAGGTGGAACGATAACAATCAATGGTACAGCTGTTGATGTATCAATCGAACAGATAGAACATGGGTACAACCACATACTCAAGAAGTGTGTGGAAATAACGAAGCCCCTCCTAACAAAATACGGCAACGAGATAGATAAGATAATACTTGTTGGTGGCTCAACAAAGAGTCCATTTGTTACAAGATACCTCTTACAGAATCTTAACATCAAAGAGATAAAGAGTGCCCTTAATCCAGATGAGATAGTTGGACTTGGTGCATCTGTTAACAGTGCGATAAAGTTAGGGCTATCTAAGACAAGCTTCATCGACATAGTACCAGAGACATACGGAATCATGCAAGCGTCTGGTAAGTCAATGCCAATACTTGAAGAGGGCACACCACTGCCAGCAAAGGGAAGTGCAACATTCACAACACTTGATGATGAGCCATCAAAGATACATCTTGTTGGTAGAGGTAACACTCACATAGGTACAGTGGAGATTGCAACAAATCAAAAGGGTGCAACAATCCATGTAACAGCAACAATCAATATGGATAACATACTGACATTCTCTGCAACATCAAAAGGTAAAGAGGTAACGACAACACTGTCCCTCTCTAACCTCAAAGCAGTAGAGGACACACCTCTCCTAACAAGAAGAGATAAGAAGAGAATAGAAAGCTTACACACAATGGTGCTTACTCTTAACTCTGCTGAAAAGGTATCATCAGGAGAGCATACAATGAACATGCAACTTGTTAATGGACTAAAGGCTGCAGAAGACAAAGACAAGTTCTGGAACGAAAACAGCAAGAAGATAGCTAAGATAGAGAAAAGGTATGCAATCTACCTAACAGAATATAGTGACAGACTTGTAGTACCAGGAACAGGTGTAGATGTTCAGGACAATGAAGAGCGTGTGCCAAGGCTAAGTTCAAGGTTCCAGTAAGATGTACGTTACACGTAAGATAAAGATGAGGGAGACACTTGAGGTAATTAAGGTAGCTCTCCCTATCGACAAAGTGTTAGAACATGTTGGAGTTCAAAAGAAAGATGGGGCACATTTCTGTCCCATCACTCCACATCACAAAGCAGCGTTCAGAGCAACAAAGAGTGGTACAGGTTATCAGTGTTTCCACTGTGGCTCAAAGGGGACGGTAATTACCCTCCTAACAGAACTGCAAAAGAACAAGACACTGGTTCTGCCGGACCCGAAATACTTTGACGCTTTCTTGTATGCAGTTGCAGCCATGTTCGAAATACCATTACCATACAAGAACCTGAACACAGAAGTCGACGATAAGACAACACTTTCAGACCAGTTAGACTTCATCATGCGTGACCTGAAGAGACCCAAAGCAATACCCACAACTCCAACAGTACAGATACAATACAACAAAGCACTACGCAAACTTAAGGCAAATGTAATAACACCGGAAGAGTTTACGGATATAGTGGCAGATATACAGGCACCTGATGAGAATAAAATAGCAAAAGAATTAGTAGCAAATATACAGACAATGGAAGACTTGTTCGCAGATGAGGAGGATGATTCAGATAATGCAGTTTTTAAGTTTTAGAGATTTATGTATAGGAATATGCTTGGTAATCCTCCTAGCATCTTCGGGGTTCGGTATAGTGGATGGGACTTCAATGCACCCATCGCTAAAGAACAATCACCTATTCATCTACAGTAAAGTTACGAAACAGACAGAACCAAAAGTAGGTGACATAGTTCTAATCGACTCACCAGACTCAGACACCTATCTTGTTAAGAGACTCATAGGTGTGCCATCGACAAGAGTGTACTTAAACAAAGGTATGGTTATAGGAGCAGACGACTTCCTCCTAACTGACGTGTACCTCACAGAGAGTCAATTACTTGCTGACACAGAAGTTGTGGTAGTCCCTCCTAACCAAGTGTACTACATCGGGGATAACCAAGAAAATAGTATCGACTCAAGACACACAGGTACAGTACCAATGTCATCAATTATAGGAATAGTTAAGGTTAAATTTTAGGAGGCAACATGAGTATATTCGAATGGGCAAATGTAAGATATGCCACCCCTAACAAGAGTGCGTCGGTGTATGCTTCGGAGTTTAAGATAAAACTTAATTCCTCTGAAAGGTACATCATAGCACTTGACCAATCAACGTCCTGTACTGGAATGGCAATATTTAAAGTTAACACAGGCATAATCATGGCAGCTGAGTTCGAGAGAACCGGTGTGTCTAAAGCAGAGTATCAAGCATCACTCAATACATTCTTACGTAATCTTATGCAAGGTAAACAGATACAGTCCCTCCTAATAGAAGACGTATTCGAGGGCACCTCACCCAAGACATACGAGATACTCGAGAAGCTTGCACGCTCAATAGAATCGATGTTTAAGAAAAACATAAATGGAAGATTAGAACGTGTAATCAATCCAGTGTGGATAGC
>RRZU013151863.1_pt1 | contig 13917 bp, 13 predicted proteins | sample 2165561 | NCBI WGS metagenome assembly RRZU01 (sample SAMN10456909, study PRJNA506462) | wastewater metagenome | isolation source: wastewater sludge | place: USA: Moscow, Idaho
CACTGTCAACATGAATGACACCTTCATGAAGCTCAACCATTTTCTTCACATAGGCAAGGCCGAGTCCAAATCCTTTCACGTCATGTACATTACCCGTATGCACCCGATAGAACTTATCGAAGATCTTCTTCAAATTATCCTTCTTGATTCCCAAACCGGTATCACGCACAGACACACAAACCTTGTCACCTTCATTCCAGGTCTTCATATAGACATTAAGGGGCTTGTCCGGTTTAGAATATTTCACAGCATTGTCAAGTAAGTTAAAAATAACATTCTGAAAATGCATCTCATCAACATAAATAGTAGAATCAACAGCTGCGATTTCTGTATATACATGTCCTCCTGTATGTTCTACCCGCAGAGTGAATGAATTGCCAATAGTCTCGACCATTTCATTGAGATCTACCTCTTTTTTCTTCAGTACTGCCTTCTTGCGATCATACATAGACATCTGCAATACTTTCTCTACAAGAAACCTCAGTCGCTTACTCTCATCATTAATAACACTACTTAAATGAGCTATCAGCGCAGGGGTCTTGGTGACCGACTTATCATTAAGCATCTGGGCTGCAAGAGAAATACTAGCAATAGGCGTTTTCAACTCATGCGTCATATTATTGATAAAATCATTTTTCAGTTCACTGTAACGCTTGCTACGGAATATAATAACAATAGTAAAGATGAAAGTGATAAGAAGTACAAAAGTAAAAATAATACTCGGTATCATGAAGCGAACAGAAGAATAGATATAGCTGTTCATATCAGGAAAATGGATCTTCACTATACCCATATTTGACTGCGGGTCATTGCGGAATAATATCTGCGAGTAGCTGTATTCTTCACCTTCATCAGTATAATCAGGACAACGGTACACTTCCCTGCCATCCATCGTTGAGACTGTAAAATGGTAAGGAATATCAATGCCATTATTCATCAATTCTGCTTTCAAATCCTGATCAAGTTGCTTGAAGTTTATACGCTCTTTCAAAGGTTTATCTGAAGCCGAATAAAGTAAGGAATAAACGACCTCATCCAATAAAGCTTTCTGATAAACATAACGGTTCTTAACAGCTTCCTGAAGGGATTTCTTCGCCTCAGACATTGAGTTCTGGTCGCTATGAAGAATCATCGCTTTAGGCATAGACGACGGCTTATTAACGATAGTTTTAAGTTCAAAAGCAGAATAAACAGTACCATCCTTCCCTTTCACACTATAGGTATGTGACTGTTGAATCGTTCCATCCGGCTTGCCACTTCGCGTTCCAATAGAATCCTTACGATAAGCTTTACGTTCAGTCTCATTTACATCTTTTTCCAAATAACGGAGCGTCTCATTAAGTTCCAGATTACGAGATGCCTGATAGAGAGCACGGTTGACTGATTCGTCGAACTGCTCCTTCTTCATATTTGCCATAGCGGAGATATATCTCAACTGCAAATAAAGCAAAGCCAGAAATGAAAAACCCATAACAATGGCTATTGTCCATATCGTTCTCTTCTTCATATTACAAAGATACATCAAACTATTAATCAATTAACATTAAATCGTTAATAAAATCAATATATTTTCAAGATATTAACCAATAACATATTTTTAATTACAAATATTAAATTATATTCCAATTAAAAGAGGAACATTTTATAAAAAAACATCCCTCTTTCTCTTTTTATATTATTTCTATCAAGTTATACTTCCGCCTTTACTTCTGTCTCATGAGTATCTATCAACTTATGCTGCAAATCATTAGGAACAAGTTCATAACTGGAGAACTTGGTGATAAAAGAAGCACGGCCTCCAGATAGAGAACTAAGTGAAATACTGTAATTACTAAGTTCAGACAAAGGTATCTTAGCCTGAAGTTTCTGATAACCAGCTTCACTATCCATACCCATGATCATACTCCGGCGTCCCTGTAAATCGCTCATAACATCACCAACCATATCCTCTGGACAATAAACCTCAAGATCATTGATTGGCTCAAGAATTTTTGGTCCCGCATTTCTAAACGCATCAGAAAAAGCATGACGGGCTGCCAACATAAATGAAAGCTCATTACTGTCTACCGGATGCATTTTTCCATCATAGACAACAACCCTTACATCCCTGGCATAACTGCCTGTAAGTGGTCCGTGCTCCATGCAGTCCATCACTCCTTTAAGAATAGCTGGCATGAATCTTGCATCAATAGCCCCTCCGACGACACTGTTGATAAACACTAGTTTTCCACCCCACTCCAGATCGATAACCTGCTTATTCTTCATTGTCACCTTGTATTCCTGACCATCAAACTTATAAGTTACTGGATCAGGCATGCCTTCTGCATACGGCTCTACAATAAGGTGGACTTCACCAAACTGCCCTGCACCACCACTTTGTTTCTTATGACGATACACAGCCTTAGCTGCTTTAGTAATTGTTTCACGATAAGGTACACGAGGCTCCTCAAATTTAATTTTAATTTTTTCATTATTCTCCAGACGCCATTTCAATGTACGCAGGTGGAATTCTCCCTGACCATGAATGAGTGTCTGTCCTAATTCTTTGCTATTCTCCACAAGCCATGTCGGATCTTCCTGGCGCATTTTGATAACAGCAGCCATAAGTTTCTCTGTTTCCTGCGGGTTGACCGCTTTAATAGCACGGGTATATTTTGAATTTGGATATTTGATATAATTAAAACGCCAATCGCAATCTTTCCCATTAAGCGTATTGCCCGTTTTCACATCCTTCAACTTCACCGTGCATCCAATATCACCAGCCTCCATCTCCTCAACAGGTACACGGATGCCACCAGCACAGACATAAACCTGTCCTATCCGCTCCTTAGACCCACGATCTGCGTTGGTTAAATCGTCTCCAGCCTTTACTTTTCCGCTCACTACCTTAAAGTAACTGACCTCCCCTATATGTGGTTCGAGACCTGTCTTGAAAAAATAAAGGCTCTCAGGACCGTTACTGTCAGGAGTAACATCTTCTCCGCGGGAATTATGTAACTTAGGCATATCACTCACAAAAGGTACTACATTACCGAGAAATTCCATCAAACGCTGCACGCCCATATCTTTAGCTGCACAGACACAGAATACAGGAAAGATATTACGGGCAACCAATCCCTCACGAATGCCTTTACGAAGTTCATCCTCTGAAAGAGTTTCCGTATCAAAAAATTTTTCCATCAGACACTCATCATTTTCAGCAGCAGCCTCTACAAGAGTCTTATGAAGTTCAAGTGCCTTATCATATTCTTCATCAGGAATATCCTCAATGATGGGTTTACCTCCTTCCGTCTTCCAGCTATATTTTTTCATCACAAGAACATCAACCAAACTATGAAAATTATTGCCCGTCCCAAGCGGATATTGTATTGGTATACATTTTGAGCCATAGATTTCTTTCATCTGAGCAATATTATTATCAAAATCACATTTTTCAGAATCAAGTTGATTTATCAGAAATATCACAGGCTTTTTAAGTCGCTCTGTATATCTAAAAATATTCTGCGTACCCACTTCCGGTCCATATTGACCATTGATAAGCGTCAAAGCCAGATCGGTTACATTGAGTGATGTGATGGCACCACCAACAAAATCATCTGCGCCTGGGCAATCGATGAAATTAAGCTTCCGGTGATTCCATTCCACATGAAATATCGTCGGAAAAACAGAATATCCATACTCCAACTCTACCGGAAAATAGTCACATGAAGTATTTTTAGCTTCAACGGTGCCAAGACGCTTAATAAGTCCGGCTTCAAACATTAAACATTCGGCAAGAGTAGTCTTGCCGCTACCTGACGCACCAACCAGTGCGATGTTTTTAATCTCGTTAGTTTGATATACCCTCATAACTCTATAGATTTAAGTATTAATGTTCTTACTAGTAATTTCGAAGGTTCGTCCTTTTCATGTAGATATCGACTCCTAAGGTAGAAATTTTTCAGTTTATATCCAAAGTTTCTGATTACAGAATATCATTTTTTAAAACTAATTAGTACTTTTGCAGTATGACAGGACTATATATCCATATTCCATTTTGTGCAAGCCGTTGCATTTACTGTGGTTTCTACAGTACAACAAACGTTGATATAAAACAACGTTATGTAGATACACTTTGCCATGAAATGGAACTCCGGAGATATGAAGTAAAAGGCCCACTCTCCACTATTTATGTAGGTGGCGGCACACCCTCACAACTTTCTTTAGACCAGCTCCGGCAAATCTTCACTTCAATCACTAATATTTGGGGTAAAACAGAGGGAGAAATAACGATAGAATGCAATCCTGATGATATCAACGCAAAATTTGCCAACGGACTTGCCTCTATAGGCATCAATCGTGTAAGCATGGGGGTGCAAACATTCAACGACCCACAATTGCACTTTCTCCATCGACGCCATTCTGCAGAAGAAGCTATCCTAGCAACGCAGCAACTACGTGCTGCCGGGATTCATAATATCAACATTGATTTAATGTTTGGCTTCCCTAATGAATCTATGGCTCTTTGGGAAGAAGATATTTGGATGGCTTTAGCTCTCAATCCCCAGCATATCTCAGCCTATAGCTTGATGTATGAAAAGGGAACACCTCTTTATAATATGCTTCATACAGGGAAAATACAAGAGATTGACGAACAACTGAGCCTCGCAATGTACAACAAACTCATAGACTTACTTACAGCTGCAGGCTATGAACATTATGAAATCAGCAACTTTGCGTGGCATAATGAAAATATCAGCTTTCGCAGCCAACACAACTCATCATATTGGCACGAAATTCCTTATATAGGATTAGGCGCTGCCGCACATTCCTATAATCTTATATCACGTAGCTGGAATATTGCGGATATCAATCAATATATTAAGAATATCCAGCATGATATTCTGCCTTCAGAAACTGAAGAACTTGACCTAAACACGCGTTATGACGATCTTATCACTACAGCATTACGAACAAGTGAAGGTATCAATATGGCAAAGATGAAGGAAGAATATGGTACAAATCTCTATGATTATCTAATAGAAGGAGCAAAGAAATACATAGCCCGTCACCAGATGAAAATGGCAAATGACCATTTATCCCTTACAAGAGACGGATTATTTATTAGTGATATGATCATGAGTGACCTCATGAAAGTATAAAGCCATACTATATATAATAAATATTTTCTCTGCTATTTTAGTTTTTAATACCAGATGATTCAAGAGTCTTAATAACTTTATCATCAACCCATGTTCCATTTTTTTTCTCCATAAGCATCTTATGATATTTTTTGAGGTGAATTTCTGCAGTTGTAGCTGCCTTGAGGGCATATTCATTTGTTTTAGCTTCCTCAGGCAGAAGCCGCATCGTATGGGCATTACGAATAAGATCCTTCACGACTTCACCTCCTGCAATAAGTCCGGCGGCGGCAGGGACGAAAGCATTGCTTGCTGGAATATCGCGTCGCTCTGTACATTTACGCATGTCTTTATTCGGACAAATGCAATGAAACCTGCAACTGATATCAGGATCATCAATCGGCCGATAGGGTTCCTCTTCACTATAAACGACCTTCAAATGAGGTATATGAAGTTTGCGTAGCTTCTTCCTTACTACCTTAGCCAATGGATCCATTTTAGTTTTATTTATATCTGATACGCGAAAAGCTGTTGGATCCAGTTTATTAGCAGCTCCCATACAACTGATAATCGGAATGTGAAGTACATGACAACGCTTAATAAGTTCAAGTTTAGCAGTTACAGTATCGACACAATCGACTACATAGTCAAATAGAGCCAAATTAATATCATCAGCATTAGATGGCATATAGAACATCTCATAACGATGCACGATGCAACGCGGGTTAATATCATGTATACGATCGGCAGCTACATCTACCTTATGTTTGCCAACTGTTGAAATTAAGGCATGAATCTGACGATTGACATTAGTAAGGCATACACGGTCATCATCGAAAAGGTCCAGCTCTCCTACTCCGCTACGGGCAAGGACTTCAACAACATATCCGCCTACCCCACCAACGCCAAACACTGCAACACGGGAACCACTAAGGGTATCTATAGCCGGTTTGCCTAAAAGTAACTGTGTACGTGAAAACTGATTTTGCATATCCTAATTCTTATTGAAACTGCAAAGATAAGAAAACAATATCACTTATGCGATATGCTTCCTCTTTTTTTTACTACCTTTGCACAGGGTACCACGAACTCTTATAAACAGGCTGCATTGGATAAATAACAATTTGAAATAATTATGAAACAAAAAGGAAAAAAGTCTTTCAGCATATTCGATACTATTGCGATTATAGTGGCTATTATTCTCTTTCAGATCCTTGACGGATATGTTAAGATTGGCAGTCCGATGATCAATGAACTTATCAAGTTCATTCTTGTAGCTATATTTCTTATTATATTCTGGTTTATCAAATATTGTTTTCTCGACAGAAAAAAATAACTCGATAAAATTATACTGGTCCTATATCTCAATTTTCATACCGTCAAAGCCAAACTGAATGCCTTTCGGCAAGCGCTTATTTGCTTCATCATGAAAGCCTATTTCATGGGTGACATGAATCATATAAGTACGTTTCGCCCCTATTCGTCTCGCCACACGGATAGCATCAGCTACCAGTTGATGGCTATGATGAGGCTTTTCAAATCTTAACGCATTTATAACTAAGGTTTCTACACCATTTAGATAGATATACTCGCTATCATCTATACTCTTCATATCGGTAATATAGGCAAAACGGCCAAAACGGTAACCGAGAATCAACATATTGTCATGTTTTATTCTTATAGGTAAGACATTAATATCTCCAAAACATAAAGATTGATGCGGCTCTATGATATGCAGCTGTAGTTCCGGAGCCCCAGGATAAAGATCTTGAGGATCAGAGGGGAAACAATAAGGCATCATATGACGCAAGCCTTTAGCTACATCTGACTCACAATAAATATCAACACCATTAAACTTATGGCAATAAGGACGTAAATCATCAATTCCACCTATATGATCATAATGAATATGTGTGAGCAATACCGCATTAATCTTGCGAAAAGGTACTGTAAGCAGTTGCTGCCGAATATCAGGACCAGCATCAATGAGAATACGTGTATTTGCAGTCTCAACAAGAGCAGCACAACGCAAACGATGATCATGGGGATCCTGAGATGTACAAACCTCACAGTCGCAGCCTAAAACAGGAACACCTGATGATGTTCCTGTTCCTAATAATGTTATTACCATTCCCTTAAATAATATTTACTTCCGGCCTAATATCCAGTCCGAATTTATCTTTTACATCTTTCCGGACAGCATTACAGAGACGAATAATATCCTCGCCTGTAGCACCACCAAGATTAACAAGTACAAGTGCTTGCCTATCGTGTACACCAGCTTTGCCCAAATGTTTACCTTTCCACCCACACTGATCTATCATCCAACCTGCTGAAATTTTATATCCATCCTTACCTTGCCTAGTTTCAACCTTGTAATAATGAAGATCAGGAAACTGTCGCAGCAATCCATTAAATTGATTCTCGTCAATAATAGGATTCATAAAAAAGCTTCCGGCATTACCCTGCACCTTTGGATCTGGCAATTTTGCCTGACGAATCTCTATAATGGTTTTACGTAACTGATGGGATGAAACTTTTTCTGGATGTTCTCCCAGTTTCTCCCGAATATTTCCATACTCTATATTTGGATGAAAGAAAAGACTCAAACGATAAGTGACATAAGTGATTATATAGTGATTTTTCCAATCTTGTTTAAAACGGCTCTGCCGGTAACTATAACAGCAATCCGCATTCGAAAGGGTCACCTTCTTACCTGTAGTAACCTCAACAGCCTCTATCATCTGAATAAAATCCTTAGCCTCAGCACCATAGGCTCCAATATTTTGCACAGCACTAGCTCCCACTTCTCCAGGAATAAAACTCAGATTTTCCAGACCATAATACCCCTCATTTACAGCGTATTCTACTACATTATCAAAAACTTCACCACTACCGCATCGAATAAAAACTTCACCATGCTGTGTGTCTACATTAACGACCTCTATACCTTTAATAGCGCTATGAAGCACCGTACCTGAATAATCACCTGTAAAGAGTAGATTACTGCCGCCACCTAAAAGGAGCAACGGCTGATCAGACTCTCTCAAATTCAATACGATATCACAAAGTTCACTCACGCTGTTAAACTCAACGAATCGGTGGCATTTGGCATCAATGCTAAAAGTATTATGGCCTAAAAGACTATAGTCTTTAATATCTATCATATTATAATAATTCCCCGTTTTTTATGTATTCAATTTGGTAAGTATCCAACGTCCGTGAATACGGCGGAATGTTAATTCTGTCTCAAGACTATTGGCTATACCACGAATGACAAATATTTTCTGCGTACTCTCCGTATATTTTTGGCCATATATAATATTATAAATCATATGACTAGGCAATTTGGGAGCAAAAGCAGGCCACGTACTAGCATCTATGACTCCACTCATCTCACTAAAATCATCATCAGGATTAGGACCAGTAAACTGAATATTCTGTGCGAGATGACGACGTTGGAAAGCCGTATCAGCAGCAAATCTCTGATAGAATTCCAGGAAGCTTGCATTGTCATTATGGTACATCGCCTTGTAATTTATGCTTGTCATCTTCCATTGACCATTAATACGATTGAAAAGGTATTGCTTTACACGTTTCTTAGCAAAATATACTTTTTCTATGATTACATGATCTATAGTTGTATCTTTAACCAGACTCATTTGCTTACGATTATCAAAAATAAGAGTATAATAATCCTGTCGCATGAAAAAATGATCCATCTTCCAACTATCCATTCCTATCGTATGATCTAATTTTCCATTACGATAAACGGACAACGGAAAGTGGATACGTTTATATTGCAATTTCTTGTTAGCAGCAAAATTAAATATAAAATCATCAAAAAGCTCATCAGCCGACTTTGGCATGGAAGCTTGCGCAATAAGATTCTCTGCCGAATCTGTCTTCACCGTATCTCTTGCAACGGCAGAATCAAGCATATCAGAATCCTGTACAGGTTTTTTCTTATCCATACATCCACTATTGGTAAAGCATATCACCAGCAACAATAGCAATAAGATTAAAAGAAATACTTTCTTCATACTAAAAAAACAATTCCGACTTCACGTCATTCTCTCAAATCATCGGCAAAATTACAAATAATTTTCCATACATTATCTATGTATGTCCAAAATAATTCGTATATTTGCAATCAGTTTACGAAAAAAACAAAAACGCATCTATATATGTTACTGGAAAAGATAGAAGCACTTCTTAAAAAAGTGAATAACTTATCAGCGCAGAATGCAGAAGAAATAGAGCAACTGCGATTGAAATATCTTAGTAAAAAAGGTGAAATAAATGCACTCATGGCTGATTTCCGCAATGTCTCCGCTGACCAGAAAAAAGTTGTCGGTATGAGAATTAATGAACTGAAGCAGACAGCTATTTCCAAGATCAACGAACTCAAAGAGCTAGAAGAAGAAGCAGAGGTTTCTGCCGACGATATTGACTTGACCCGCACAGCCTATCCTATTCAGGTGGGTACTCGCCATCCTTTGACTGTTGTCAAAAATCAGATTGTAGAAATTTTCAATCGCATGGGGTTCATCCTTGCTGATGGTCCTGAAATTGATGATGATTTGCACGTATTCACTAAACTGAATTTTGCTGCAGATCATCCCGCACGTGATATGCAAGATACATTCTTCATTGAACAGAGTGATCCAAATAACGTTGCTAAAAACGTATTACTCCGCAGTCATACTTCTGGTGATCAATCACACTATATGGAAACTCATAAACCACCTTTTCGTATTCTTTGCCCTGGCCGTGTTTATCGTAATGAAGCTATCTCTGCACGTGCTCATTGTTTCTTCCATCAGGTAGAAGGTTTGTATGTAGATAAAAATGTAAGTTTTGAGGATCTAAAACAAGTACTACTGACATTTGCACAAGAAATGTTTGGCCCAGAAACAAAAATCCGTCTACGCCCTAGTTATTTCCCATTTACAGAACCAAGTGCAGAAATGGATATCAGTTGTGATATTTGCGGTGGCAAGGGATGTGCTTTTTGCAAACATACAGGATGGGTAGAAATCCTTGGCTGCGGTATGGTTGATCCTAATGTTCTGGAAGCTGCAGGCATAGATTCTACGGTATATACGGGTTATGCTTTTGGCATGGGGGTTGAGCGCATCGCTAACTTAAAATATAAAGTAAGCGATCTTCGTCTATTTTCTGAGAATGACACAGAATTTCTTAAAGAATTTACTGCCGCGAACTAAAAAGAAGACATAAGATAAGATTTTAACTTATAAAGGAAGGAATGTACATCTGATAAATCTGTACATTCCTTCCTTTATTTTATAATAAATAACTAAAAGTTATTTTATATATATAATATTTGGAACATCTAATCTATAACCAACGCAAAGAAATAATCAGAAAGACGGTTCATAAAACACATTATTTCCGGAGCTATTGCATAACTGCGGTTTACAGTCCACAAGCGTCTCTCTGCGGTCCTTGTCTTTGCTCTGGCTAAATGCAATACAGACTCAAGTTGACTTGCTCCAGGCAATATAAAATCAAACTTTTTTCCATTTGTAAGAATACTAATTTCATGCTCCATATCATCTGTAAGCGTAATCAATCGCTCATCTAATTGGCGAATATCTACAGGCGAAGCTACATAACTCATAATCCCCATCACTCCCTTTTGGATGGTACTCAAAAAACTCAGATGCAGATAATCATCCTTCATTAAACTTTTCACTATACCAATAATCGCATTCAGTTCATCAAGTTCGCCATTAGCTTCTACCCGTGGATCATCCTTATCAACTCGAATGCCTTTCAACAAGCCGGTCTGCCCTGTATCTCCGGTTTTTGTACAAATATTCATACTATTTTTATTAATAAATATTAATTACAAAATATAAGCTACTTCTCTTGTAACATAAGCTATAAATCTACGAAAGAAAGATAATCTTTTTTCTATTCTACTTTTATTTCATGAACAGCTTTATATCGCTGTATGAAGCAAAGCGCAGCTCCAATGGCTGTACAGAATTCAGAATATTTAGGGATTCGAAAATGTACATGATAGAGCTTCTCCATAGAAGGAAAGACCTCTTTACATTGAGGCAGCAATGTCAAATTTCCTATTAACACGAAATCCTTAATGCCCGTTCCCTGAGCAGACAAGATAGTACTAGAACCTATAGCCTGTAAGACCATATATATCAAACCTTTGGCAATATCTTCACGAGATGCATTTGCCTTAGCGGCACTAAATAAAGAAGCCGTTGCTGTCATTGGCAAGCCAGGCAATGGCTGTGCACTAATATCCTTAATAAGTAAATTAATCTTCGAAATATCACCATCTAAAGCAAGACTAATAATTGATTTCATATCATCTGTTTTAAGGATAATACGGCTCAATCCTGCTAATGTGCCACCTCCAATTCCGATGCCACCAAGATGATGAATATCTTCACCATCACACATAACGATAGAAGTACCTGTACCCATACTTACAACAATCATTCGACTAAGTTGAGATTCGTATCGAGCCCCGAGACCATCAGCAATAAACTCCTCAGCCTTTCCTGTTGACAAACCATATATAGACTCGTTTATATAGACAGCACCAACTCCTGTAAGCATCACCTGCTCCACCTGTGAAAGAGATATTTGATTATCATGAAGATACTTTCCAAAAGCTCCATATAAAGAGGTGATCGGATCAGTAGCCTTGATGCGTATCGGTGAGACGACATTACGATTTTCATCTATTCCTACAATCTTAGTTGTACTGACACCTACGTCAATTCCTATAACTATCTTTTTCATTACATTTTCTATAATAAGTATTGCAAAAATAAGTATTTTCTATGAAAAAACAGAGAGTTGAATAAAAAAATATAGATATTTCAATTCCTCCAAAAGAAATACATTTGTTTTATTATAAATTTGACCTATATCAAAAAAACGGCTGTTTGCGCAAACAACAATAAGAAAGGTTTGGATATACCTATACTTATATGTATATTTGCAACATCCAAAGAGATAGAGGATAACAAATCTCTAGGATTTAGGATTAACGATGAAGCTCTAGAACAGGAAAAGACAGAGCCTTTTAAAGAAGAAAGGGTAAAAAGATGAAAAGATTACTTTTAATGATGATAGCCATGCTTAGCATGACACTGACATTCGCAGAAAGCGAAAACACCGAAGTCACAACTAGTGCTTACAATGTAAATTTCAACTATCGTAAGGTAGCTGATGCACTTGATCTTTCAAGTGATCAAATGGAGACGATGCAAGATGTCAACAAAACTTTCAAAGCTGAAATGATGAATGCAGAAAGTGCGTCTAAAGAGGATAGAACAGACATGATAGCTCAGGCTATTCGGAATAACCTTCAGTATATGAGCTACATTCTGACTCCAGAGCAATTTAGTAAATATACAATATTGTTCAACAGGACAATGAAAAATCGTGGTCTAGAAAAATAACTACTATTGAAAGAGAAATTCGAGAGAGGAATAATTGAATAGGAAGAAAACGAAATTGTTTTCTTCCTATTTTATTTTAAAATCTCTTGCATCATCATATTTTCTGTTTCATAAATGAAAGACAGTCTCTTTTGATCACTTCTCAATAGTGGCCCTAATGATACGGATATCAGATACAGGACGGTCATTTTTATCCGTTTCAGCCTGTTGAATATGATCAACAACATCAAGTCCATCAACGACTTCACCAAAAACGGTGTACTGTCCATCAAGAAATGGTGTTCCACCTATTTGTTTATAAGTCTTTCGCATCTCCGGAGTAAACTTAAAAGCTGTATCATTAGAAAGACTATCCCGTTTCTTCTCATAAGAATTTAGCTGAGAATCACTCCACTTATGTCCCCAAACTATATAGAATTGTGAGCCTGAAGACTTGCGTTTTGGATTGATATTATCCGGTTGCCGTGCCGCGGCCAAAGCACCACGTTTATGATAAAACAGAGGAAAAAGGATTTCAGCCGTAAAATCTTTACCATCCTGATGTTCACCAAGCATTTCACCGGATTTAGCCTTTTTACTATAAGGATCACCAGACTGAATCATAAAATCTTTGATGACACGATGAAAGAGTTCTCCATCAAATTTCTTTGCCCTTACCAATTTCAGAAAATTATCACGGTGTAAAGGTGTCTCATTGTAAAGTTGAAGGCGAATATTCCCCATGGTTGTTTCCAACAACACCTCATGCCGAGGTGCTGTATTCATTGTTTGTTGGGCTTTCAGCACCTGTTGCATCATAAGCAACAAGACGAACAAAAAACATATCTTTCTCATAATACAATCATTATTATTTACGACTTTTCTGCAAAATTAAAAAGATTTTATGTAAGACACAAATAATAGTACACTAAAGTCGGCCCACAAGGGTGTAAAACCTCCCTCTTTATTTAGGCTATAAGAACGATAGAAACAATAGTAAGAGATTCATTTTTAGTAATTGTTTTACTATAACCAATTCTTCATCTCAGGAATTTTGACTAAATTTGCAGCAAAGAAAACGATTATGGCTAAAGATAAACTATTAGAAATGAGATCAGATGTTGACCGTCTGAACCGCGCTGCCGATGCATATTATAATGGTCAGGCGGAACTCATGACTGACTTTGAATGGGACGCTCTCTTTGACAAAGTGAAGGAACTTGAACAGGAAACAGGAATCATTTTAGAAGATTCTCCGACTAACCGTGTATCTGCAGATACTATTACCGGTCAGAAAGAAGAGCATGAATTCCCTGCCTTGTCTCTTGCCAAGACAAAAAAGACTGAAGATTTAG
>RRZU011186812.1_pt1 | contig 13915 bp, 2 predicted proteins | sample 2165561 | NCBI WGS metagenome assembly RRZU01 (sample SAMN10456909, study PRJNA506462) | wastewater metagenome | isolation source: wastewater sludge | place: USA: Moscow, Idaho
AATGAATATCTATTTCTGAAACTAGGAAGAAATGAATATCTATTTCTGAAACTAGGAAGAAATGATTTGATGTAATAAATAAATTCAAATCAAATGAATCTATACAAAATATACAGTTTGAATCATACAAGCAGACATGATCTAAAAAAAGCTGAAAGAGATTATTGACAATTAATCTTAATGACGAACAAAAAGAATTATTTTGATATGATACTATAGAGGGTATACTTGATCCTAATCTTAAATGATATCAAGTAAAATGACCACTTACATTTAGGTCAGAACCTAGACAAATAGTTGATAGTGGAATAATTGGTTCTGATAATCAAACTATCCAAGCAGAGATTTGAGAGTCTCTTGCTATTTATGATTGAGGTACAAAGATATGATATGTATCTATTACAGACTATGATATAAATGAATGAAAAGATTTCAATACAGCTAACAAGAAATCTGTAGAAGATGTTAAAAAATCTTTCAATGAAAAGATAAAGGCATGGCATTGATGAAATGCTGAAAACTATTTTGTTGAGGAAGATAAACAACAGGTTATTGAGGGTTGAAAATGGGTAAAATGATATTATGATTATACAAACAAAAGGATTGTCTTAAGAAAAGATGCAGACTATACTACTATTATACATGAAGTATGACATGCTTATCTTGATATGTTTGTTGCTAATGATGAATGAAAATGACTCACAAAATTCTATGAAATAGTAGAATGGTATAATGCTCGCAAGACATCAGATAAGCAATATACAAAATGATTCAAGGAGTTCCAGTATGAATCTAATAGTTGAAATCTATGAGAAGACACTAAAGAATTGCATGAAGAATTTGCTAGACACTTCGAGTGGTATACTTTTGTAGTTGCTAAAAAAGAATTAGGAGATAAATATCCGCAGACAATATTATGATCTCTAATGCAAGAGATGGCAAACTTCTTTAAGTTAATTGCTTCTTATTGGGATAGAATAAATAAATTTGATGCACAACCACTTACAGCTTGAGTAAAGAATATATATAATGATATACTTATTATATCAGACAATAAATATCCAGACAGAGAAGCCATCGAGAAAGCTGTTGAGATGGCACAAGAAGAGCCATGACATGATGCACTAAAGAATAATGCAATAGCCATGAATAATATGATTGGCAATATTTTCTGATGAGAAAAAAATGTATATGATGTGTTGCTTCTTACATATTTTAATAATCTTGCTGTTGCATGAAAATTAAAAAGTCTTGATAAAGCTGTTATATCTGATACACATAAAAGAATAAATTTATGAAAGTTTATTATCAAATCATTATGATATAGACCTATCTATATAGCAAATAAGATACAAGATAAATTAAACTTATGACCAGAACTATCAGCAGTACGGAAAGATACTATTGCACAATACTCTGATGATTTTGCTGTGAATGAAGATATTATACACAATTCAAGAGAGAGACTTGCAAAATATATGGTAGATAATAATATAAGCCCTATATTATTTAATGATCTATATACTATTGTTAGTGAAATAAAGGAAGACCTTGCTCTTACAGAACTTCTTAAAGAAGATCTATGACAGATTTCTGCTGTATCACAAGTAATCAATCAAGCAGTTGGTGTCACAACAATACCATGAACAGAAAAATATGATCATAGATATATAATAAATATAGCTCAAGCTAATGAACATTATAATAAGCTATTAGATATAGAGCAAAACATATCTCAATATGATAGACAATCACAATTAGCTATTATCAATGATCTTAGAATCTATCAAGCATATCTTCTAATCAATGATCAAACTATAGATACAAAACTGAAGTATGGATTACTTAGTATGTTTGATTATAAACAATATCTTGAGTTCTTAGACTGATTCACATATACACAAAGAATATATATGAACTCTGCATTGTATAGATATATGAAAGAGAATGACTGAAAAGATAATAGAGTTAGCTTTAAAGAATACTTGAATAGTTTATATGATAAGCCATGATCAAACAGTTATTTGTCTGGTCTATATGATGATCTAAAACTAAAGAAGTTCTCTAATAGAAAGCAATTGTTGATAGACAGATTCTCTGACTTCATACAGTGAGAAGAATGATTCAAGGTATTAAAGGATTTCTTCTTGCAAAAGAATAATCCATTTATTGATTCTATGAATAAATCATTAGAGGCATTACTTAAAAGACAACAAGTTAAAAATCCTACGAATAATCTAAGTACAATTTCATTGGCTAGTTCAATAATGAATTTTCATAATTCATTGACATTTGCTACATCTAATCCAACTTATGAAGAATTATACCGAGAAGCTAAATGAGTATTATGAACTGATTCAATGTCAGACTTCAAACCTACACTTATTAATTTCATAAAGACATACGAAGCTAATCAAGAAGCATGGAGACCAGAGATAGAATTGTATGATGATATACAATGAACAACAAGCCAAGAGAATATGCTATGATACTTATTGTCTAATTTCTTGGTTGAAAGATTACCAGAGAATACATGATATGTATGAAATCAGAATGTGCTTAAGTGGGCATATAATTATGATACTATGGATCATAATGGTTATATGAATATGGAAGTCAAGATATGAAATAAAACAAAGAAGAAATCAGACTATACATTCTCTATACCACTATGAGAAGCACCAACTACTCAATATAAAAATTCTAATACTATAACATTTAAGAGATATTGAGATGAAGAATTGAATCAAGAATGACAATGAAAACTAGCATATACAATACCTTGAATCACTATTACTAAAGATGAATGAGGCACTATGTATGTGAACATTGATATCAATGATAAATGAGAATTTGACATTCCTAAAAATAATAGAGATATATTTGATGCTTGAATGGAAGCATATTTTTCATTCTTAGAGAAAAACTATTCTAAAAATAGCTATGGCAATGTAAAGAATAAAGTCTTGACAGATGCTATTACAAAGAATGCTAGACTTATTAAATGAGATAATCAATTATCTGATAACTTTTTTGGAGTAGCTTCAAAATTCAATAAAAAAACTAAAGACATTATTAAGAAATATGTTAGTAGAACAAAAGATTATATAGCTTCTTTGAATGTAAATGGTCTAATTAAGTCTGCATCTGGTATATATTGAAGTAAGAGCTGAATAGTATCATTCCATGATTGAAGTAGTGAAGATGCAATTAGTGTAGATAATATGAAGACAGAAACATTTTGGAAGCAAGCATGATATATTCTATATACATACTGATTTATTGATCAGCAATTTTCTGATGTACAGACTAAAGCTGTTATATGAGCAATCAATTGAATAAGTAAAAGCAAGTCATCAAGACTAAAATGATTATTAAAGAATATGACATCTGGTAATAATGAATACGAACTATGACTAAAAGCTATTGAAGTATTGAAATATATAAATGCAGATTCTATCATATCTATTAAGACTAATAAAGATTGAATAAATCTTATTGATGATTGATACACTATATTGAATGTTATCAATAAATTACAGAATGTAGTTTGAGAAGATGCAACAATGTTTAAATCTTTTTATAATCAAATTGCTTGAATACTTTGACTTATCAAAGATAAGGATACATATACACAACTTAACTTATATCTTCATTGATATTTTCCAGATGGTCTTGAAAGCATAAGGAAGAAAAATAAAAATGATATATCTGATAAAGATAATAAAGAATGGTCTACATTTGTGCAATGATACAAAGATAATTTTGATAACATAAAGAATATAGTATGAACACTTAATAGTATTTGATCATCAATTAATACAGATGTATTAGATAAGATTACTACTAATTATACAGATATTAGGTCTGATCTTAATATAAGAAGCATAGATGATACAGATATGACAAGAAATTCATTATATACAAGAATGAGTTTGTGAAATAATCTATGACTTAATACTAATGATGATACAGAGTTTCTTAATTTTGTTATGTGAAAAAGCAATACATTGGATTTAATAAATGATCCAACAAGTTTTGCACAATTTACTAAATCTAATGAACCATGAGATAAGGTATTAAACCTTATACTTAATAGTGTTGTATTTAATAATGACTTTGCACAATATAAATGATATAGTCAATCTTGATACAAGAATGCCATAAGAGTATGATACTCTTACTTATTCTGACATTGAGTAAATACTCTTAATTGATCTGTGTCATTTACAGATAAAGAATATAATAAGGACATCATTGAAGATGTAGATAATTTTATCAATACAGTAGAAGAACTATATAAGACAAATAAGAAATCAGCAAGATCATTGATATGAATGATTTGATTTAAATGAGCATGAGGTTGAGACAAATGAACAATAGATTTTTCAGGTCTTAAAAATGCTATTACTAACCTACTAGCCAGAAGACAAAAAGATGCTCTTGAAAGTATTGTCAATGGTAAGAACTATAATCTTATTAAGTTTTTTGGTAGTCTAGTAAAGAACTTCAAAAGTAATAACTATGTGTCTAATCCAACAGAATTATCTAATGCGACTAAACTTGCTAATGATTATCTAAAAAATAATATAAATATTGTTGAAGAATGAGTGTCATTAAATGAAGCACAAGAAAGAGCTATTGATAAATTCGATACTATACTTTGATCAATGCTTGACACTAAATTTTGAGATGATAAAAAAACAAAAGTTAAATGAAAGAAACAAAAAGATGGAAAGACTACTGTTCTTAAACCATTCAATAAAAATATTGATTCACAATTTCTTGTAATACATGGACCTGCTAATACATGAAAGACTACACTGATTAAAAGTATTATTGATAGCTTGCCTAATGATTGAAAAGTAAGTGTATTTGTATGAGCTAAAAATAATATAACAAAGAATGTCCTTGCAAAGGAACTTAAAGTAAAAGCTACAACTGTATTTGATATGCTATATAGTTGAACACTTAAGAATAAAGAACTTAAAGTATATACAGATACTACAAAGAAAAATCAGCTTGATACTAAAGTATATCAAGATGAAAACTGAAATATAGATTTTGAAAAAATATCTGAAGAATATCCTAATTTTACCACATCTCTTACACAAAAGACTTGGAATTGAAAAATCTTATGAGAAGAAGTATCAGAATCACAAGTAAATGTTCTTATTATAGATGAGGCACAAGGTATCAATCAAGATGAATTAGAACTGTTTAAGAAGTTATACAAGAAAAATGCAATCATTGTTTTGTTATGAGGTCCTATGCAACCAATAGTCTGAAATAAAAATGAATATTTTAACTCTCTTATTAAGACAGAAGATAAAAACTCTGATTTGACAGAATCTAATTTTTCTATATTAGATCAGATTAACTTCAATAAAGAAAAAGATCATCTTGATATATTCTTGACAAACTTTTTTATGAGACAAACAAATTTCTGAAAAGATGTATGAACATGAAAGAAGATACCTATTCTCGCATGATCAGAATATTATATAGGAAACCAAGATGCTATACAGTTTATACCATTGAATAATGTAGAAGACCAACAGAATATATCAGCCGATATTATTGCAAAAGCAACAGATAAATCTGTAGCTGATCCTACTGATGCTTATCTTCTTACATATAAAAATGAAACAAGAATCTTGATGAATGATCTTATCAGAGCTAAAAAGTTTTGAGATAATGCACCTGATGTTGTTGATTGAGATATAATGATGTATCTTAATTCAGATAAAGAATGATCAAAGTTTTCTGTAAAAGAAAGGTTTATTATTAAATCTGATCCAGTTGAGATTACAGATAAAGAAATAAGAGATGATGATCTTAAAGATAAAACAGAAAGAGAATATAAATGACTATGAAAGATGCTAGATCAATTATGAAATAATGATGCAAAGGTTTATCTTATCAATAAAATTCCACATATATTTCTAAAATCAGAAACACTAAACTATTGAGGTTTCAATAATTCAGATTTTCCTATTATTAGTTATTGATATGCACTTACATCTGATTGAGCATTGTGAACAAGAGCATGAATAGTAGTTGTATATAATGATTTTAATGAATGACTATGAGGTAAAGATACTATAGAGAAAGAAAGAATCTATACTGCTATTACAAGAACAAAGCTCAATGGAAGATTATATATTGCTGATGCAGATTGGTATGTCAAGTATTGAATTAAATCTAAAGAGAATGAAATTGCTATCGAAGATTATGTAGCAACAGAGTTCTCTGTGAAAGAAAACAATATATCTCTGCCAATGTATGTAAGATGATCTATTGTAGATAAAATGGTACAATGATTCTGACATATCATTGATAGCATTGATGATCTTAAAGATGACAAGATAAATTTGCAAAAGATGTTTCAGACATTTATACAAGAATTTTCTAATACTATCCCATATAACCAATCATCTTCAGATGAGGAAGTAAAAGACATACATACTACATTCAAAGCATTCTTCTCTCCAGAGTCTACCATAACAAATATCTTATGATATAATCGTATAACTCCTATACAAGTAAATAATATCATAAATAGATATAATAAGATGGTTGTTGAAACATACAATAGTATTAAGCAATGATCATTGTCTAACTTTAGACAAGATCAAGAAGAATCATCAGTTGACTACAGAGATATATTTGATACTGATAGTAAATATTTAAGATGATCAAGAATAAATCAAGATGTTTGACAAGACTATGATAAATATTTTCTTGATAAGATAAATCCTATCACATCTGATCAATTGTTTTCTCTAGAAAGAATTGCTAAACAATGAACAGAAAAGATAGACGAGAATCTTGATCTTCTTTTATCTGCCGAAGATTATATTTCATTATTTAACTCAAAGGAAAAAATCAGTACACTAAAAAGAAATATTAATGAATATGTTGAATATCTTTATAAAAGATTATGAAATATAAATCAATCTATTCCATATTTACCAGAAAAAGAAAGAATAAAAATCCAACAAATACAAGAAAAAGAAGCAATAGATTCAGAAAAGAATATATACTTTATAAAGTTATTATTCTGAAAAGATCAAAATATTGACTTTGATATAATAGATAGTATTGTATGGAATCGTGATACTATAAATAGGAGGATAAGATTTATGAGTGATCTTCTTGTAAAAGCCTCACAATTAGAACAACAAAAACAAGAAGCAAGAATAAAGAAAAATAAAGATAACTACTTTGTAAAACTTATAGACAAATTCAAAGATAAGGAGATTGACGATATTCTAGTTGCAGATATATATGATATATTATATACTAAATGAGAACTTGAATGAGATAAAACATCTAGGAACAAACTATATTCTGATCTCAATGATATACTATATAATCAATATATAATTAAAGACACCAACTATAGTGATATGGTTATTGATGCTTTTAGCAGATTGTTCTGAAAAGAAAACTGAATACCAAAAGTTTTGGAAGAAAATATAGACGAACCAGTTAAATCTTATTCATTTAAGGTAAACAATAATGAATCATCTGATGCTATCTTTGAATATCAAAAGCTATGAGGTTCTGCAGACTTAAATAATAAAGATAAACTATTTCCAGCAGATGTTGTAATAAATAGTCTTTTTAAGAAATTAGATGATAAAAAAAGAATATATACAACAATAGCAGAGAAAAGAAATATTAGACTTGCATTGAATAAAAATAAAGAAGATATTATTTCTGAACTTAGTAGACAAAAAATTAAGAGTCTCGATGCAATACAACAAGCCAAGATTGATGCGGAAGAAAAACTACAAAAGCTAGAGGAGAATAATTGTAATGCTTTATCTTAATTTTAATTTATTCTATGAGCTGTACAGTACAAGAGAAAAAGTTTATTGATCAAGAATTATTGAAAGATCAAAATAAAAACTTTAGAGCTTTACACAATATTTTTGGTTTGCTTAAAAAAGACAATGATACTTTTCCTGATTTGGTAAAGCCTGCTATACTAACATGAGAGAATATCAATTGAATCAAAAGACAACTGCTTGCAATTTATAGATGAATAGAATGAATAGATATAGCAAATAAAACATTTAAGAATGATTTGCTTTCAATGATTTGAGAAGAGGTAAATAAGTTCGTTTTTGAGGATCAATGAAAAGTTGATCAAAGAGCTGTTGATAATTATTATAGATTTATTGATGATACTAGCACATGATCCTTTGGAAGATTCTTAGATATATACTGATCATCAAAAGGTATTGCACAATCTATTAAAGAAAAACTATTATATCCTAATGAAAATCTATGAACATATGTACCACTAACTCTTTTGACAGATTGAAATCATTTTGACAAAGATAATAAATTTGTTCCTGATGATTTCAATAATGAAAATAATTCATACTTTGCTAGTTATGGAGACCCTAATACTGATCCAGATACAAGAGTAGAAACATATTATGATCTCCATAATATATATGGTATAGTAAGACCATTTATAAATTCTAAAAGAGTGAGGGCTTTTGCTTATAGTGGTGCTATGACCTTTGCTTCTTGACTATGAAAGTTTGTAAGAACAATATGACAATTCTGATCTATATGATTATATGCTGCATCAACTATGCCATTATCATTTGCGAATATTCTAGCACTGAATATTCAATATAAATGAATAGATTGAGATGATATAAATAAAATGGTAAGCAGATATAGACTATATAAGCAGTGAGGAAATGTTATAGACAGATTAAAAGTACGATGAAAAGATGTACGAATAAATAGTGTTCTTATCTTAAAGTCAAATGCTTGAATACAAAATATCTTAGCTGATACTGTATTTAATAGAGCATTACAAAGAATTGCCGTAGCACATGCTATTATGGTTGTACCTGATTCACTAAATGATTTCTCTCCAGATATACAAGGAAGATTTTTAGAAGAATATAATAGAGAGTATGATAAACTATTAGGGAAAGTAAAAAGTGATTGAACATCATTATATTGACTGACACACATGGTTTTAGGTATACATAACTTCTTCAATTCACGATGAAGAAATATGGTCACAAATGTTATAAAGACATGATACTACTGAACATTATGATCATTAAGAATATGAAGAAAACTATTGTCTTGATGAAAAGCTACATACAGTGATTATAGAAGTGTTGCTGAAATGTTTTGAATGGTACAGTATATGACTATTCTATTCCACATGTCTCGGAAAATAAGCAGACAACTTTGAGTAGAATGTAAAGATGAACAATGAAATCCTATAGTATGAAATTGTTATTATTATAAGGCATCTCAATACTTCTGAAATATAAGTAAACATATTACATGATTTATGACAGTACCTATCTGAAGAGAAGCAGTTAATCTTTATGACTATCGAAATATTATTGGAACAGAATGAAAAATTACAATGGAACAATACATTGATCGTGCTATAAGAAGAATATTTACTAATATATTAGATATACCAAAAGCATTAAAATGAACAACAGAAGCATTTTTACAGGCTGATAAATCAGATACAGATAATCTATTGTGACTATTCTCTATTATAGCACAATGATTTCAAAGATATGAAAACTATATGTTAGCTGATCCATACGATGTATGATATGATTTTAGTAGATGAGCAGTATATGATAATGTTGTAGAAGCTAGCAGAAATATACTATTTGGTATTAGACCATATCCAGAAGTAGATAATTTCAAGAATAGAAAATATAGAACAGATGAACCTACTGATTGAAACTTCCTACAATGGCTTACTGCTAATACAATAAAACCACTACAGCTATTTTTAGAGTATGCTGGGGACAATGACACATGAGAGCTTAAAGATACATTGGAAAGATTGGTGGCTGATCCATGACATCATAGTTTATTAAAATGAAATATACCACAATGATTAGTGTATGAAGCTAATCAAGGTTTTTATGATACAGCATTATCATCTCTATTAGAGTATTCAATATGATATTATGATAAAGACTGAACAAGAAATAGAAGCACAAGTATATCATATAAACTATTTACTGAATTTGATCCACAATGAATTAGTATAAGATGATGAAAAGCTATAGACAATAATAAATATAGTAATAGACTTGAAGCATATCTATGATATATGAAAAAGGAATATCCAGATATAGCAAATGAGATGGATATAATCTTTTCAAAAGTATGACCAAGCAATGAAAAAGAAGCAATAGAGAAATTGATACTTGATTGACTTGGTAAGGTAGACCCTAAGGTTGCAATATGATTCTCCGTAATGAAAGACATGAAAGACTTTATGATACAGAATAAATTATATGAAATTAAATGAACTCGCAAATATGCAACAGTATATTATCAGAATCCAGACGATCCAAAGATTAAGTCAGCACTTGCTAAATATATTGTAGATAAACGATGAGACACATTATTTCATACTGATCAACCAACATGGACAAAATTACATGGTATGTATTTAAGAGCTAATCATCAAGAGCTAGAACCATATATTAGTAAGTATTGAGACCTTAAGTATTCAGAGTCTAAAGCAGAATTAGATAATGATAAACTAGAATCTCAATATACTATCAAGGAAAGTGCTATAAACAGAATGCTTAAATCATTTGAATCTAATATGTGGGTTCATTATGCAGTATCAAAATGATTAGAGAGACCAGACCTTTTACAAAATGCACTTACATATTGAGCAAGAAGTATAGCTACAAAATGAGTAGATCCAAGAAAGAGTTTTGAAGAACAGCAAAAGCAAGTAATAAATAATATGACAGATGCTGTGTCTCTACTTACATTATGAGATTATACTGATGTAGAGAGATCATATATGACTGCACAGATATTTAATAGTTCTCAATGAACTCTAATGAAAATGATGTTTGAAAATCCTAAACTTGTTTCTTCGCGAGTATGAGAATGATGAGATGATAAGGTGCAAACTATTAAGAGATATATCTATGAAGAATATGGTAAGATGAAAGAATATGATGATGTATTCAAAAATAGTCAAGACATACAAGATATTATGAAAGATGTATACTGAACAGATGCTCCATGATCATCTTATTGAGATTCTAATTCATATAATAAATATAAGTCATCATATAAGAAATGGACAAACTATGCAAAGAACTTTGTAAAACCAGTTTATCTAAAAGACATATATCCAAACTATAAGAGTCTATATCTACCTAAAATATATTCTTTATCTCCTAAGGAAACACAATATATCTATGGAAGAAACCAATATGCAAACAATCAAGCAAGATTGAATTTCACCAGATTTGAGAAACAATGATCTTCTTGAGTCAGACAATGACAATTTTGATGAAGAAGTTCTTGAGGCGAGTATCGTAGAACAAAATACAGGAGAACTAAGTACAAGTCAGGAAAGAGTTCTTTCTCCAAGAGAAGTTAATAAACTGACAAGACAGCTTAGGCTTGAAGAAATAAAATGAGTGATGAACGAAATGTGACTTGATGAGAAGTTTATATTTTGAATTGCCAAAGAAACTGCTCTGCTTGCAGAGAAAGCAAATCCAAAGACATGAGAACTTATGCCAGACTATGATGTAAGATTGAAAGCTGCTAATTTTATGGCTAAAGCTAGAAAGATTATAGACAAAGAGCCAACTGTTATAGTTCCTTTATTTTCTCAATATAATTGAAAATGATAAAAAAACAAGAGAGTCCAAAGATTAAGTCCTACAAAGACATCATTTCTCGTAATGGGATTAAAACAAAGATTGATACTAATATAGTTAAGGAACATCAAAATAAATATGCAGATGTATACAATGAAGTATACAGTATAGCATCATACTATAGTCAATTCTTTGAGTCTTATGTACGACCAGATAAGATCAATGGTCTTAAGAATTATCTTATGTTTAATTGAGATAGATCAAGAGACTTAAAGAGTCAATGAATGTGATGGAAATCTAACTATAAGACTGCTGTCACTAAGATTATTACTGATCTTTATTTCTCTAAGATATTCTCTCTTGATTTTTCTGTGCAAACAAGAAAAAGAAAACATGTAGAAAAGGATTCTAAAAAGGAAGATATACAGGACACAGAGTATACAGATAAAGAAATAAAATCATTTGATAATAAACATCTATCTAATGATGAACAGCAAGCATTTTGTGATTGGGCATTTACTGATTCACAAGTAAGACATTGATTGCAATGAACTATCTTTGACCTCTGATCTACTTGAGAGTGATATGCCTTCATTGATATGAATATATCACAAGAGATGGTAAACATGTCTAAATATTATGCAAACCAAATAGCTCTTGGTAAGACACCAGAGCAAGCAAAAATCAACACTAAAAAGAAATACTTTAAGATAGCAAGGGTAAATACAATACGAAGATATGTATCACCTTTCCATGTAGTATATGAATATGATAGAGCATTTGAGCAGTCTGCTTTTGTATGATTATATATGTATGAAGACATCAATACATTTCTTGATATGTTCCCGTTCATACAAATATCTGATGATGTAAAATCATACATATTATCTAGCAATACTACTATATTCTGAAAAGACTATAATAAGATAAAGATGATAAACTCTGTAGAGAAACTTGTATGTTCTTGAAATCTAAGTGCATGAATGTATCAGAACAGTGATTGAGGATATATCAATATAGAGACATGAATAAGGGAATCTATCATATCAAATTCTAATTCATTATATTGGAATGTATGATATGGCAATAGTAATCTAAACAGAAAAGAATTTTATCTACATTATACTAAAGATACACTTACAATATTATGTTGAGATGTTGTATTATATGATTGAGAGAATCCAGTATGAAATTGAATTATACCAATTGTTAGAATGGCTAAAGAAAACTATTGAGGAGTCTGACATTCTAAATGAACAACACAAGTATTATCTAGTGTACAAGATCAAACAGATTTGATAGTAAATAGTTGAAATGATAATATAAAGATGTTTATGTCTCCTATGTTTTATACAAAGAATTATGCAAATGTAGAATGACGAGAGAATTGATTTATACCTCTAGAATGATTTAGAATATATAAGTGAGACTTAGACGAAGTCAAAAGACTTGATCTATGAAACTTTGATTATAATTCTCTGAAACTTGTAGACTTCTATTGGCAACAAGCTATTATGTCTGTGTGACTGCATAATAAATATGGTATACAATACCAGCAACAAAGACCAGAACAGACAAGCTGAAATGCAAACATAGCATTAGGTATAGCACAAGAACCGCTAAAACAAATAGTATCTTCTGTATCCTTATGAATGACAAAAGCATTTAAGATATGGAGTGTGCTTGCACAAAAATGTCTACCTGATAATATTAAGGTCACAATAGAATGAGATTGATGAACTGCAGAAGAAAGGACAGTTAGAATAAAAAACCTCTTAGATAACTATGATGTTGTATATACACCTGAATCAATGATTGATTATAGCTTCCAAACTAAGATCAATAATCTAACACAGTATGCAAACTTCTTAGCAATCTGATCTACTGATCCTACAAGTGGTATCAATTATGTTGACTATGAAGCATTGAATAAAGAGTTTGCTAATCTCCTATGAATTAGATGATGATCGCAAACAAAGACAGACTTCTTTGATAAAAAGAAAATTGATACTACTAATCAGTTTGATATTGATAAACAGAAACTAGAATATGAATTTGAAATAGAGAAGCTGAAACTTGAGAAGAAAAAAGAGTTAGCACCTCTTATGCCACCTGATAATCAAAATCCACAAGGTCAATGAAATCAATGAGGTCAACAGTATTGATGAAACCAAGGTCAATATAATAATCAATATAATAATTGATATTGATATAATAGACCGAAACCAATGTCTGATGAAGAAGCTATGGCACTA
>RRZU011710976.1_pt1 | contig 13914 bp, 17 predicted proteins | sample 2165561 | NCBI WGS metagenome assembly RRZU01 (sample SAMN10456909, study PRJNA506462) | wastewater metagenome | isolation source: wastewater sludge | place: USA: Moscow, Idaho
AAGCTGACACGGCGATCAAACGGGCGAACCGAGGACCCACCGGCAAGGCGCGCCGGGTGGTCCCATGACTGGCAATCCAGGTGGTCCCATGAACGTGGCAGGAAACCGGCTACAGCGGTCCCATGCTCATGGCAGGCGACACTCGCTTCAACAGCCCGGTGTTGCGTCGACCGGTTGAACTCGCCAAGTACCCCGCGATCGTCAAGCTCTGGTCCGACGCGTGGGCCGAGTTCGTGCCGTTCTTGCAGTTCGACGCCGAGATCCGCCGGATCGTGTGCACCACGAACGCGATCGAGTCCGTGAACGCCCGGATCCGCAAGGCCGTGCGGGCCCGGGGCCACTTCCCGAACGAGCAGGCCGCCCTGAAGTGCGTCTACCTCGCCGTCATGGCCCTCGACCCGAGCGGCAAGGGCCGAGCCCGGTGGACTCAACGCTGGAAGGCCGCGCTCAACGCGTTCGAAGTCACCTTCGACGGCCGCCTGTCCGCCGGCCACCGCTGAACACCAACAACCCGAGTTACACCGAAAACTGGACAGACCCTGAGCCGGGATGCGTTCCACCTCGATCGCGTTGGTCAGCGCACCGCCCGCGGTGGCCGCGCCGGTGAGGACGAGCAGCTTGAGACGGGCCGAGCTGCGCTGCGCTGGCGCGCGGCGCTCCGGTCAGGCCAGTGAGAGGAAGAGTTTCTGCAGCTTCTGCACATCGAGGGTGTCTTGGCCGTCGGACTCGAGCAGGCACTGCTTCATGCCCGAGGCGATGATCGCGAACCCGGCGCGGTCTAGGGCCTTGGAGACGGCGGAGAGCTGGGTGACGACGTCCTCGCAGTCCCGGCCCTCCTCAATCATGCGCACGACGCCGGCGAGCTGGCCCTGGGCGCGCTTGAGCCGGTTGACGACCTTGCCCATCTCGCTGGGGTCGAGCTCCATGACCGTGCCTCCCTCGTGCTGGTTCAGCCAATTTACCCCGCCGGGTATCGAGCCAGGTCGTGCCCACGGTGTGGTTGTCGTCATGCCCGCTGGAGGGCGGACAGGGCCGTGCGCAGCCGGCCGGCAGCCTCGTCTGCCACGGCGCCGAGCTGGTCGTTGTGGGTGACCCCGACCATGATCTGCGGGTCGAGGGCCTCGACGACGGTGCGGTGCGGGCCGGCGGAGCGCACGACGACGTTGCAGGGCAGGAGCAGTCCGATGGACTCCTCGGCCTGCAGGGCGCGGTGGGCCAGGGGTGGGTTGCAGGCGCCGAGGATGACCTGCGGGGGGATGTCGACGTCGAGCTTGTTCTTCAGTGTCGTGGCCATGTCGATCTCGGTCAGGATGCCGAAGCCCTGCCCGGCCAAAGCGTCGCGGACCGCGGTGACGGTCTGGTCGAACGGCTGGTCGACGGTGGTGGTGATGCTGTAGCTCATGGTTGCTCTCCGTTTCTCGGGTCGGACCTGACCGATGTCAGGCGGACTGCTTTTCCTGCTCCGCCAGCTGCGCGCGGACCTGGTCCATGTCCAGGTCGCGCACGGCCGCGATGACCTGTTCGAGCGCCGCCGGGGGCAGCGCACCCGGCTGGGCGAAGACGCCGATGCCGTCGCGGAAGGCCATCAACGTCGGGATGGAGGTGATGCCGGCCTGGGCGGAAAGGGACTGCTCGGCCTCGGTGTCGACCTTGGCGAACACGATGTCGTCGTGGGCCTGGGAGGCCTGCTCGTAGACGGGGGCGAACATCCGGCAAGGGCCGCACCAGGACGCCCACCAGTCGACCAGGACGATGCCGTCCCGGTGGATGGTCTCCATGAAGGCGTGGGCGGTGAGGTTGACGGTAGCCATGTGGCGAACTCCCTTGCGTAGGTCTCCGGAAGATACCCTCCGGGGTATACAACACTCGTGGGACGCCGATATTCCGGTCCGGGTGCCCGCACCGGCGCGGGTCAGCTGGCGCAGCTGGCGTCGGTCTGGGTGAGGCGCTGGAGAAGCCCGAACCCCACCGCGGCGAGGGCTGCGGCGGCCATGGACGGCTGGTGCGGCGCCGCCTGGAGGAACCAGGCGGCCGCCAGGACCGTCATCGCCGCCATGGCCGCGCACGGGGAGCACCCGAGGTCCGGTCGGCGGCCCTTCCCGGGGCCGGGCAGGTAGGTCGCCAGCGTCGCGGCCGCAGCGACCGCCACGAGGGCGACGAGCACGGTCCACAGCGCAGCGGCGGGGAAGCCGCCGCCCGCGGCGACCAGCACGGCGAAGAGTGCGGGTGTGAGCACCGCCGTGGCGGTGACGCGGCGGCGGGGCCAGCGCCCGCCGCCGAGCCGGCCTGCCGCGGCGGAACCGACAAGGACTCGCGACGCCGGTCCGGTGGCCCGCTCACCGGCTGCGGCCGGGGCCAGCAGGACGTCGAGACCGTCACGGCCGCCCTCGAGGTAGGCCCGCCAGGCCGCGCCGGTGGTCCCTGCGCCTGCCTGCCCGACCCAACGGGCGCGCACGACCCTGATCCGGTCGGCCGGGTCGGCTCCCGGCTCGGCCGCGGTGAGCGCGCGTCGGGCCTGGGCCAGGGCGGCGATGGCACCCTCGTGGCACTTCGCCACGGAGCACGCCGAGCCGTCGCGGGAGAGCGTGCACAGGGACTGGTTCCCGGCCGTCTCGGTCAGTCGGGTCATCGCCTCGCGCTGGAGCGCCTCCGCCCGGGCGGCGTGGGCGGGCCCGGTGTCGGCGGGCCCGGTGTCGGTCGTCGGTCTGCAGGGCGCGGTCACTGGCAGGTGCACCGCTGGGCCGGGTCGAGACCGGACAGGACGGCGTCGACGTGCATGCCGCAGCCGGTCCAGGTTGTCTTGCCGCAGGTGGTGCAACGTGCGGGACTGCACATGGGTCATCTCCGGGGGTGGTCGTGCGTGTCGGGGCTCGTCGGTCGGCGTGCTCAGCGGCGGACGGCGCCGCCGGCGCGCTGCCAGGCGCCCATGCCGCCGGCAACGCTGGCGGCCTCGAAGCCGAGGTCGCGCAGCCGCTTCGCGGCGGTGCGTGAGCGCATGCCGCTCGCGCACACGACCACGACGGGGCCGTCCTTGGGTAGGCGCTGCGGGGCCTTGTCGAGCTGGCCGAGGGGGAGGTGGACAGCCTGGGGGGCGTGCCCGGTGCGCCACTCGTGGTGCTCGCGCACGTCGAGCAGGGCCGCGCCGTCACGGACCAGCTCGACCGCGCGCGCCGCGCTGACCGTCGAGCCGAGCCGCCCGTCGTCCGCGCCGCGGCCGAACAAGGCGCGCAGCCGGGTCACAAGGGTGGTGGTGGTCATGGGTGAACTCCTCTCAACCGGCACTATACCCCCGGGGGTATGATGGTGTCATGTGGCGGCGCGGCGAGCCGCGGCCTCGAGGGTCGTTGCCGGGCGGGGAATGCGGTCGGCGGGTGGCGCGTTATAGACTCCCGAACCTATACCCCCAGGGGTATCTTCTCAGGAAGGAAAGACCATGACTGAGGTCTCCATCGACCAGTTCGCCGCCGCGAAGGCGGACGGCGCGTTCGTCATCGACGTGCGCGAGCCGTTCGAGTACGTGCAGGGTCACGTCCCCGGTGCCGAGCTGCTCCCGCTGGGCGAGGTCGCGGAGCGGACCGCCGCTCTACCGACGAACCAGCCCGTATACGTCATCTGCGCCAGCGGTAACCGCAGCCGGCGCGCCACCGACCACCTGCGCGGTGCGGGCTTCGAGGCCTACTCGGTCCGCGGCGGAACCCAGGACTGGATCAGCGCCGGCAACACCGTCGTGACCGGCCCGCACGCCGCGGCGTGACCGCCACCTCACCCCCCTGAAAGGACCACCTTGATGGCCACCACGATTATCTCGATCGAGACCCCGTCCCTCGGCGACCGCAGCTACCTCGTCCACGACGGCGAGGTCGCCTTCGTCGTCGACCCCCAGCGCGACATCGACCGCGTCCTGGACGCCGCCGAGAAGGCGGGCGTGCGGATCACGCACGTCTTCGAGACCCACATCCACAACGACTACGTCACCGGCGGCTACGCCCTCGCCCAGCAGACCGGCGCGCGCTACTACGTCAACGCCGAGGACGAGGTCTCCTTCGAGCGCACCCAGATCCGCGACGGCCAGGTCGTCGAGGTCAGTCCCGCCCTGCGGGTGCGCGCCATGCACACCCCGGGCCACACCTTCACGCACCTGTCCTACGTGCTCGAGGGCGCCGAGCCCGCGGTGTTCTCCGGCGGGTCATTGCTGTTCGGCTCCACCGGTCGGCCCGACCTGCTCGGCGAGGCCCACACCCACGACCTCGCCCGCCACCAGTACAGCTCCGCCCGCAGGCTCGCGGCCGAGCTGAGCGAGGACACCAAGGTCATGCCCACCCACGGCTTCGGCTCCTTCTGCGCCGCCACCTCCGCCGGCGGGAACACCACCGCCTCCACGATCGGCCAGGAGCGGCTGATCAACCCGGTGCTGAGCCAGGACGAGGGGGACTACGTCGCCGACACCCTCGCCGGCCTCGACGACTACCCCGCCTACTACGTGCACATGGGCCCGGCCAACGCCGTCGGCCCGAGCGCCTCGGACCTGTCCGAGCCCGAGCGGGCCGACAAGGACCAGCTCCGCCGCCGGCTCGCGGCCGGGGAGTGGCTGGTGGACCTGCGCACCCGCACCGCCTTCGCCGCCGGCCACGTGCCGGGCACGTTCAACTTCGGGCTGGACGGGCAGTTCGCCACCTATCTCGGCTGGCTGATCCCGTGGGGCACCCCGGTCACCCTGCTCGGGGAGTCCCGGGAGCAGGTCGCCGAGGCCCAGCGCGAGCTGACCCGGATCGGGATCGACCGCCCCGCCGCGGCCGCGACCGGCCGCCCGCAGGAGTGGACCGACGCCCCGCTCGCCACCTTGCCGTCCGCGAGCTTCGCCGACCTCGCCCAGGTCCGCCACCACCGGCCCGTCACCGTCCTGGACGTGCGCCGGGGCAGCGAGTGGCGCGAGGCCCACATCGACGGCGCCGTGCACATCCCGATCCACGACATCGTCAAGCGCATGGACGAGGTGCCCGAGGGTGAGGTCTGGGTGCACTGCGCGTCCGGCTACCGCGCCTCCATCGCAGCCTCGCTGGTCGCGGCCACCGGCCGCCGCGTGGTCGTGGTCGACGACAGCTTCGACCGCTCCGCCCGGACCGCCGGCCTGCCCATCGTCACCGAGGCGACCCCGGCCTCCGCCTGACCGTGAGTGGGCTGCGGCCCCGCTTGTCACGGCAACCACCCCGGCACGCTCCGCGGTGCACGCACCACCGGGCGGGCACCTGGTGGGTCGCGTGCCCTCGAACCTCGGGAAGGACCCCCGGTCCGTGCTTGCCCTGACCCTGCCGATCGGCCTCGTCGTCGGCATCACCCTCGGCGCCCTCGGCGGCGGGGGATCCATCCTGACCGTCCCGGCCCTGGTCTACCTCCTCGGGCTCGACCCCCGGTCTGCGACGACCGGCTCGCTCGTCATCGTCGGCGTCACGACGCTGATCGGGATGCTCCCGCACCTGCGCGCCCGCCGGGTGCGCCTGGGGCAGGGCGTCGTCTTCGGCCTCCTCGGCCTGGGCGGGGCCTTCGTCGGCTCACTGCTGTCGACGGCGGTGCCCCAGAACTTCCTGCTCGCCGCCTTCGCGGGCCTCATGCTCGTCGTCGCCGCGGTGATGACCCGGCGCCGGTGGGCCGCCGCCCGCAACCAGGCCGCCGGCCACGGCCAGGTCGAGGCCCGGACCACCCCGGTGGTCTCCCTGCGCCCGTTCCGCTGCGACTGCCACGCCCTCGGCGTCCTGCTCCTGACGGCCACCGCCGTCGGGCTGCTGACCGGATTCTTCGGCGTGGGCGGCGGCTTCGCCGTCGTGCCCGCCCTCGTGCTGGCCATGCGGCTGCCCATGCCCGTGGCCGTCGGCACCTCCCTGGTGGTCATCACCATCAACAGCGCCAGTTCGCTGCTCTCCCGCCTCGGCCAGGACGTCACCCTCGACTGGGCCCTCATCGGCTCGTTCACCGCCGCGTCGGTGATCGGCAGCTTGATCGGCGCCCGGATCACCGCGAAGGTGAGCCCGGCTCGGCTCAACCTCGCCTTCACCGTGTTGCTGGTGGTCGTGGCGCTCTACACCGCGGCCCGCAGCATCCCGCAGTTCCTCTGACCCCGCTCCGGCCCCGAGGACCGTCACATGTCACAGATCGCGTCCGTCATCTCCCGCACGTCCCGGCCACGCCGGTGGGGCGATGCCGAGCAGCGCTCGATCGCCGGCATGGCAGCGGTGGTGCTGCTGCTCAACCTCGTCGGCTGGGGGGTTCTGCTCCTCGCCGTTGCGCCGCAGCGGCTGACCGTCGGCAGCGCCGGTGTGTTCGGCATCGGGCTGGGCGTGACCGCGTTCCTGCTCGGTGTGCGGCACGCCTTCGACGCCGACCACATCGCCGCCATCGACAACACCACCCGCAAGCTCATCGGCGAGAACCGGCCGGCGCTGAGCGTCGGGTTCTGGTTCTCCCTCGGCCACTCCAGCGTCGTCTTCGGCCTGGCCCTGCTGCTCGCCCTGGGCCTGCGGGCCGTCGCCGGCCCGGTCACGGACTCCGGCTCGGCGCTGCAGCAGACTCTCGGTACGGTCGGCTCGATCGCCGCCGGCACCTTCCTCATCCTCATCGGCCTTCTCAACCTCGGCTCCGTGAGGGGCATCGTGTGGGTGTTCCGCGAGATGCGCGGCGCCCCGCTCAACGACGCCGAGCTAGAACGGCACCTGAACAACCGCGGCCTGCTCGCCCGCCTGCTGGGCCGGTTCACGCGCCGCGTGACCAGGCCCTGGCACATGTACCCCGTGGGGCTGCTCATGGGCCTCGGGTTCGACACCGCCACCCAGGTCGCCCTGCTCGTCCTCGCCGGCGGTACCGTCGCCCTGACCCTGCCCTGGTACGCCATCCTCGTCCTGCCGGTGCTCTTCGCCGCCGGGATGAGCCTGTTCGACGCCGCCGACGGGGTCCTCATGGCACGCGCCTACCGGTGGGCCTTCCTGGCCCCGGTGCGGAAGGTCTACTACAACCTCACCGTCACGGTCCTGTCGGTCATCGCCGCCCTGGGCATCGGCGCCACCGTGCTGCTCCAGCTCCTCGCCGAGCACCTCCAACCCACCGGCGGGCTGCTCGGCTGGGTTGCCGGGCTCGACATGGGCAACGTCGGCTACGCCCTCGTCGCCCTGTTCGTCGGCGCGTGGCTGATCAGTCTCGTCGTCTGGCGCCTGGGCCGGGTCGAGCAGCGCTGGCAGGGGGCCAACATTGGGCCAATCGCCCGGTCGACGCGGTCTCCTTGATGTGGTCTTGATGTTCGGCGAACGGTCCCTTCATCTGCGTGCGCGACCGTTGCTCCCAAGTTGGAAAGCACTCACGGAAGGACACGAAGATGATGGGTTGGGGATGGGGAATGGGCGCCGGCGGCTGGATCGCCATGGTGATCTTCTGGGTAGCGGTACTCGCGCTGATCATCTGGGCGGTCATGCGGGTGTTCCCGGCCGGTGGTGGCCGGGGCTCCGCGCCGCGGGCCGAGACCCCGCAGGAGATCCTGGACCGGCGGTTCGCCTCCGGTGAGATCGACTCCGAGACCTACCGCGCCATGCGCGCCGCGCTGGACTCCGGCCGGGTGGATCGGGAACTGTCATGAGGCGTGCGATCTCACGGTTCCTGGTGCCCGCCGTGGCCGTGGTCGGTGCCCTTGGCTCGGGCGCCTGGCTGGTAACCCAGGAGATCCCGGCCTGGGCGTCGCCGATCCCATGGGCGACGCTCAACGCTCAGAACGGTCCGGACCGGATTGGCTCGGGCCCGGGGATGATGGGCGCCGTGGGCACGGGAATGACGGACGGCACCGGGATGGGCGGCAACGGCACCGGGATGATGGGCAGCGCCGGCACGGGAATGATGGGCAGCGCCGGCACGGGAATGATGGGCAGCGCCGGCACGGGAATGATGGGCTGGGTCGGCGGCAACGCCGGCCCGGTGGCTGACCTGGATGGCGCCCGTGAACAGGCCGCCGGCTTCGCCCGGTTCCTGGGCGGTGATCTCCGTGTCGGTGAGGTGATGCGGTTCTCGAACCACTACTACGCCCAGATCCTGAACCCCGAGGGGTCGAGGGTCACCGAGGTGTTGGTGGATCCCGGCACCGGCCGCGTCCAGGTGGAGTTCGGCCCGGCCATGATGTGGAACTCCCGCTACGGGATGGCCGCCGCCGCTTCCGGCACGCCGGAGGTGGCCCCCGAGGAGGCCCGTGCCGCGGCGGAGCGCGCGCGGGGAGGGGACGGGACCACCGTCGGGCCTGCGGAGGAGTTCCCGGGCTACTACACCCTCCACACGCTCCAGGACGGCGAGATCGAGGGCATGGTGTCGGTCAACGCGGCCACCGGCGCGGTGTGGTCCCACGGCTGGCACGGCAGCTTCGTTGAGATGTCGGAGGACGGGTGAGTCTCGGTTCGGGCACGGCACAGCCCGTGGCTCGTGGCGGCACGCCGCCGCGGCCGCGGGTCCTCGTCGTGGAGGACGAGCCCGCCATCGCGCGGGTGGTCGCCGGCTACCTCGAACGGGAGGGTTTCGAGGTAGCCGTCGCCGGCGAGGGGCACGCCGCGCTGGACCTCGCGCGGGACCGGGAGCCCGACGTCGTCGTGCTGGATCTGATGCTCCCGGGCATCGACGGACTAGAGGTGTGTCGGCGGCTGCGGACGTTCTCCGACGCCTACGTCATCATGCTGACCGCCCGCACCGAGGAGCTCGACCGGGTGATCGGGCTCTCCACGGGGGCGGACGACTACGTCACAAAGCCGTTCTCGGCGCCGGAGCTGGTGGCGCGGGTGCGTGCGATGCTCCGGCGCCCACGCGCCGGCACGGCCAGGGATGAGCCGGTGCGCCGGGTCGGGGACCTCACCATCGACCCGGTGACCCGTGAGGCCCTCCGCGGCGGTCAGCGCCTGGAGCTGACGCGTACCGAATTCGACCTGCTCGACGTCCTGACCGAGCGTCCCGGGCACGTGCTCAGCCGGGATCAGATCTTCGAACAGGTCTGGGGCGGGCAGTGGTTCGGCGACCGCCACGTCGTGGACGTCCACGTGGCGAACTTGCGGCGCAAGCTCGGCGACGACGCCCAGTCTCCCCGCTACATCCGCACCGTACGCGGCTTCGGCTACGGCATGGGAGCCAGCACATGACCCGCCGGCCCGTGGGCCTCGGGCCGCGCCTCTTCCTGGCCCAGGGCCTCGTCGTCGTGGCAGGTGCGCTGACCCTCCTGGGCGTCACCCTGATGCTCGCCCCCGGGCTGTTCGAGGACCACCTGAGCCAGATGCCCGAGCCGGTGGGCGCCGCCTCTGAGCGGCACATCATCGCGGCCTTCCTCGGGGCCACGGGGACCTCCCTCGCCGTGGCCGTGCTCGCTTCCCTGGTCACTGTGCTGGCCGTGACCTGGTTCGTGACACGGCGGGTCGTCCGACCGATCCAGGCCATGGCCGGCGCGGCAGACCGCATCGCCGGCGGAGACTACACCGCCCGGGTGAGCGTCAGGGGCACCGGCCCGGAGCTGGAGGCCCTGGGCAAGTCGCTGGACCAGACGGCGCACGACCTCGCCGTCACCGAGCGCACTCGCGCTGAGATGCTCCGCGACGTCGCACACGAACTACGCACACCGCTGACGGCGTTGCGCGGATACATCGACGCCCTCTCCGACGGCGTGCTGCAGCTCGACGCCGACGCGGTCCGCACCCTGCACGCTGAGCTGGCGCGCGTCGAACGGCTCGTGGACGACCTCGCCACCGTCTCCCGAGCCGAGGAACGCCGGCTCGACCTGCACCTGCGAGCCATGGCCCCCGCGCAGCTGGTGGATGCCGCCGTGGAGGCTGCCCGGGCGGCGTACGCCAGGGCCGGGGTGCGCCTGCGGACCGACGTGACCGCGGGCCTGCCTGACGTGCGCGTGGACCAGGACCGGATCCAGGAGGTGTTCACCAACCTGCTCGACAACGCCCTCCGGCACACCGCCGCACCTGGCGCCGTGACGCTCACCGGCCGCCGCAGCGGCGCTGGCGCTGTCGAACTCGCGGTGGCGGACACCGGCGACGGCCTGGCCCCCGAGCACCTCCGACGCGTCTTCGAGCGCTTCTACCGCGCCGACCCCGGCCGCTCCCGCCAGCACGGCGGCAGCGGCATCGGCCCGACCATCGCCCCAGCCCTAACCGAGGCCCACGGCGGACACATCAGGGCCACCAGCGACGGCCCCGGTCAGGGAGCCACCTTCACCGTCACTCTCCCGACGACACCGCCCACTGTGCCACCGCCTTGAGATCCCCAGGCAGCCTCAGAACGCAGTTCTTCGCCGAGGTTGGCGGACCGACACCGTCCCCCGGCGGAGATCGCGATCCGGGCGGGAATCGTTGATGACTCGCGGCGGAGTGCGGCGGCCGTCGCGGGTGGCTTGGCGAAGAACGCGTGGAGGCTCCAGGCGCGCGCCCGCACTATCGCGTCGTACCGTTAACGAACGTTTCCGCTACACCGGAGTCGAGATTCCGGTGAGGTCTGACATCGACCCGGATCGTGTAGCGGAACTCAGTGCCGAAATCTACGGTTCGGAACTTCCCGGTGGGGATGAGTTTCGCTACGCTCGACCGGTGGGGCATCTGCTGGGGTACGCGCGCGTGTCCACCGCTGATCAGGACGCGGCGTTGCAGATCGACGCCCTGAATCGGGCGGGGTGCTACCGGGTGTTCGTCGACACGATCTCCGGATCGCTGCAGCAGCGCCCCGAGCTGGACAAGCTGCTCGACCAGCTGCGTCCAGGGGACACCCTGGTGGTGTGGCGCCTGGATCGGCTGGGCCGGTCGATCCGGCACCTGATCGACCAGCTGCAGGTCCTATCCGACCGCGGCGTGGGGTTCCGGTCCCTGCAGGAGACGATCGACACGACCTCCCCAGGAGGACGGTTGGTCTTCCACGTCTTCGCCGCCCTGGCCGAGTTCGAGCGCGACCTGATCCGGGAGCGGACCAACGCCGGCCTGGAGGCCGCCCGCGCACGGGGCCGCACCGGTGGGCGCCCCTCGGCGCTGTCCGGCGACCAGGTCCGGGCGGCCCGGCGGATGTATGAGCAGAAGGACATGACGGTCGCCCAGATCGGTGAGGTGCTCGGGGTTTCCCGCACCACGATCTACCGGGCCCTGAACCGCCCACCCGCTGCGCCGGCCTCGCCGCGACGAGCCACGAGCGCCGTGTAGCAACGTGGATGCGGGCGGGCGGTGGCAGATCCTGCGGCTGCATGTCGAGGACCAGGTCCCGCTCGCCGCGCTGGCCCGGCATCACGGCCTGGGTGTGCGCACGCTGGAACGCTGGCACGCCCGCTACCGCGCAGGCGGCCTGGCCGCCCTGGACCGGACACCGCGGGCGGACGTCGGCGGGCACCGTCTGCCGGCGGAACTCGTCACGCTGATCGAAGGGCTGGGCCTGACCCGGCCCCGCCCACCAATCGCCGCGATCCACCGGACGGTGGTGAAGGTCTGCGCCGGCACCGCGTGGCCGGTCCCGTCCTACGGCGTCGTCCGGTCGATCATCACCGCCCTGGACCCCGGCATGGTCACCCTCGCCCTTGAGGGACCAGGCTCCTACCGGGACAAGTACGAGCTCGCGGTGCGCCGGGCGGCGGACCGGCCCAACGCGATGTGGCAGGCCGACCACACCCTGCTGGACATCGTGCTCGTCGGCACGGATGGCAAGCCGGCCCGGCCGTGGCTGACCGTCGTCATGGACGACTGCTCGCGCGCGATCTGCGGGTACATGGTCTTCTTCGGCGCGCCGGCCACGATGAACACCGCCTTGGCGTTACGGCAGGCGATCTGGCACAAGAGCGACCCACGGTGGCCGATGTGCGGGATCCCCGAGGTGCTCTACGTCGACCATGGGTCGGACTTCACCAGCGACCACCTGGCCCGCACCACCGTCGACCTGCACATCCGCCTAATCCACTCCGCCGTCGCCCGACCACAGGGGCGGGGCAAGGTCGAGCGGTTCTTTGGAACCGTCAACACCGAGTTGCTCACCACCCTGCCCGGACACCTCCACCACGGTGCCGGGCGCTGGCCGGCGCCGGCCCTGTCCTTGGCCGACCTGGACGGCGTGGTCGGGGCGTTCGTCCTGGACTACAACGACCGCACCCACAGCGAGCTCGGCATCTCGCCGCGGGCGGCGTGGATCGCCGACGGGTGGCTGCCACGCACCCCCGACAGCCTCCAGGCTCTGGACGGGCTGCTGCTCAGCGTGGCCCGATCCAGAACGGTGCGCCGCGACGGCGTCCACTTCCAGGGCCTGCGCTACGTCTCCCCGACCCTCGCCGGCTTCGTCGGGCGCCCCGTGGTCATCCGCTACGACCCCAGAGACATCACCGAGATCCGCGTCTTCGACCACGACCAGTTCCTGTGCGCCGCCGTCGACCAGGACCACCACGGGCGCCAGATCAGCCTCAAGGAAGTCCAGGCCGCCCGCAACGCCCGCCGCCGCGCGCTGCGCCGAGGCATCAACGAGCGGATCGCCATGGTCGGCGCCCACACAACCGACCCCCGTGCCAGGCCACTGCCGCCACGGACCCCAGCCTCGGGCCCGGTGAAGCTCAAGGTCTACAAGGAGGACCTACGGTGAGCGAACGCTTCATCGTGACCAAGGAGCACCGCCGCTTCACCGAGTTCGCCGACTCCGTCCGGCGAGGGCGCACCATCGGGCTGTGCTTCGGACCGGCCGGGGTCGGCAAGACCGTCTCCGCCCGCCGCTACGCCCACTGGGACCAAGCCCACGAGTTGGTCACCGCCTGGGGCCCACGCAGCGACGACGACGCCAAGGTCTACGCCGCCCTGGCCAAGAACCGCACCGCCCTCTACACCCCCGGGGTCCTGACCACCCCGCGGCTGCTACGCGAGGACCTGGACCGGATCATCACGCGCACCAGCATCTGCATCCAGCAGCACCTTGAAGCCCCGGGCCGCGCCCCTGTGGACCGGGGCGGCGCCCGGCGCACCACCAACTACGTCCAGCTCGTCATCGTCGACGAGTCCGAACGTCTCAGCCCCACCGCGCTCGAGCTCCTACGGGACCGCTACGACCGCGACCAGATCGCCCTGATCCTCATCGGCATGCCGGGCCTGGAGAAGCAGTTCAGCCACTACCCCCAGTTCTACAGCCGCGTCGGGTTCGCCCACCAGTACCGCCCCCTGAGCAACGACGAGCTCCTCTTCGTCCTGCAACGCCCCTGGCGCACCCTCAGCACGACTCTCAACCCCGACGACTTCACCGACGCCCAGGCCATCGCCGCGATCAGCCGCATCACCCGCGGCAACTTCCGCCTCCTGGAACGACTCTTCCCCCAGATCGAACGCGTACTGAGAATCAACGAGCTGCAGACCATCACCAACGACGTCGTCGAAGCCGCCGCGAGCACCCTCGTCATCGGGGTCGAGTGAGCCCGCCAGGAATCGGCTGCCGCAGGCCGCCACCTACCGGCGAAGGTCACACCAACCGGCCAGGGACGCCCGGGATGCGGCCGAAAACGATCAGTTTCGGGCGGTTACGGAAACCTGCAACACCGCCCCATCGATACCCTCAACGGGTGACGACGACCGAGGCATACGGCGCGCGTGCTGCGGAGCACACGGAGCTGCTCGGCTCGATGTCAGCAGTGCACCCTTCAGACCGACAGATCATCGATTCCTGGGCCGAACGCGTCAGAGGACGAGTCCTGGACGCGGGGTGCGGTCCGGGCCACTGGACCAACCACCTGACTCAACTCGGGCTCAACGCGCGCGGCATCGACCTCGTACCTTCGTTCATCGATCACGCCCGGTCGACCTACCCGGGCATCCGGTTCGACGTTCGAAGCATCGACGCCATCGACGAAGCCGATGGGACCCTCGCCGGCGTGCTCTCGTGGTTCTCCACGATTCACTACGAACC
>RRZU011808082.1_pt1 | contig 13912 bp, 14 predicted proteins | sample 2165561 | NCBI WGS metagenome assembly RRZU01 (sample SAMN10456909, study PRJNA506462) | wastewater metagenome | isolation source: wastewater sludge | place: USA: Moscow, Idaho
GTTTGTAAATGATTCAAAACAAGATAACAATAAAACAATAGTAGCTAAAGATAAAAATAGTACAGATTTACCGAAAATTTCTTTAAAAATGTTCAATTCAAAAGTTACAGTTGATGGATACAATCTTAATTCAACGTCAATAGTAGCAAATACAAATAAACAAGAGATTGATTTAAAATATCTTCCAGAAGATGAAAATAGCACCATAAAATTTAATAAAAATGGGGATAACCTTCATTTAAGTGCTGATAATTTGAGTGGAAGATTTATTGAAAACTTTTTGAAAAAAGATATTGTAGATAAAGGAATTTTCACTATCACTGTAGATGGAAATGAGACAAATCTTTATGGTGGAATTTATGCAAAAGATACAAATATTAAAAATGTTCGTATTTTGAACAATCTTATCACTTTTATAAATACTACACCTGCTATAATCACACCCATTTTAGCACTTCCTACACTTTTTAGAATGAGCGAAACAGAATTTGATATGACAGGGTATCCAATAAGAAGTGGGCATGTAAACTTTGATTATCAGTATGATACAAAAATGTTGACATTTCCATCGTTTTACACAAGAAGTAAGATGATGGATTTTAGAGGGAAGGGTTATGTTGATATAGCAAATCAAAAACTTGGAGTTGGAATTGATGTAATCTTTTTGAAAGATTATTCAAAATTTTTCAATCATATCCCTGTATTAGGATATATTATAACGGGAGATGATGGAAATTTTGTGATAAATGTAGATATCAATGGAACATTTGAAAAACAAGAATTTACAACTCATGCAATAGAAAATGCAGCAGAAGGTGCTGAGAATATGGTAAAAAGAACTTTTATGACGCCTTTTAGATTATTTGAAAAGATTAAATTTGAACCAATAAAAGATACAAATACAACAGATGAAGATATAACACAAAAAGAAGGAAATTGATGGATAACATTTATGCAATAAATATAGAAAGGGCAGTTTTAAGCTCAATTTTTTTTAGCCCAGAGGTTATAGAGGATATTTTAGGGATACTTAAACCAAAAGATTTTTATCTCCCTGCTCACAAAAAGATTTTTGAAGTGATGGAGCAACTCAATGCTCAAGACTTACCAATTGATGAGGAGTTTATAAGGCGAAGATGTGACAGCAAAGAGGTGGATGATAGTGTTTTAATCGAGATACTCTCAGCAAATGCTATCACAAATACGATGGCTTATGCAAAAGAGATTAAAGATAGTTCAGTTAAAAGAGAACTTATAAGTTTAGCAACAGAGATAAAAAAAGTAACTATCGAAGATGAACTTCCTGCAACAGAAGCGGTCGATTATGTTCAAAATGCACTCTACAAAATCACAACGGATAGTGCAAGTAGTGAACTCAAAAATATGTACCAAATCACAACCGATACTTTACTACATATGGAGAAGATGAAACAAAGGGGAAATGCTTATCTTATAGGTGAAACGACAGGATTTGATGCACTTGATAGAAGAACGACAGGGTTTAATAATGGTGACCTTGTCATCATCGCTGCTCGTCCTGCGATGGGGAAAACCTCTTTTGTCCTCAATACTGCTTTGGAAAATGTTGAGAGAGGGTCTGGGGTGATATTTTTCTCTTTAGAGATGCCAGCAGAACAGTTGATGATGAGATTACTCAGTATCAAAACAAAGATTCCTCTGCAAAATGTAAGAAAAGGTGACCTTGATGATAAACAATGGAGTACCGTTACAAAAGCTTTTGATGACTTAAATAAAAAGAAACTATTTGTCGATGATAGTGGAAGTGTCAATATCAACCAACTTCGAGCAAGGGTGCGGAAACTCGCTGGAAATAAAGAGAACAATATCAAAATGGTTATCATCGATTATCTTCAACTTATGCAAGGGACTGGTGGAAAAGATAGACACTTGGAGGTTTCTGAAATCAGTAGGGGGCTTAAGATGTTAGCAAGGGAGATGGGAGTGCCTATCTTAGCACTTTCTCAGCTGAATCGTGGGCTAGAAAGCCGACCAGATAAAAGACCGATGCTTAGTGATATACGAGAGTCTGGTTCTATCGAGCAAGATGCTGATATCATAATGTTTGTCTATCGTGATGATGTGTATAAAGAGAGAGATGAAGCAAGAAAAGAGAAAGAGGCGAAAGATAAAGGGGATAGCTACAAAAGTGCTTTTATCAATAAACCTATCGAAGAAGCAGAAATCATCATCGGAAAACAAAGAAATGGACCAGTTGGGACAGTGAAGCTTGACTTTCATAAAGAACTTACGATGTTTGTTGATAAAGATGGATCAAATAAAAATGCCCCAGTTATCACAACTTATGAGAGTGTCGCTGATGCTGAGGTGGATACTATCGTGGATATTCCTGATATATGAAAAAGAAAATAGTAGAACGGTATGATTTAAGTGATGATGGGGAAGTAGTCATCAAAATCTCAGCTCAAAGAGTTGAAGATTTGTATGATGAATATGACAAAAAATCGTCTTTTTCAAAAAAAGACTTGGACTCAGAACTCGTCACTTATCTTATCGACAGTGTCGATGAGATAGGCAAAGAGCCTTTTCTTCTCAAGTTTTACTTAGAAGATGAGATAGATGAAAAACTCCAAAATAAAGTCAAAAATAGTATCAGACAGTATTTCTTTTACCTCCAAGATTTAAAGAAAAAGATGATGCACGAAGAGATAAAAAATAGTTTTATCTTTATCGTTATAGGATTATTTTTTACCACGATGTCCATTTTGACAGGGGAAGATGAACGCTTTTTCGTAGAAGTCTTATCAGAAGGGATGCTTGTAGCTGGCTGGGTTTCTCTATGGGAAGCGATGGCAACTTTGCTTATCAAATGGCTCCCACTTACCAAAAAACTCAAACTCTATAAAAGAATCTCAGATAGTGAGATAGTGTTTGCATAATAATTTCAAAGGATAAATGCTATGGAACTGGTTTATTTATGGGTTGAGGATTATAAAAATATTCAATTATACATATCACATTTTTTCAATTAATTCTGTTTGTTATATTAATCGAATTTAAACATATATAATAGTAGTATGCAAATTAAATTTTTAATACTAATGAGCTTTAAATGATAAAAAATACACAAAGAAAAACTAATTATTGGGAACCTGTTTATAACCCATCTCAAAATGACTTAATTGAAAAGATATTATGCAAAAACGATTTTGATGAAACAACAGGTTGGAAAGAGTTAATTATAGATTTAAAATCATTTTTAGATTTATACAGCAAATATGATAATTATACTTTTAATACAGTAGATTTTTCAGGTACATTAGAACCTGAAAAAACAAAGAGTATATCGTTTAGTAATTGTACATTTCAAAATGTAAGTTTTAGTGGAACAATTTTTAAAAATATTAAATTTCAAAAGTGTAAATTTGATAAAACAACATTTTCACTTTCAACTTTTGAAAGCTGTGAATTTCGAGATTGTCAGTACATTGATATTGGCATATCTGGAAATACAACAATTTTTAATGATTGCTATATTGATTCTAAAAAATTATTGGATAATGCTTATTTGAATGAGGATAAAAATCTTTTAAAAGAGAAAAATACAACACCACTTTATCAAAAATATAGACATATAAAAACAAAATCAGTTATTGCAAGAAAGATTATGTCTATGCCTCCTGTAATGAATGATTTATCTATGTTAATACAATCTATATCTGTTGCTAGAAATTATGAGACAAAAGCTTCTATATACGGAAACTTAAATCATATAATGACAGAGTCTTTTTGGTCCAAAATTCCTTATATTTTATCTGTTTTCTTCCCAATTTTAGAGTGGATAATTATTAATATATTTGGATGGCTTACAGGATGGGGTTACAAGATTGGTAAAACTACATTTATTGGAATATTTGGTATTGTCATATTTTCTCTGATTTATAATTTGTATGTTTTTGAAGATAAATCATATATTGAAAATTTATTGAAGTCTTTTGAGTACTGGTTTTTAATAGGATATACGAAGTATTCATTCCAAGATTTAAGTATTTATACACAATTAATTATATTTTGTAATGCCTTTTTTGGTTCAATATGGTTTGCTAGTTTGATACCTGTTGTTTTTAATAAAATGAGTAAAGATGACAAGTAATTTATTAATATATGGATCACAAGCTAGAGGTGATGCTCATAAAAATTCTGATGTTGATCTCTTATCTTTAACTGAAAAAGAATCACATAAAATTATTCAAGGAAAAGTTAACTTATCTCTATATAATGTTGACAAAATGAAACAAATGTCAATAGATGGAACATTATTTGTGTATCATTTAGTATCAGAAGGGGTTATCTTAACTGATGATAATAATATTTTAAGAGAAAATATATTTGATATATTTTCTTTAAGAGATAATTATAGTAAAGAGATAGCTTTTTCTTGGCTACTTTTAAAAGAAATAGATAATAAATATAAAAACTTAAAAACATATACATATGCTAACTCTAAAATAGTTTGGTGCTTAAGAACCGTAATTGCAGCATGGGGAGCTGAAAATCATATCCCATTATTTTCAGCTGATAGTATTGAAAATAAATTTGGAAAAGATATATCACAACTTCTTTCTTTTAAACATTCACCTAAAGATAATAGAAAAAAAATTATTGAGATTTTTAATTTTATAGAGCAACATTCTATCAATTCTAATAAAAGTAGTTTCGATAAGTATAATTTTGATGAAGGACTTTTAAAATTTCGTGAACAAGTTCTTCATAATTTAGATATTAATTGTAAGACAATTAATTCTTTTTACTGATTTATAGTAGTTTGAGGTTTGCTAAAACAATTTGAGATAAAGTGAAAAGATTTTGTTAAAATTTTAAAAAAAGAGAGGTGTACGATGGAGATATCTGTAAATAATAGTAGTAGTGTTCAATCAAATAGTCAAAAAACAACTCAATCTCAAAATGAGAAAACACAAGGGAGTTCTTTCTCTACAGCACTTGAAAAGGCACAAGAGGAGTCGTCGAAAAAAACGGTAGTTGCAGATACACAAGTGACGACTAAGAGTTTGGTAGAGGATATCATCTCTGTTCTTCGTACTGGATTTACCGTTGAGGAACTCAAAGCCATCGAGAAACTTCTTCAAGCTATCAGAGAGAAGATAGAAGAGGAGAAAAAAACACGCAATGTCTCACAAGGGGAAATCGAAGCTATGTTCAAAGAGGTGGAGAGGATGATCCTTGAGCTCAAAAAAAGTAGAAAAGGGATAGCTGTAGTTGAAGCAAAAGATGATACCTCAATCAAAACAGAGAAAATTGAAGATTCTGTTTTGGCTCAATTTGAAGCGAGATTGAAAGAGATTCAAACTGTTTTTGAAGAGATGCTAAACGGTACACAAAAGAAAAAATCTCAAACACAAAGTTATGAAGAGTTGAAGCTAATTCAAGAGTTAAAGTAGGTATTTCTCGGAATAGATTATGTATAGCTTAGCTATATAAATTTATAAGAGAAACCCACCCAATGAAAACAAAAGACAGATATATCACTTTCCAAAATATAGATTGTTATGAAAATGCAGCATTGGTTTTGGATGCGATGATTGCACTTTTTGAAGAGAAACCTGAGGCTAAAAATAGTTTATGGCTCAATTTTATGGAGAAGATTCCCGAAAATTATCGAGAAGTTTGGAGTAAAGGGGAGGAAAAAGACACTTTGTATTTGGTGTGTGCAAATGTTTTTTATATCAGCGACCTTTTTGAAGAGTATGATTTTTTGCAAGGGATTGAAGTGCTTGACCAAGTTGAGTTAGAGTGTTGTTAAGGAATACAACGGCTAAAATAAAAAATCAATCTAAAGGATTTTTGTGAAAAATGATAAAAATAAAGTGTTCGTCCCAGATGATAGTCCCCTTCCAACAGTAAAAGATTTGAGTGAAAAATTCCCTTTTCTCTCCTCTTTGGATTTTACACAAATAAGTTTAGCTGATGAGATTATCAAACTTAACTTTGAGGTTGTTTCACGAGAATATGAAGATTTGAAATATTCTAGTATCGAGGATTATTTTGATATTGAAGTGGATATGATAGTTTAAAATCAACCCTAAATCGTACTTAAGCTACAATTCCTAAATTACCATTAGGAAGCAAAATGTCATTTGAGCTATTTAACTTATCACCAAAGATAAACGAAGCATTAGTTGCTAACAACTACACCATACCAACACCTATCCAAGAAGCAGTTATCCCTCTTATTTTAGAGGGTCAGGATATCATGGCAAAAGCACAAACTGGAAGTGGAAAAACTGCTAGTTTTGTATTGCCGATACTTCATCAATATTCACTACAAGTTCAACCCAAAAAAGCAAAAATCAAAGTGCTTGTGTTAACCCCGACAAGAGAATTAACTCTTCAAGTAGCAGATACTTTTAGAATTTTTAGTAAATACCTAGAACAAAAACCAAAAATAGCAACAATTATCGGTGGACAAAATATAGGTGACCAGCTTTTAGATATCCAAAAAGGGTGTCATATAGTGGTGGCTACTTCTGGGCGACTTCTTGAAATCATTGAGAAAAAACAGATAGATTTATCCTCTTTGGAGTATTTTATCCTTGATGAAGCTGATAAGATGCTAGACCTTGGATTTGCAGATGAACTTGATGCTATCCTTTCGATTTTTCCAAAAAAACGAAAAAATCTCCTTTTTTCTGCAACTTATCCCGCTAAAATGGTATCAATCGCTTCAAAGATAACTTCAAATGCAGTAAAAGTATCGATAGAGAATGAAACTCAAACAGTTGAAAACATCAATCAACGAGCTATTTTTGTGGCAAAAGAGAAAAGAAGTCCACTTCTACAAAAACTTATACGAGAAAATAAATTTGGTAAAGTTTTAGTTTTTATGGCAAATAAAAGAGCAAGTGACAATATCTCTGCTAAGTTTAGAAAATATGGCTTTTTAGCTGATTCTTTTCATGGGGATTTGGTTCAAGAGGATAGGATTTATACCCTTGAAGCCTTTAAAAATAAAAAGATAAAAATACTCTTTTCGACCGATATAGCTAGTCGTGGACTTCATATTGATGATATTGATTGTGTTATCAATTTTGATTTACCAAGAAGTGCAGATGATTATATCCATCGAATAGGGCGAACAGCAAGAGCAGGGAAGAGTGGGGTAGCAATCTCCTTTGTCGATAATGAAACATATCCACATTTCAAACTTATCGAAAAAAGATGCAATGTAAAAATCGAAACTGAAACTATTGAAGGGTTTGAACTTGAAGTGGTAGCACCTATCAAACAAAAAGGGGAAGCACCAATCAAGGGGAAAAGAAAAAGTAAAAAGGATAAGTTACGAGAGGCACAAGGGAAATAGAAGGGAAATTATTTTTTCTTCTCTATAAAACTCCAAGCGACAAATCTTGTCATTTTTTGCCCTTGTTTCATCTCTATCGTTTCAACTTTTAGGGGATTTACTTTTTTGAGAGTTCTATAGATATCTTTGAGGTTCTCTTTTTTTGATACAAGAGTTGTAAACCACACACAGTTGTTTTTGAATTTTTCACTCTCAAATATCATTTTGTTGATAAATCCTAACTCTCCACCTTCACACCAAAGTTCGTTTGATTGACCAGCAAAGTTAAGGGTTGCATTAGTCGTTTTTTGTTTTGTAAGGTTTGATACTTTTCTATTGCTTCCATTTTGAGCCGCTTGGGCATTTTTATGAAATGGGGGATTGCACATCGTAAAATCAAATATATCATCTTTTTCAATGATACCTGTAAAAATATTGTTTTTATTTTTTTGGAGTTTGAGAGCGATTTTATCTTTGAGTTTCTCATTTGCATCAATAATTTTTTGGACATTTTGGATAGAAACTGGGTCTATATCGGATGCAGTAAACTCCCAATCATACACAGATACTCCAATAATTGGATAGATACAATTAGCACCAGTTCCTATATCAAGCCCTCTAAGTCCTTTTGTTTCTCCTACTAAATCAGCTAAATAGTGTATATAATCAGCCCGTCCAGGAATCGGCGGACAGAGGTAATCTTTTGGAATTTCCCAATCTTTTATTCCATAATGATGCTTTAGAAGTGTTTTGTTTAACTCTAATACAGCTTTTGGATTGGCAAAATCTATAGAATAATCACCATACTGATTTAAAGCTACAAATGGTTTTAAATTAGGATTTGTTTTACAAAGTGCTTGAAAATCATATCTAGTATTGTGGATATTTTTGGAATGAAGGGTTTTCATTGATTATCAGGAATATAATGGATCACTGATTTTTATAATTGTTTCTATTTCATCAAGATTTATAGAGTGAAAATCGATAGTTTCGACAGCTAAAAGCATATTTGATAATTTATTTATTTGTTCTACTATTTTGTTGATATCATTTATCTCTTCTTCACTAGAATGATACAAATGATTAGTTTTTTTTAATTCATAACCAGTAGCGATACTTAAAATTGCACTGAGTGGTTGTCGCCAATGATGTCCTATCTCTTTTATAAGCACCAATAACGCATTGAGTTTCTCTTGTTGTAATTGCATCTCTTTTAATTTTTGGGCATCAATTTTATTCTGAAGTTTTAAAGCAATCGCTTCTAAAATATCTATTAGCTCTTCATCTTTTACAGGTTTTGAGACAAAAGAGTCAATCCCCAACATAATTGCTTTTTTTAAATAATCTGATTTATCAAATTGTGTTAATAAAACAATTGGAGTATCTTTAAAAGAGTTTTTAATCATTTTACTCATTTGCATACCATCAATATTTGGCATATTTATATCAGTAATAACAATATCAGGTTTATGTTTAATAAACTGTTCTATACCCTCTTTACCATCATTGGCTGTAAAAACCTCTTTAGCATATGCTTGTATCAAATCTTTCATATATGTTCTAAGTACTTTACTATCTTCAACATACAAAACTGTAAAGTTCTTTAAAACCATACTTTTCCTCCATTTATTATAAAGCAGACAGATTTGGACTGCATACAAGAATTTCCAAAACTAATGAATGAGTTCTCTTATAAGTTCAGTTGCATAAGAGCCTTTTGGTAAAGTAAACTCTAATTCAAAATGATTTTTTTCATCATCATATCGACTTGCAATCTCAGTTGGAAAAACCCAAGCATATCTTCTTGTACCATCAACGATAGTTTTTCTATTAAATTCCTCTTCAAATTTTTGAGCTAATCCAATAGCTAATTTTGCTTTTTTTCCTGCTAATAGCCCAGTTGGAACTCTATCTTTGTTGAAAAATTTCTCTGCTTCACTTTCTACATCTTCTGCATAAAAGATTCGACCATAAGGATAATGTTCCATCACATCACCCTCTAAGACTTTAAATGGGTGTTTTTGAGCTTTAAGGGCTTTGAGCGTCGCTACATCTATCCCAACTTTTTCACTTATCTCTTTTGGTTCGAAAGCATCAATAAGTTTACTAAGCTCAATTCTTTTGCTAAGCCAATCATTAAATAAGATACTTTGGTACGCATTAAGATACATTTGAGAAAGTTTTCCATTAGATACTTTTAAAGTACCCTCACAGAGTTGTTTCCCTTTCTCGTAATTATCTCCATCTATTCCAAATCTTTGAAATCCAAAATAGTTTGGCATCCCATATTTTTCAATAGACTCTAAAACATTTTGAAGCTTGAGATTGTCTCTATCAAGAACTCTTTTTAGACGGATAAAAAATCTATTTCCTTTGAGGTGTCCCACTCGTATTTTATTGTTGTGGTATTCAAATTTTAAAAATTTGATTTGTGGATGTTCAAATTTTCGTAATTTCTCTTCAAAAGTTCGTGGCATTGAGATAGTCTGTACAGTCATTGCATTTTTATCTTTGAGTCCAGCGTAACCGATATCTCTACTTTTACACCCGATTCTATCGCTTATGATTTGTACTGCATCCCAAGTGCTTAAGTCTTTTTTTCTCATAGTAAGAACGATATGTTCCCCCTCACCACTAAATTCATAGAGTGGTATCTCGGTAACCACAAAGTCATCTTTACTTTGTTTAAAATAGACATCTATTTTACTATGATTTAAAAAAAATTGTTTTTCAGTAGATATCATTAAAACTTAACTACTTCGTAATTTTCTAAAACTTTTTCGATTTTTTTCATATTCTCACTACTTGGGGCAACAAGTGGAAGTCTATATTCTAAAGTATCGATAAGTCCAGCAAGATACATTGCTGCTTTGATTGGAATAGGGTTGCTTTCACAAAATAATACTTTATTGATAGGATACAATTCTTCATTGATTTTTTTTGCGATTGCAAAATTTCCTTTGAGAGCTTCATCTACAAGTTTACTTTTTAGATTTGGAAGAAGATTTGCAGTTACTGATGTTATCCCAGCTCCACCACAAGCTAAAATAGCATAATCAATCGCATCATCACCACTTAAAACTTTGAGTTCTGGTCTTTGTGAAACAAGCTCGATAGTTCGCTCTAAACTTCCAGTAGCTTCTTTGATACCATAGATATTTGGACAATCATCAAAAAGTCTTATTACAGTATCCGCTTGTATATCAACTCCAGTTCTTCCAGGTACATTATAAAGCATTAGCCCTAAATCTGGTATTGCATTTGCTATTGTTTTGTAGTGTTGGTATAGACCCTCTTGTGATGGTTTATTGTAGTAAGGAGCAACTGAAAATAGGGCATCTACACCACAAAGTTGCGCATGTTTTGCGATAGCAACTGCCTCATGAGTTGCATTTGAACCAGCACCTGCAAGAACTTTTGTGTTTGTCCCTTTACATACTTCAACGGCTATTTCGATACATCTTTTGTGTTCATCATGAGTTAAAGTTGCACTCTCTCCAGTTGTACCAACAGGGCAAATTGCATTGATACCATTATCGATTTGTCGCTGTATTAAATTTGCATAAGTTTGTTCATCAAGTGTACCATTTTTAAATGGTGTTATGATAGCGGTTGTAGAACCAGTTACCATTGTAATCTCCGTCATTTTTTAAAATTCCTTTCCATCTTCAAATATTATTTTATTTCTTCCTGTTTGTTTCGCTTTGTATAAAAGTTCATCAGCTTTTTTTACACTACTTTCATGTGTTTTATGGAGGCTTCGAATTGTTACACCAGCACTAAAAGTTATAGGTATTTTGATATCGTTGTACTTAAATCTGTGATTTGTCACAATTGATTTTATTCTTTCCATATAATTATAGAGTTCAGTGATATCTTTAAATTGAACTAAAGCTATAAATTCTTCTCCACCATATCTTCCTAAAATATCAGTATCCCTTGTACTTTTTAAAAGTACTTTTGCAAATGTAGAGAGAACGACATCTCCAGCTTCATGTCCATAAGTATCATTTACCTTTTTAAAATGGTCAATATCAAAGAAAGCAATAGCATAATTGGTACCAATTCTTTTAAAAGTATCATCAAATCTTTTTGATTGTCTATCATACCATCTTCTAGTAAGGAGTCCTGTAAGGTGGTCTATCTCACTCTCTTTTCTCACATTTTGCAGTTCTTTTTCTAGCTGCTCTATTTTTTTTTGCAGTGCCATAACACTTTCTTGACCACTTTTTAAACTTTCAGTAGATTGAGAGATATGTGTTTCGATAGTTTTTGCAGCACCTACTAATTTTCCTTGGATTGCCTTTAAATTGAGGGTATCATTAGCATCTATCCCCTCAATCTCTTTTGCAATTTTTGAAATGTGATCACTCCCTTTTGAGTTAATATCTATAGTATCACCCAAAAATTTCGTCATATAAGTCATCAAAACCGTTATCTCTTTAGCTTTTTTTTCTAGTTCTTCTTGATCAAGCTTGATTCTTTCATCTATAAATTTTTCGATTTCGTGTTGAATATCATTCTCAAAAATAAGTTCAGGTGAATTTCCTATTTTGATAGAAAACTGGTGTAAGTCTTCATTAAGAGTCAAAGAGATAGATGGTTTCATAGATTTTTGTAAAATATTTGCCATATTGTCAATATTTTCTTTTTTAAGTCTTTTTAAAAGAAGTGTGACTATTCCATCGAAATCTTTAATATTATTATCTTTAATAAAAATTTGTTCATCATTTGAAAGCTCTTTGACTATCTCTTCAAACCGTTTACACTCTTCAACTGTAAAATTGATAGACTTTGCAACATTACAAAATTCATTACTATATGCCCTTGGTGTAGGGAGAATTTTTTGTGCATCAAGATTGAGCAAAGTTTTTTTAACGATTTCTCTTACAGTGTTCATGAATATTATCCTAAAAGTTTTTTCACCATATCATTGATTCTTTTTCCATCAGCACTTCCACCAATTTTCTCTTTTGCTGGATTCATTATTTTTCCCATATCTTTCATACTAGTTGCCCCAGTTTCAGCTATGATAGCTTTGATAGTAGCTTCAAGTTCCTCATCTGTAAGTTGTTTTGGTAAGTAAAGAGCAAATACATCAATTTGTTCTTGCTCTTTTTCCACTAAATCTGACCTTCCTGCAGTACTGTACTGAGATATCGCTTCTTCTCGTTGTTTTATCCCTTTTTGGATAAGTTTAATAATATCCTCATCTCCAAGTTCAACTCGATTATCCACTTCGATTTGTTTGATCATTGTATTGATAGCTCTTATGGCATCTCTTTTTACTATCTCTTTATCTCTCATTGCTGTTTTTAAATCTTCTTTTAGTGTCTCTTTTAAGCTCATAAACTTTCCCTTACTATTATAAAATTTTTTATCTATTCGCGGATTATAACCTCATTATCCTTGTAATCCACTAATCAACTCTTCAATTTCTAAATATCTTTCGACTTTTGCATCATAAATTTTGGTGATATCTTCAAGTTCTTTTGAGATAGCCACTATCCCTTTTTGCGAGTAACATTCAGGGTCACTCAAACATTGATTTATTTTTTTGATCTCTTCTTCTAATTCTTCTATCTCATCTGGTAATCTCTCATAATCCTTTTGCTCGTTGTAAGTAAGTTTGATTTTTTTCTTTGGAGCTTCGATTACTTTTTCTTGAACTGGTTTTGCTTGATTGAGACTCTCTTCTTTTTCCATCATCTCAACATATTTGATGTCTTTTTCATCTTCGAGGTATTCACTATATTTTTGATAACTCTCTTCCAAAACACCATCACCTTTGAAAATAAAGAGTTTTTTAGCGATTTTATCAACAAAATATCTATCGTGACTCACAAAAATTAAAGCCCCTTGAAAACTTTGTAAGTACTCTTCAAGGATGTTGATAGTTGGAATATCTAGGTCATTTGTAGGCTCATCCATAATTAAAACATCAAATTTTTTTGTAAAAAGTAGGGCGAGGGCTATTCTATTTTTTTCTCCACCACTTAAAACTCCCACTTTTTTATCAAGGAACTCTTTTGGAAATAAAAAGTTTTTGAGATACCCATATACATGCATACTTCGTCCATCGTTGAGTTCCACTCTATCTCCTCCATTTGGACAAAATTGGTGCATAATCGTTTGATCTTCGTTCAGCATCTCTCGATGTTGGTCAAAATATCCAATTTTAAAATCCCCTTTTTTAAAGCTCCCTTTGTCAATTTTGAGTCTTTCGAGGAAAACTTTGAGCATTGTAGATTTTCCACTTCCATTTGGTCCAACGATAGCGATGGTATCTTTTTGTAAAATTCTTGTAGTAAAGTTTTTGATAAGTGGCTTATCCCCAAGGGTTAGATAAACATTGTCAAGTTCAAAAAGCATTTTCTTTTTGTTGAGCACTTCACTTCCATTAAATGCCTTTTTCTCCCTATCGAGTTCGAGTTTCATCCTTTGAATTTTGGCTGGATTTCTTTTTACTTCCTCTTTGAGTTTGAAGTAGTTATCTTTTCGTAGCTCATTTCTTTTTCTTCGAGCTGTTACGCCGTGTTGCATCCACCAAGCTTCATCTCTTAGTTTTCTAACCAA
>RRZU013018325.1_pt1 | contig 13911 bp, 10 predicted proteins | sample 2165561 | NCBI WGS metagenome assembly RRZU01 (sample SAMN10456909, study PRJNA506462) | wastewater metagenome | isolation source: wastewater sludge | place: USA: Moscow, Idaho
AATCCAATCCCTAGAGCAAAAGGAATAACGATACTGGCATGACTGATTACCACTGCTTCATTGGCTTTGTTTTTCAGCACTTTCAAATCGAGTTCCATTCCTATGACAAACATAAAAAGGATTAATCCTATCTGACTCAAAAATTTTAAATTGCCTAAAGATTCAACTGGAAATAACGCAGCTGAAAATTCAGGAAAATACAAGCCCACTAAGGACGGCCCAAGTACAATACCCGCAATAATTTCCCCGATTACGGATGGTTGTCCTATTTTCTTGAAAACCCATCCAAAAACACGGGCAACAAGAATTATCGTAATAATTTGTGCCAAAAGAATCGCTAAAGGATCCTGAAAATTGTGTTGTATAGCAGCTAAAAAATCGCTCCAAGAACCGTTTCCACTTTCTGGAGTTTCAATCGTTTTTGCTGCTTCCAGATGTTTTCCTTTGATTATAATCCAATACATTAAAGCAGTAAAACCGCCTGTTATAACCAAATAAAAAACGGTGTTTTTATATTTTTTCATAAACTTTTTTGAATGAACTTTCCCAGCTTTCAAGAAACAAAGATGGGAAATTCAAATGTATAATTTGTAAGTCACAAAATAATTTTATTGTAAAATAAAAAACAACACTATTTAGCCTAACAAAACCGCAAAAAGATTCCGCTAAAACTAATGATTTTTAGCGGTTTTGACTACCTTTGCAACCGTTAAATATGAATTATGATTAAGTGGTTTAGTTTAGGATTTTGGGAGTTAATAGCCCGAATTGTCCTTAGAAATAGAATTTTGATGTTATCCATTATAGTTGTGATAACAGCTCTTTTAGCACTACAATGGAAAAACATTCATTTTACTTTTACCGAAGCTAATTTATTACCAGAAGACAATATTGTAAATATTGAATACAACGCCTTTTTGAATAAATTTGGCGAAGAAGGAAATCTAGTGATTATCGGCGTAAAAGACAACGCTATATTTACCCCGAAAGCTTACGCCTCATGGAGTAAAATGATGAACACGCTGAAAGGAAACAAAGCGGTAGATTTAGTAGTTTCGTTAAATGACTTAAAGAAATTACAAAAAAATGATTCACTAGCTACCTTTGAACTGGTTCCTTTTGTTGACCAAGAAAAAACTATAGATCCAGCATATCTTCAAAAAATCAAGAAAGAACTGTTCAATGACTTGCCTTTTTACGAAGGACTACTTTTCAATAAAAGATCAGGAAGCATCCGTTCTGCCGTTTACATGGATAAAAAAATTGTAAATACGGTGGCCCGAAAAGACTTTATTCTGAATGAGTTAGTTCCCGCAGTTGAAACATTCGAAAAAGAAACCGGAATCGATTTGCGTGTTTCGGGAATGCCATACATACGAACGCTCAACGCAAAAACCATCACTGATGAAATCAGCATCTTCATTGGAGCCTCCTTATTAGTCACCTCATTGCTTTTCTTTTTCTTTTTTAGAAGTTTTAGAGCCACCTTAATATCACTGATTATTGTAATTATTGGCGTGATGTGGTCTTTTGGGTTTTTAGGATTACTGAATTATGAAATCACAGTTTTAACAGCTTTAGTTCCTTCGTTAATTATCGTTATTGGAATTCCGAATTGTATTTTCCTGACCAACAAATACCATCAGGAATATAAAACGCACCACAACAAAGCCAAAGCTTTACAGCGTGTCATCACCAAAGTAGGAATGGCAACCTTGATAACAAACCTCACTACAGCCATAGGTTTTGCTACATTTGTTGCTTCTAATAACAAATTGTTATTAGAGTTTGGAATCGTGACTTCGATTAATATCATGGCACTTTTCTTTTTGTGCATCATTATTATCCCTATTTTTCACAGTTATATTGCAGCGCCAAAAGAGCGCCACATTGAGCATTTAGATCGCAATTATGTGAAGGCTTTTATGAATTGGATTCTGAGAAACATAAAAAACAATCGATTTACTATTTATGTAGTTTCAATTGTTCTTCTTGTAATTAGTATTATCGGAATTTACAAAATGCGCATTTCTGGCAGTTTAATAGAAGATATGCCTAAAAAAGAAGCCTTTTTTGAAGATATTGTTTTCTTCGAAAAAGAATTTGACGGCGTGATGCCACTCGAAATCATGATTGACACCCAACGCAAAAAAGGAGTCATGAAATTATCTACGCTGCGGCGAATGGATGAACTCGAGAAAACTATTGACGAAATTCCGGAATTATCGAAACCCATTTCTATTGTCAATCTGGTTAAATATTCCAAGCAAGCGTATTACAACGGAAACCCGGATTATTACGACTTACCAAGTTCACAGGAACAATCGTTTATTTTGTCGTATGCAAAAAATGCCACAAAAAAATCGAAAGACAATCTGATGAAAAGCTACGTAGATTCAACCGGACAATTTGCCCGAATCACGACTTTTATGCGTGATGAAAACGGTGATAATATTGCCAAAATTGAAGCTGAAATTCGCAAAAAAGCAGATAAGATTTTCCCGCCAGATCAATACAAAGTGACTATTACCGGAAAAGCACTGGTTTTTCAAAAAGGAACTGGTTATCTGCTAGACAACTTACTTTCCTCTTTGGCTTTCGCGTTTTTGCTAACGGCACTTTTGATTGCTTTTATGTTCCGTTCGTTCAAAATGGTGTTGGTCTCTATGATTCCAAATTTACTGCCGTTAATGCTAACCGCAGGAATTATGGGCTTCCTAGACATTCCGCTGAAACCATCGACAATCTTAGTTTTTGGAATTGCTTTTGGACTTTCGGTGGATGATACCGTCCGGTTCCTGTCGCAATACCGTGAAGAATTAAAGAAAAACAACTGGAAAATCCGCAAATCAGTTTACGCCACATTTAATGAGGCGGGCTTGAGCATGTTCTATACTTCTATCGTTTTGTTCTTTGGATTTTCGGTATTTATGTTGTCCAGTTTTGGAGGAACAGTCGCACTTGGAGGTTTGATTTCATTGACATTGTTGTTCGGAATGCTGTCTAATTTGATGTTGCTGCCAGCTTTGGTGTTGACGTTGAACAAAACACTGGCTAACAAGCAAGATTTTATCGAACCTAAAATTGACATCATCGAACCCAGTGATGCCGAAATAGACGATTTAGAAAAAAATAAATTGGATAATTAGAAGCTTTTTCCCTTTTCTACTGTAATCTTTTTAAATCCTACTAGGATTTTGAACCCTGACAGGATTATGTTGTACAATTAGTATAAAACAGGACATTAAAAATAGTTTTTTATGATCGGGGTTTATTAAGACCTCGGTCATAAAGAACAATACTTCCTGCAACAGATACGTTTAAGCTTTTTTCGGATTTAAATTTTACAAGATAATGACATTTCTCAATGGCTTTTTTTGAAAGTCCATTATCTTCGGCACCTAATAAATAAACGCATCGTCTTGGATGTTCGAACGTCTCTAAATCTGTTGCGTTTTCATCTAATTCGACACCAACTAACCGCGCACCTTTTGGTAAGTTTTTATAGAAGTCTTCGAACGATTCATAATGAAAGTAAGGTATTGAATTAACAGCATTATGGGTGTCACAAGCTTGTTTAGCATAGCGGTTGCCAATAGTGAAAATATAACTTGCACCAAGGTTTTGTGCTGTTCGCCATAAAACGCCTAAGTTCTCAGGAGTTTTACCGTTTTGTATCCCAATGCCAAAATACTCTGTTACAAAATTGTCGTTCATCCTGCAAAAATACAAACTGTAACTAGGTTTATCAAGTTTTTAATTTATTTAAAAAACGCCATGTTTCTTTATGGTGTCAGGCAAGTTCCAATACCCATGGGATTTATTTTCTTTAAAAACCCTAAATTCCACTACATCATAGCCCTGATTACTTCACCTTGCTATTATTTTCATACGAGTTCAGTGAACTGCGTTTGCAGCGGCATCCTTTTACTTTTTTCTTTAAAAAGTAAAAGATATAGCGAATAGCGGTAAATAGCTTCAAAAAATCGCAATGACAGCTAGATTGCTTCATTCCTTGCTATGACAATTACAAACAATTCATTTATATTTGCAGTTCGGTCACAAGACAATTTTTAATATCAATTACATACATAAAATGAGACATACAAAAGTTAAAGACTTACTAAACAGTACCTCGACGCTTCATGAAGTTAATGCAAAAGGATGGGTGAGAACTTTTAGAAACAATCAATTTATTGCCTTAAACGATGGTTCGAGCATTGATAATATACAATGTGTGGTGGATTTTGAGAACACGCCAGACGAAACATTGAAGAGAATTACTACTGGAGCAGCCCTATCCGTTACTGGAACTTTGATAGAAAGTAAAGGTGCTGGACAAAAATTTGAAATACAGGTAGCAAAACTGGAAATCCTAGGAGATTCAGATGCTGAGAAATTCCCGATACAGCCTAAGAACAAACCGAGTTTGGAATTCTTGCGTGAAAACGCACATTTAAGAGTGCGTACCAATATATTTGGAGCGATTATGAGAGTGCGTTCAGTATTATCGTATGCCGTTCACAGTTATTTTCAAGAGAAAGGTTTTGTGTATGTGAATACGCCAATTATCACTGGATCAGATGCAGAGGGTGCTGGTGAAATGTTTAAAGTGACCGCTTTACCATTTGACGGAACGCCAAGAACCGAAGATGGAAAAGTAGACTATAAAGAGGATTTCTTCGGGAAAGAAACGAACCTAACCGTTTCGGGACAACTGGAAGGAGAAACTTTTGCCATGGCTTTGGGTCAGATATATACTTTTGGACCTACGTTCAGAGCGGAAAACTCAAATACTTCACGTCACCTTGCAGAATTTTGGATGATTGAACCAGAAGTAGCTTTCAATGATTTGAACGACAATATGGATTTGGCCGAAGATTTCATTCAATACGTTATCAAATATACCATGAACAAATGTCCAGAGGATTTGAAGTTCTTGGAAGGAAGATTATTAGACGAAGAAAAATCAAAACCAGTTGCCGAGAGAAGCGAAATGCCCCTTTTAGAAAAACTAAACTTTGTTTTGGAAAACAATTTCAAACGTGTTTCCTATACCGAAGCAATTGATATTTTAAGAGATTGTACTCCAAACAAAAAGAAAAAATTCAACTATATAATCAATGAATGGGGATCTGACTTACAATCAGAACACGAGCGTTACTTAGTGGAAAAACACTTTAAATGTCCGGTAATCTTGTTTGATTACCCCGCAAATATCAAAGCATTTTACATGCGTTTGAACGAAGACGGAAAAACAGTTCGTGCGATGGATATCCTTTTTCCTGGAATTGGAGAAATCGTGGGTGGTTCTCAAAGAGAAGAGCGTTTTGATGTTTTGGCTGAAAAAATGAAAGCCTTAGGGATTGACGAAGAAGAATTGTGGTGGTATCTTGATACAAGACGATTTGGTTCAGCGGTTCACTCTGGTTTTGGACTTGGATTCGAAAGATTGGTGTTGTTTGTAACTGGAATGACTAACATACGTGATGTAATTCCTTTTCCAAGGACGCCAATGAATGCGGAATTTTAAAAATTTGTTTCAAGTTTAAAGTTTACGATTGTCGAAAGTGCTACAACCTTAAACTTTAAACCTTAAACTTTTAAACAATACAAATGCTAAAGCAATTTCTAAATTTAAAATTATCACAGAAATTATCTCCTCAACAAATTCAGTTGATGAAGTTAATTCAATTGCCTACGCAAGCTTTTGAACAACGTTTATTGGAAGAAATGAACGAAAATCCAGCTCTCGAAGCCGGGAAAGAAGAAGATGAGTATGAAAAGGACGAGTTTGAAAACGAAGATTATGACGATTATGATGATGCCGAATCCGAGCGAATCGACGCCGAAGACATCAACATTGACGAATATTTAAGCAATGACGAAACTCCAGATTATAAAACTCAGGCTAACAATTACAGTGACGACGATGAAGATCGCGAAACACCTTTTGCTGCGCCAGTGAGTTTTCATCAGGATTTAATCAATCAGTTGAATACATTTATCTTGAATGATGAAGAGCGTGAAATTGCTGAATTCCTAGTGGGAAGTATCGATGACATGGGTTATATCCGCCGCAGTGTTCCTGATATGGTAGATGACATGGCATTTACTCAAGGCATTTACACTGATGAGAAAATGGTGGAAAAAATGCTGCAAGTGATTCATGAACTAGAACCTTCGGGCGTGGGAGCACGTGATTTACAAGAGTGTTTGTTGTTGCAATTGAAACACAAAACACCAACAGAATCCGTAGCATTGGCCACAGACATTATCGAAAATCAGTTTGATGCGTTTACCAAAAAACATTACGATAAGCTGTTGCAAAAATACAATGTTTCGAATGAGCAACTGAAAAAAGGGATTCACGAAATAGAAAAACTAAATCCAAAACCAGGTGGTTCTTTTACTGGAAACAATAAAGTAACGGAAAATGTAGTGCCTGATTTTGCCATCAGAATTGTAGACAATGAACTAGAATTAACCTTAAACGGACGAAATGCTCCTTCCCTACACGTTTCCAAAGATTATCAGGAAATGATGCAAACCTATAAGGATTCCCGTGATAAATCAGCGCAACAAAAAGATGCGGTACAGTTTATCAAACAAAAACTAGATTCAGCTAAATGGTTTATCGATGCGATTCGCCAACGTCAGGAAACGCTTTTTGTAACCATGAATGCGATTATGCATTATCAGGAAGAATACTTCTTAGAAGGAGACGAAACCAAGTTGAAACCAATGATCCTAAAAGACATTGCCGATATGGTGGGTCTTGATATTTCGACAATTTCTCGTGTAGCCAATAGCAAATATGTGGAAACTCCTTATGGCACGAAACTTATTAAAGAATTCTTCTCGGAAGCCATGAAAAACGATCAAGGTGAAGATGTTTCAACTCTTGAAATCAAGAAAATTCTTCAGAATACTATTGAGGAAGAAGATAAGAAAAAACCACTTCCAGACGATCAATTAGCTGAAATTCTAAAAGAAAAAGGCTATCCAATTGCGAGAAGAACCATTGCAAAATACAGAGAACAACTCGATATTCCGGTAGCGAGAATGAGGAAGAAAATATAAGAATGTTGAATATCAGTTTAGAACCATTAAGAAATTAAGACAAAGCCTTAATTAACTTAAATTCTTAATGGTTTTTTTCCTTTTTTTTTCTTTATATGAATTACTTCTTTTCTTCTCGATCTTTTCGCATCGCATAATAATACGCAGCACGACTGAGCGGTTCGTATTCTTCGGTTTCGCCTAACATGACCAATTTATCATTATCCGTTTTACGGAAACTGTAATTGGCTAAATTTCCCGTGCGGGTGCAAACAGCATGCACTTTCGTCACGTATTCAGCTGTAGCCATTAATGCAGGCATGGGACCAAAGGGATTTCCCTTAAAATCCATATCCAATCCGGCAACTATGACACGGATTCCTTGGTTGGCTAAATCATTACAAATTTTGACAATTTCGTCATCAAAAAACTGTGCTTCATCAATCCCTACTACATCACAACCTTGCGCCAAAATAGCAATGTTGGCAGCAGCAGGGACAGACGTAGAGCGGATTTCGTTGGCATCGTGCGACACCACCATTGTGTCATCATAGCGCGTATCAATCGAGGGTTTGAAAATTTCGACTTTTTGCTTGGCAAACTGTGCTCTTTTCAAACGACGAATCAATTCTTCGGTTTTACCCGAAAACATGGAGCCACAAATGACTTCAATCCAACCAAATTGTTCTTTATGATTTACTGTATTTTCGAGAAACATTTTATATTTTTCTGACTTAAAAAATGAATAGTTTTTATTACTTTGTAATGGACAAACCGACTTAAAAATTTTATACTTTTACGTCGTTTCAAAAGTATAAAATTTATATCAAATCCGAGATTCGCGAGCACTTATTTAAAAAAATAAAAATCGCATACACAAAGACTCCCTTTTCCGGGGAAGATATAAAATGAAAGACAAAAAACATCAAAAATTACCCGCCTAACACCCTATAATTTCAATAGTTATGAAAAAAAAATTGGAAGCCGATTTAATCAGCATTGCACACAGAATATTACAGCTAAAAAATAAATCTGACATCAATCAATTATATCTAGAAACGCAGAAGTTATATGAAAAACTTTCTGTCTTACGATTTGTAGAAGAGCATTTTAGTGAAGCAAAACCAACTATTGGTGTTCAAGAAATCAGCAAAGAAATAGAATCTGTTTTTGACAAAAGTGAGGCTATTGAGCCAGTATCAGCCGCTATAATCGAAGAAGCTGTTGTAGAAAAAACGGCTGAAACAACAATGGAGGAAGCAAATCCTTTAGCTGAACCAAACCCCATTATAATAGAAGAGGAAACTGCTGTCGAAACGGAAGAAATGGCAACCGAAGAAATACCCTTGCAAGAAATTGTTCTTGAAGAAACAATTCCTGAAGAGGTTATAGCAACTTCTTTGGAACAAACCGAAGAAATACTCAATGAAAGTAACAAAGAAGAAGAGCAAGAAATAGTTGTAGAGAGCAAAATAGTTGCTGCTCCAGAAACGGAAGAAGAGGATGAAACATCGGAACCTGAAGCGTCTTTTGAACCTGCTTTTGAATTGTCCCAAGAAGAAGAAGTGCAAGCTGAGCTGGAAATACCAAAGAAAACGGAAGCCGTCCAAATCTCTTTTGAAGATTTATTAGGTGGCAATTACCATGACACGTTTTTTGTCAAAAAACAGGAAGTTGATAATAATCCAACTGCGGCAGAAGATGAAACTCCTAAAGAAGCGGTACAACCCGAAGCGGCAGAATTAGAAAGTATTCCGTCAAAACCTACTGAAAAAGAGGAACCTAAAGCAGTTTCTTTGAACGAAAAATTAGCCAAAGGAATCAATATCGATTTAAATGACCGTCTTGCATTTATAAAACACCTTTTTGGCAACAGCAGCGAGGATTACAACCGTGTTTTAAGTCAACTTATCACGTTTAACACGTTCTATGAAACCCGAGATTTTGTTCAGGAAATGGTAAAACCTGACTACAATAACTGGGAAGGAAAAGAGGATTACGAAGAGCGATTCATGGATATTATAGAGAAAAAATTCCTGTAAATTTCAATTGATTTTTCTGAATATACATTTGAACAAATACAGAATTGATAGAAAATCTGTATTTAATTATTTTATTTATGTCGAAATTATATATCGTTCCCACGCCTATTGGCAATCTCGAAGACATGACTTTTCGGGCGATTCGAATTCTTAAGGAAGTCGATTTGATTCTCGCCGAAGACACACGTACGAGCGGAAAATTGTTAAAGCATTTTGAAATTGGCACACACATGTACAGCCATCACATGCACAACGAACACAAAACCATCGAAAATCTAATTTCAAGGTTAAAAGCTGGAGAAAATATCGCTTTGATATCGGATGCAGGAACGCCTGCCATTTCAGATCCCGGTTTTTTATTGACCCGTGCTTGTGTTGAAAATGGCGTTGAAGTAGAATGTCTTCCTGGTGCAACGGCATTTGTTCCGGCATTAGTGAACAGTGGTTTACCCAATGACAAATTTGTTTTCGAAGGATTTTTACCTGAAAAAAAAGGACGTCAAACCCGATATTTAGCTTTGGCGGAAGAAACAAGAACGATGATTTTATATGTTTCCCCTCATAAATTAGTGAAGACTTTAGTGGAATTCAGTACCTATTTTGGCGAAGACCGTCAAATATCTGTTTCAAGAGAATTGTCTAAACTGCACGAAGAAAACATTCGCGGAACCGTGAAAGAAGTCGCTGCTCATTTTGACAAAATAGCGCCAAGAGGAGAAATTGTCGTGGTAGTCAGTGGAAAAACAATCACTAAAGAACCTAAAAAAAGCAAGTTTTCAGAGAACGAGCAATCATGAAAAAGGAAAAAGTTATCATAATTGGAGCTGGACTTTGCGGACTATACCTTGCTTTTTTACTTCAAAAAAAAGGGATTGAAGTCCTTTTGTTAGAAGCCCATACCCAAATTGGCGGGCGCATAAAAACCATTACGGGCACAACAGGCGTCACGATGGAAATGGGCGCGACTTGGTTTGGAAACCAACACTACCATCTTTTGGAAGTACTCGACAGTTTAGAACTCCCCTATTTTAAACAACATACCCAAGGCATTTCATTATTTGAAACCATGTCTTTTGTTCCGCCACAAAAATTTGAAATCTCGGATTCCGAAGAACCTTCTTTCCGTATCGAAGGCGGAACAGCTACACTAATTGAGAAATTAGTGTTGGAAATTGGGATTCAAAATATTAAAACGCAAACCAAAATAACAACAATAAAAGAGGAAAATAACCACCTAAACATCTTGGATTCATCCGGAAACAGCTATTCAGCTGATAAAGTGATTAGCACAATTCCGCCAAATTTATTGGTCAATTCCGTGGTATTTGAACCCAAATTACCCGAAAATTTCACACAACTAGCCAAGACAACACATACTTGGATGGGCGAATCGATAAAATTTGCTGTGGAGTACAAAACTCCTTTCTGGAAACAGAATCACTATTCCGGAACGATATTTAGCCAAGCTAGTATCATTCAGGAAATGTACGACCACAGCACCGCTACAAATTGTGGTTTTGCTTTGAAAGGATTCCTAAACGTTGGAACCGCGGTGCTTTCTAAGGAAGATCGTAAAGAGAAAGCAATCGCACAACTGACAGCTTTTTTCGGGCTGGAAGCTACGGATTACGTTGCCTATTATGAGAACGTTTGGAGGGAGGAACCCTTAACATTTCAACCGTACGAACAATTGGTATTGGCACACCAGAATAATGGACATTCTTTATTTAAAAACCCATTGCTAAACGAGAAGTTATATGTTTCTGGAGCAGAAACGGCCACTCAAAGCCCAGGTTATATGAACGGAGCCATTTTTGCTGCAAAAACGCTTGCCTCACAATTCTAACAATAAACACTTATATGACTTTAGCCAATTTTTTAGAAAAATTAAAACAAACTCCTGAAATTATTACATTTACTGAAACCATTGCAGTAATTGAGGAGAATTACGATTTTAGCCCAACTGCATTCGAGAACGGATTACAGCACAATACCGCAGGAGAAAACTCCGGTTCTTGTAAGATATTCGCTTTCGCCGAAATACAAAACTTGTCTGAAACGGCAACTTTATCTTGTTTTGGCGCCTATTATTATGATGATGTTTTAAAAAATCCAAACGGCACAGATCATCAGAATATCCGCAATTTCATGAAAACGGGTTGGGATGGAATTGCATTTTACGGAAGTGCTTTGGTTTCAAAATAAAATTACAATCCTATGTCAGGTCGGGCGCAGTCGAGACACATTTGTTGGTCTCGACTGCGCTCGACTTGACAAAATTTATAACAAAATTTTATAATACCAAATCGCTATGCGCTGGACACTCAAACCAAAACCTTCCGAAGAAACCGTACAACATTTGGCGAAAGCTTTGAATGTAGAAGATTTTGTGGCTACTTTATTAGTCCAACGAGGCATTGAAACTTTTGAAGATGCCAAACGGTTTTTTCGTCCAAGTTTAGATGATTTGCATGATCCATATTTGATGAAAGATATGGAAAAAGCAGTCGCACGAATCGAAAACGCTATTGAAAACGAGGAAAACATTCTTGTTTTTGGCGATTATGATGTTGATGGAACCACCGCAGTATCACTTGTTTCTTCCTATTTGAAAACCTATTACCCAAATGTGGCGACCTATATTCCGGATCGGTATGACGAAGGTTATGGAATTTCGTTTAAGGGAATCGACTTTGCTGATGACAATGGTTTTTCGCTCATCATTGCTTTGGATTGTGGTATAAAATCCATTGATCATGTGGCTTACGCCAAAGCACGAAACATAGATTTTATTATTTGTGACCACCACAGACCGGGAAATTCTCTGCCCGAAGCCGTTGCCATTCTCGATCCAAAACGAGACGATTGCTCCTATCCTTATGATGAATTGTGTGGTTGCGGCATAGGATTCAAATTGATTCAGGCCTTAGGCACCAACCGAAACCAGACCATCGATGATTTGATTCCATATCTGGATTTAGTTTCGGCTGCCATTGCTGCTGATATCGTTCCGATGACTGGAGAAAATCGGGTATTGGCTTACTTTGGATTACAAGTCATCAATTCAGACCCAAGACCGGGAATTAAAGCCATTATACACCAAATAAAAAAACAAACTTTAGATATTACCGATGTTGTTTTCATCATCGCACCCAGAATAAATGCTGCCGGCCGTATCAAACACGGAAATCATGCGGTAGAATTATTAACCGAATTTGATTTTGAGCAAGCCCAACAATTTGCTTCCGAAATTGAAGCGTATAATTCAGAACGAAAGGATTTAGACAAATTAATCACCAAAGAAGCGCTACAACAAATTGAGAAAAACAATGAAAAAGAGCGATTTACTTCAGTGGTTTTTCAAGAAAATTGGCACAAAGGCGTGATTGGTATTGTTGCTTCTCGATTAATAGAAACCTATTATCGTCCCACGCTGGTTTTCACCAAAAGTGGCGATAAATATGCCGCTTCGGCACGTTCTGTAAAAGGATTTGATGTCTATAACGCACTTGAAGCCTGCACGGAACATTTAGAACAGTTTGGTGGTCACATGTATGCGGCAGGAATGACTTTAGCGGCAGAAAAGTACGAAATCTTCAAAGATGCCTTCGAAAAAGAAGTCGAGAGAACCATTCATCCGGATATGTTGACGCCCGAAATTGCGGTTGATGCCGAGATTAATTTTAGTGATATTACTCCAAAACTAATCCGTATTCTGAAACAATTTGAACCTTTTGGACCGCAAAATATGACGCCAATTTTCCTAACCAAAAACATCAAAGACACCGGTTATGGTAAACCAATGGGTCAAGAGGACGAACATTTAAAACTTTTTGTCAAACAAAACAACTCCGAAGGTCTTGCTGCAATTGGTTTTAATTTGGGAAACAAAATCGAACTGACTACCCATCAAAAACCTTTTCAAGCCGTGTATTGCATTGATGAAAACGAATGGAAAGACAAGGTAAGTTTGCAGTTGCGTTTGCGCGATATTAAATAATGATTGACCTGTTATGAAAAAAAATGACCCCTACTCTGCGCTGCGTTATAAAGAATTCAATGTTTTTTTATTGTTGCGTTTTGCCATGGTTTTTGGATGGTCGATGCAATTTATTGTCATTGAATGGGAAGTGTACAGCTTGACCAAAAACCCGTTGTCATTAGGAATCATCGGATTAATGGAAGTCATTCCGGCCATTTCGATGGCTTTATTTGCTGGACACATTGTGGATCAAAAGGAGAAAAAAGGATTGCTTCTCAAGTGTATTTTAGGATTTTCAATCATTAGTTTAGGCTTGTTTTTATTTACGTGGCCACCGTTTATAAAAGATTTTTCTACCCAAACTATTTTATATTCCATTTACTTTTTCGTGTTTTTAGGAGGATTGGTCCGTGCTTTTCTTGGCCCGACGATATTTTCTCTTTTGGCATTGATTGTTCCTAAAAAAATATATCCAAATGCCGCCACTTGGAGCAGTTCCGTATGGCAAATAAGTTCGGTTTTAGGTCCTGCAGTAGCTGGTTTTTCGATCAATTGGATTGGCGTTCATTGGTCCATGTCCATCGTTTTGGGATGTTCGCTTTTTGCATTAATTGCTTTAACCCAAATTGCTACGAAACCTATTTTGAATCCAAAAATTGGTGAACCCATTATGGAAAGTTTGAAAGAAGGCGTGAAATTTGTGTTCAACAATAAGACGATTTTAGGCGCTTTATCACTGGATATGATTGCCGTACTTTTTGGTGGAGCCGTTGCGCTGTTACCTATTTTTGCACAGGATATTTTGAAAGTGGGCCCGCAGGGATT
>RRZU010203223.1_pt1 | contig 13909 bp, 10 predicted proteins | sample 2165561 | NCBI WGS metagenome assembly RRZU01 (sample SAMN10456909, study PRJNA506462) | wastewater metagenome | isolation source: wastewater sludge | place: USA: Moscow, Idaho
CGACGAAGGCATCTACCGTATGGTCGACGCGGTAATCTATTCCTTCCACATGCCCTTGTTCTTTTTCTTGTCGGGCGTGTTTTTCCTGTCATCCCTGCAAAAGCACGGCGTGCCAGGCACGCTGGCCGCGAAGCTGCGGACAGTGGCCTGGCCCTATCTGGTCTGGTCGGTAGTGCAGGGCCTGGTCGAGATTCAGCTCTCCCGCCTTACCAACGGTTCGGTCGTGCCGGCTGACGTTGCCGCCTTGCTTTGGCAGCCGCGCGCCCAGTTCTGGTTCCTCTATGCGCTGTTCTTCATATCGGCCATCGCGCTACCTGTTTACCGCTGGCTGCCGGTTCGCTGGCAACCCGCGGTGCCAGTGCTGGCCTGCCTGGCCTATCTGTACGGCAATTCCTTGCCCGGAGGGATTCCCCTCGTCTTCGTCATTCAATACGCACCGTACTTTGCTTGTGGAGTAGTGTTCGGCCGCATGGCCAATGTTACAGTGTCGTCGCGACCTGGCTGGGTGGCTGCCGCGGCGGTCACACTTGCCGTCGTTGCACATTCGATCAGCCTTGGACCGCTCGGCTTTGAGCCGGTTGCGCGCTGGTCGCATCTTGCCTTGGCCATGGTGTGCATCGTGGCGGTCGTTGCCTGCTGCCAGTGGCTGGCACGCTGGCACTTGCATTGGCTGGCCGCGCTTGGCCGTGCGTCCCTGGCCATCTATGTGATGCATATCCTCGCCGGCAGCGGCGCTCGCATTGTGATGCAAAAGATGATGGGCGTCGACGCAGTTGCCGTTCATCTGGTGGTGGGAACCGTGGCGGGCATTGTCGTGCCGCTGCTCGCTCTCGGATTGATCGAGCGGCTGGGACTCCGGGCTTGGCTGGGGCTGGGGCGGTAGCCAGCATTCTTTTCAACCTACATCGCTAGACTGTCTCGCCAGAACACTCATGCATAAAACTGATAAATCATTGGGTTATCGACCGGATATCGACGGCTTGCGGGCTGTCGCCGTATTACTCGTGGTCATTTTCCATTTTGATCTGATCCCGGGCGGAAAATCGGGCTTCATCGGTGTAGATGTGTTCTATGTGATTTCGGGTTACCTGATCACGGGAATTATTGCCAGACAACTCGATGCAGGTACTTTCAGCTTCTCGACTTTTTATCTTCAGCGGATTCGCCGGCTGGCTCCGGCACTGTTTGCTGTTCTCGCACTGGTCATGTTGGCTGGCGGGCTGCTGTTGTTCCCGGATGCGCTGGTGGATCTTGCCAAGCAGGTCTTGGCATCGCAGCTTTATGTCGCAAACATCTATTATTGGCGCTCCATTAATTATTTTGGTTTGCATGCGGATGGTGTTTACCTGCTGCATACTTGGTCACTTGCGGTTGAAGAGCAGTTCTACCTGGTCTTTCCGCTAGTTATGTATTTGCTGTACCGTCATTGTCGGGCAAGGGTTTGGTTGATTTTGTCAATGGGGTGTGCGGCTTCGTTTGCACTGAATCTTTATTTCGTTTCAAGCAAGCCCGAGGCAACTTTCTATCTGTTGCCGACGCGTGCATGGGAGTTGATTGCTGGCAGTCTTGGCTACTATGTGGCGACCAATTTTCCGCGTTCGCGCCGCAGTGATGAGATGCTCGGCAAGCTTGGGATGGCACTCATCGTAGTGGGTGTTGTGGCGTACTCAAGAGAAATGACATTTCCCGGTACCTTCGCGCTGCTGCCGGTAGTCGGAGCGGCGCTTGTTATTGTTGGGGGAGGACAGAAGACCTCAACTTCTAATTTGTTGAGCTTGTCCCCCATCGTCTATATTGGCAGAATTTCTTACCCCCTCTATCTTGTGCACTGGCCGATACATGTCTTTGCAGGTCAAGCTTTGGGTGATGATTACACAACTTCGGTTCGCCTCACGATGTTTCTGACGTCGATTGTGTTGGCGTTGATGATCTACCACCTGATAGAGCTACCGGTTCGAAATGGTCGATTGCGCATATCTGGGTCGTCGATTGCTAGTGCTTACGGGGCGGGGTTTGCGGTCACCGTGGGGCTGGTGGCGGTAACCCTACACGCGGCCGGGTTTCCGCAACGCTTTCAAGAACAGGCCATGTATTTGGCCAGCTTTGTCAAAGACAGGACGCAGGTGCCTGATTGCGAATTCCATGGCCAGAAATTGGCGTCCCGTGAAGATTTCTGTCGTATAGGGGCAGAGGATGGTGACCCCGAGTGGCTAATATTTGGCGATTCACATGCCGCCGCCGCGTATGGTGCTTTCGATGATTGGCTTACCGGACAAGGCAAGGCCGGATTGTTTATGTTCCGCAATTCTTGCATGCCGGTTTCAGGAATACATATGTTCAAGGATAAAGGGCTTTGCCACGCATTCAATGACGCTATTGCCAACTTCCTTGCGCAGAAGAACTCGATCCGCCATGTACTGATGGTGTCTTGCTGGCGTCAGCCTATCGAAAAAGGAGGGGTATCAACTCATGCCAACAATCTGCTACCGCGTGAAGAGTCGTTAAAGGTGTTCGAGAACCGTTTCCGGGCATCGATTGAAAATCTTCACCAGCTTGGCAAGCAAGTATACGTCTGGGAACCGGTTCCGGGGGCACGTGGTAACGTCCCTGTCGAATTGGCAAAAGCTCAGATCGCTGGAATGCCCGCTGACATTGAGTTTCGAACGGAAGAATATTTTGCCGAGTTTGATTTTTTCTTCCGGTCGCTGGTTGAGAATAGCCACCTGATAACGCAGACATTTTCACCGTCGGCAGCGCTGTGTGTATCTGGCACTTGCAAGGTTACGGAGGAAGGTAATCCTCTCTATCACGATAACGCGCACGTTACTGCATCATCGGCCTCTTTTTGGGCTGCGATGATGCGTAGTCAGTTCAGGCGATAGGGGTGATTTGGGATTTCCCTGTTTTGCCTGAATAGCAAATCTAAACAAACTACCTACCCAATGACCTGTGATAACAAACGTCGGAGCAACCGCGCCGATGCCCCTTAAGAGTACCTGCCCTAATCGTCGCGGGTTTGTGGCGTGAAGATTGTGACGCCTTGCGGGCTCATTTGATTCAGGAACTCGATCCCGTTGGCCTCGCCAAGATCAAGCTGGCGGAAAGCGTGCAAATTGGAAATCTGGTGGCGCCGCCTCCTGGTGCGGGCCTAGTATCCCCAGGTATCCGTCGCCAATCTCGACTGTAGCGACACGGCAGCATTACAAGTGGCATCTAGAGGTGCAATCGGGCGCGTATATGGGCGAGGAAGGCATTGTCTTTTAGGAAGACGTATGGCCGGGCAGTTTGATTGGAAGTCAGGGTAAGAGAGGCGGCAGGAAAAGCGCCTGAGTTGGTAAGGTTACTTTCCTTGCAAAAATAAGCATAAAATTTGACAGATGTTCAATCTCCAGCGAGTTCTCATTTTTGCTGAACAGGCGTCCCTTCGATCTGCTGGAGAAGCGGGGTTGGCGCTTCACTATTACCGCGTTTTACGCAAGCAAGGGGTGCCGGTCTGGCTAGTCTGTCACGCGCGTGCCCGAGCCGAGCTGGAAGTGATGTTTCCTGATGCAGGGGCAACGTTGCGTTACGTTGAAGATAGTGTGATGCAGGTAATTCTTGACCGAATCGGTCGCAGGCTACCGGGCCGCCTGGCTGTTTTTACGACGGGATTCCTTATTCGGCTTCTCACGCAAGTAAGGGCGTTGCCGATAGTTCGCCAACTTATTACCGAAGTCGCAATCGACGTGGTTCATCAGCCCATGCCGGTCTCCCCTCGTGAGACCACTCTTTTGAGGCGTCTTGGTGTTCCGGTGGTCATTGGTCCGATGAATGGCGGTATGGATTTTCCGCCGGCGTTTGTTTCACGCCACAGCAGTTTTGTTCACAGGCTGATCCAAATTGGTCGTGTTCTTTCAGGCAAGCTCAATAGTTGGTTACCTGGCAAGCGGGAAGCATCCGTTCTTCTGGTGGCGAATGCGCGCACGTGCAAAGCACTTCCAACTGGAACTTCCGGCAAGGTTGTTGAGCTTTGCGAAAACGGTGTAGACCTTGATATTTGGCATCCCCGGCCAGTCACTCCTGTTCCTCTCTCTATTGCACGCTTCATTTTTATGGGGCGGCTTATCGACTGGAAAGGTGTGGATTTACTTTTGAAAGCTTTCGTCGTGGCTAGTGAGCGCTCAGTTAAGCCTCTCACGCTTGCAATCATTGGTGAGGGGCCTAAGTGTTCCAGCCTCAAAGCGCAGGCGATGCGACTTGAAATATATTCTGAACAGCCTGGAGTAGCCGGTGGGGTCTATTTCCACGGCTACCTGTCCCAAGCGGAATGTGCGCGACAGCTTCAACAGGGCGATGCACTGGTGCTGCCCAGTTTGCTCGAGTGCGGTGGGGCGGTTGTCCTTGAGGCCATGGCCGTGGCTTTGCCAGTCATCGCCACGGATTGGGGTGGTCCGGCAGATTATTTGGACCCTAACTGCGGAATTCTTGTTTCCCCTTCTTCACGCACCGATATGGTGGAAGGTTTTGCCGCGGCAATGGTGAAGCTCGCCAATGATCCGGAACTGTCACGTAAGATGGGTGCTGTGGGGCGGCAAAAGATTGAAAAAGAATATGACTGGGACCGTAAAGTAGACAAAATCCGACAGATTTACAGCGAGGCAGTAGCTAGTGTAGTGTTGCGTTCTTGAGTGTGCTTATTTTGGCATATCTGCGATAATGCGATGGTCATTATTTGCGGATTTCTGAAGTGCGCGTTGCCCCTAAAATCGTGTTGACTGACGAAGAGCGAGTTGAGCTATCGAAACTGGCGCGCTCGCAGTTGAGCAGCGTCAGGCTGATGCAGCGTGCGCGTATCGTGCTGCTGGCCGCCGACGGGATGCAGAACAAGGACATTGCTCAGCAGTTGGGCGTGGGGCGTGTGCAGGTCTCGCGCTGGCGCGAGCGGTATGTCAGTTTGCGGCTGGCTGGTATTGAGCGCGATTTGCCGCGTGGCGCGCCGCCGGCCAAGGTCGATGTTGCGCGCCTGGTGGAATTGACCACGCAGACTACCCCCGCAGCCGCCACGCATTGGAGTACCCGCAAGATGGCCGCCGAACTCGGTGTTAGTGCCGCGAGCGTCTCGCGGCACTGGCGTGCCAACGGCCTGAAACCGCATGTCGTGCGGGGCTTCAAGGTTTCGCGCGACCCAAAGTTTGTCGAGAAACTTGAAGACATCGTGGGTCTGTACATGTCACCGCCTGAGCACGCGTTGGTATTGTGCTGCGACGAGAAGAGCCAGGTGCAGGCACTGGATCGCACCCAGCCCGGACTGCCGCTCAAGAAAGGGCGCGCGGCGACCATGACCCACGATTACAAACGCAACGGAACGACCACGCTGTTTGCCGCACTCAATGTGCTGGATGGTCAGATCATCGGCCAATGCCAGCAGCGCCACACCCACGCCGAGTGGTTGAAGTTCCTGAAAAAAATCGATCGCGAGACGCCCAAGGACAAAACGCTGCATCTGATCGCCGACAACTACGCCACGCACAAACACTCCACTGTGCAGGAATGGCTCGCCAAGCATCCGCGCTTCAACATGCACTTCACGCCAACCTCAGCCTCCTGGCTCAACATGGTCGAGCGATTCTTCCGCGACATCACCACCGAGCGCCTGCGCCGCGGCGTCTTCACCAGTGTGCCGGAATTGATTCGCGCCATCGATGAGTACATCGCTCACCACAACACGCAACCCAAGCCTTTCATCTGGACCAAAAGCGCTCGCGACATCCTGCAAAAGGTCATTCGCGCCAACAGCCGCTTAAGTTCTAAACAGAATGCAACACTACACTAGCTTTGCGTACAGGCAGGGAGAGGTAAACAAAAAGGTAAACAAACGGCTTCGGTGTGGTATAAAGAAGTAATCAAGAGCGTAGAAGTAAATATGTTACCAAATCGAAAATCAGGATTGCTGGCTAAACTAGGTTACCGGCTCACTGTGTGGCGAGCAATATTTGCTGCCATACTGGCTTCAGGGCTAGTTTTTGCAGCATTTGTTGCGGCGCAGAGCGATTCCAGAGGGGACGCTGGCGGCGCATCATACAGTGAAGTCCAGGCATTCATAGAGCGGCAAAACGTCGAAGGATTCCCCCTCGATGAGGTGGTTTCCTCTGCTCTCGAATTGGGGTACAAACCGGTATTGATTGCCGCAGTCCTCTCTGGCATGAAATTCGATCCGGTTGTGGTGGCGGTGACGCTGGTTGGCGAGGGGGTGGCTCGCGATGTCGCTGCCGCCGCAGTCATCACGGTTGCTGATCCGGTTGTTGCTCCTGCAGTTAAGGCTGCTGTTTCGGCTGGGGCAAGCCCATCTGAAATAAAAGCGATTGAAGTAGTTAGCTCGCCGACCAAGAAAGAAGCGGCCCCAACAAGTTCGAATGTTGCTGCATCACAGTCGGGGAAGGCGCCAGCGGGATCGCCCCCCGTGCCAGTGCCGGAGCAGAAAGCACCTTCGGCGACACAGTCCGGGCCAACACCCGTATTGCAGCAGCCCCAGCCAACGGAGCCCGTTGTGCCTATAGTTCTGCCCATTGTTGAGCCGGTTCAGCAACCGCTTCCGGAAACAGTGCCTCAACCTGTTTTTGAGCCCGTGGCACCGATCACCCCGGTCATTACTCTTCCCATCATGGGGGGGGGGGGCGGGGCAACGCGAAATTGAAGGCTTCAAGCTTCGCCATCTTAATCGAACGGGGGCTGTTTTATACGTTTCTCGCTGTATTGATCTGGGCGCCTTTGCCGTTGGGCAGCAACCGTGTCTGGGCAATAGGGCTGCTCGCGGTAATACTCGGTGGGCTAATCGGGGCATCTGCCCTCGTTCGAATTTTCTCGCATCGTTCTCCGTTAAGCGCTCTACAGCGGGGCTGGCCAGCCGTGGTTGTGATCGTTGCATTTCTGGTTCTGCTTCAATTTCAGCTCGTCTCGCCTTGGGACAGTATTCGTAGCGTAGATCTCCACCATACGCGCCAGCACCAGATTCTGACCGCCGTTTATGCCAGTGCCCTGATGCTTGTCCTGCTCTTGGTGACCAGTAGCCGCCGCCTTCGTCTGCTTGCAGCTGCGCTGGTGTTTTCCGGGGTAGTACAAGCCCTGATAGCGATCATGCTGCACTCAACACGAGCCAAAACGAGCTTGTTCTTTTTCGAAATTGACCACGCGCAGCGCGCTTTTGGCAGCTTCAGCTATCACAACAGCCTCGCCAACTATCTGATGATGACGCTGGCGCTCGGAATCGGGCTATTGCTTGCCAGTGTCGAAGCTGGAACAACTGCGTTGCGCGGATGGCGCCAACGAGCTGCTGCGCTGCTGACCTTCGTGCTATCGCCCGCCATGCGCCTGCGTCTGATCTTGCTTCTGATGGTAATCGCATTGGTGCAGACCAAGTCACGCATGGGGAATGTCGCGTTGCTTTTGGCGATTGTCGTCGTCGGCATGCCGTTTCTTTACCGTGCAGGGCGTCTAAGTCGCCGGGGCCTGTGGGTGTTGTTTAGCGTCGTGCTGATTGATGTCGCGGTAATCGGACAGTGGGTCGGGATCGACCGAGTGGCTGATCGATTGAACGAGACCGCTCTCGTGCGTCTCGATCGGGGGGGGGATGAAAGCATCGAGGATCGCGCCAGCCCGGCCGTGCATGCGCTGGACATGGTGCGCGAACGACCATTGCTCGGGTTTGGTGGAGGGGCGTTCCATGTTGCTTTCCCGCGCTTCACCCAGGCCGATATACGTCAGTATTACGATCATGCGCACAACGATCCCATCCAGTTTGCTGCCGAAACAGGCTTCCTAGGCACGGCATTGCTGAGTTCGTTAGTAGTTGCGGCGTTGTGGCGGGCTATGAGGGTCAGGCGTGACCCCCGTGCCCCGCTTGACGGTGGATTGTCTCTTTCTTTGCTGCTCGCGATTCCTGCTGTTGTGCTTCAGGCGACTGTCGATTTTCATTTCCAGATACCGGCCAACGCCTTGACTTTTGTGGTGCTGCTGGGAATGGCTTTTGTTTTGCGCACTCGGGATGCCGAGCCGGGGCGGGCGCCTCGTTCCGCTGCAAAAAAAAAAAAAAAAAAATGAAGGTACGAGCAATGTTTATCAGAAATCTCGCCATGATCGGTTTTTATCTGATCGGTCTGGGTACCGCGATCGGCCAGCCGGCAAGCTCAGCGGCGACACCTGCTGACAATGGCGAAGGATCCGTTCAGGGCAACCCATTAAAATTTGGTAGCGTGATTTTTCATCCGACAGTCGCCTTACGTCACGGTTACGATGACAATATTACGCTGGCACCTCGCAACACAGTCAGTTCAACGGTTCAGGCCCTGCGAGTTGGCTTGGTGGCTGACTACGAACAACAGGGCGACCGCTATCAATTTGGTTATGACGGTACCTACAACCGATATCTGTCGAGCCCCATCGATGATATTTATAACCAACAGATCGCTCTGCAGGGCAACAATTTCTTAAACTCTCGACACGCACTGAGATGGATGGCAATTTACCGAGATGCTTACGATCCGCGCGGTTCCACTGACCGTGACCGGGTTGGCGGCACTGTTGTCTCCAATCGTGCCCCAGACCATTACGCGCAACGGCGTATCGGAGGCACGTACAGCTATGGGGTAGAAGGTTCGCAAGGTCGGCTTGAGTTCGATGCTTTCCAGAATTCAAAGCAATACCAAAATAACCGCGATTCGACGCGAACAGCCGATGTCGATTCACGTGAGTTGGGCTTTCGCTTTCTGTATCGCGTCATGCCCAAAACACAGCTCGTGTTCGATGTACGTGATACAAACTTCGATTACCGTGCCGCAGATGCCAGGCTAGACAGTACCGAACGGAAATATCTGATTGGCGCGAACTGGTCAGCAACCGCCGCTACGTCGGGCTCTGTCAGGGTGGGGCAGACGGTACGCGAGTATCGAGACTTTCGTTCCGGCTTCAGCGGATTTTCCTGGGAAGCAGCTATCAACTGGAAACCTTTCACGTATTCACGGTTCGATTTCAACACATCGCGAAGCGTGGTAGATCCGGTTTCATCGCAAACCTACACGAACTACGTCCTGGCCACCGTCTACGGGGTCAAATGGACGCATGACTGGACTTCCTACGTTCATACGTCATTTGCTTGGAATCATCTCGCTTCGGATTACGACGAAACAACCAGTACGCCGCGTCGTGATAAGGTAAATAATTACCTGGCTGGGGTATACTATGACTTTAGGCGCTGGATTAGCTTGGGGCTTGAATACAGCGAAAGTAGGCGAGACTCGAATGATTCTAATTTTGTCTATGACCGGCAGCGGACAATGGCGTTGATTGAAGCTAAATTTTAAGTACCTGTTTAAAGGAAATGTTTTGATTCGAGCAGTCTATTGTGTGCATCGATATTGGGTGAGCTGCTGGCGGTTAATTGTTGCCTGTGTGGCCGTTCTTGTCGTGGCGTCGTGCGCCACGTCCGTACCTTCATCCATGCTCGATACGAGCAATAGTGATTCGGCGAGTAACGATAACCAAGCTTTGGTGCGTTTCATATCTAACTATCGTCTGGCCAGTGGTGACGTGTTGTCGATCAGGGTCTTTGGTGAACCTGATCTCAGTCTTAGCGGCGTGCGCTTGACAGATTCAGGCACGATCTTTCTGCCAATGGTTGGTGAATTGAGCGTGTCTGGTCTCCGGCTCGGCGAAGTTGAATCGATTGTGGTCGAGCGCCTCCGTGGGCGCATTCTTATCAATCCTAATGTTTCAATTTCGATTGAACAGTACCGCCCGTTCTTCATTAACGGCATGGTCAGGAGTCCTGGCGCTTACCCTTTCCAGCCGGGACTTACGATGCGCAAAGCAATTTCTCTGGCTGGTGGGCTGCATGAACGCGCTTCCACGCGGAAAATGTTCGTCATCCGTGCTGGTGATTCAGCGCAAGCGATGGAGCGAGTTGATTACGCCACTATCGTGCTGCCAGGTGACGTCATCACGATTGAGGAAAGTTTTTTCTAATTCCTATGCCGTTATATCGGCTGATCAATTCGGGAAATATTTGTTGTCATGAAAGAATCACTATCTGCTTTTCCTGCCGAAGAAGATTTTTTGCGCGCACTTCCTGCCAACGATGGTGATTTGTTTGCTTACTGGCGCAGCATCCGTAAACGCCTGTGGGCAATTCTTCTCCTTGCGGCTGTTGTTACCTTGCTTGGAGCGGCGATTGCCAACTCCATTGAGCCACTCTACCGGTCGACCGTTTCCCTGCTGATCGATCCTAGCAAGCAGTCGTTATCGCGAAAGGACGACGGCTTCGCGATGGATAGCCCTTTTGGTGACAACGTACAGACTCAAATTGAGGTGATGAAATCACGCAATGTCGTCATGCAGGCGATTCGCAGTATGCGCTTATGGGAACGGGCAGAGTTTGATCCGCGCAAATCCCCACCGGCCTGGGAGGCACGGGTGAAAAATTGGCTTGGTATTCCGGCTCCTCAGCCGATCAACTGGAACGATGATCTTCTTGCCGAATCTGTATTTGCAGGATTTCTCGCTCGTGCCAGTACCGAGGTACCGCTCGGGAGTCGTCTTGTTCGCGTAAGTTTCGAGACCGCCGACCCAGAACTGGCACCGGTGATCCTCAACAAGTGGATGCTTGCTTTTATCGAAGTGGACCGTGAGTCTCGCCTCGCGGCGTCGCGGGGATTAAATTCCTGGCTGTTGGAACAGGCGACTGAACTTCAGCAGAATCTGACACGGGCCGAGCGTGATCTGCAAACCTATCGTGAACAGAATAATCTGGTCAATGTAGGGGGCAAGGCCGAGGCTAGCAGTACCCGCCAAATGGAGGCGCTGATGCCCCAGATTGTTGCTGCACGCGTAAAATTAACGGAGGTGGGTAGCATTTACCGGCAGGTGCAGGCGGTCAAGAACGGCGATTACAGCGCAGTACCCTGGATCATGAACAGGGCTGAAGTGACCGAAGCCAATGCGCGCCTTAATGCTGCAAAATTCAAACTGGCCCAGTTGGGGCAAAAGTACGGGTTTGAACATCCGACGATCGTCCAGGCAGAAGGAGAGCTTGCCGAGGTTCGGGCGAATCTCAAGGATCAGATGCAACTGGCCGTAGCCAGCCTGGAGCGCGAATATGAAAATGCGCGGGAGACTCTTAATGCACTTGAACGCGTCACAGCCGGGGAGCGCAACAAGGTGCAAGGTGTCAATAAAATAGAGTTCCAATTGGGCAAGCTGGAGCGTGAAGTACAAACCAACCGCGAGATGTACGACATGTTCCTGACGCGATCAAAGCAGGTGGACATTGGTGCTGATCTCGACAAGGCCGTTGCACGCGTGATTGATCCGGCAGCGCCTGTCTATTCTCCCGTCAAGCCTAACAAGCCCAAAATGATCGTTGCCGCGCTTTTCATTGGCCTTTTCATCGGCGTGATCGGCGCGCTGCTGCTTGATGCCTTAGACAGCAGTGTCAAAGGTGCAGACGATCTCGAAAAGCGCGTTGGTATGGTTGCATTGACATCGCTGCCGCGAATGATTCAGAACGAAAACGACACTTCGCTGACCCTGTATGACGAGAAGGCAGAGTCAGTTTTCGCCGAGGCTGTGCGAACTGCGCGTACGGGGTTGCTACTCTCAGCGATCGATGATCCGGTTCGTGTTTTCGCAGTAACCTCGAGTCTGCCATCCGAAGGAAAAACGACCTTTGCCACTAACATTGCGCTGGCACTCGCCCAAAACAAATCAACATTGCTGATTGAGGCCGACCTGCGTCGCCCGCAACTCACTAAATTGTTCGGCCTACCGGCGGAGAGCAAGGGCTTGGCAAATCTCGTTTCCGATGACGCTATGGCCGAAGAGTGCCTTCACCCGATAGAAGGGAGTACGCTGACGGTGCTGCCGGCCGGTACGCTGCCGCCAAATCCTTTGGAGTTGCTCTCGTCCAAGCGTTTCGAGGATACCCTGGCTATGTTCAAGGAACGGTTTGAGGTGATCGTCTTGGACACGCCACCTGTAGAACTAGTGAGTGATGCTTTGATCGTTGCAAGTCTTGCGTCGACGACTGTGTTTGTAGTGCGAACCGGCGAGACGCCGTTACCAATCATCCGCAAGGGCCTGCAGAAGCTTCAACGGGTCGACGCGAGTATCGTCGGGATTGTGCTCAATTTGGTAGACTTCGAAAAGGCGCAACGCTACTACGGCGAATACAAGGGTTATGGGAAACGGGGTTACTACGGTAATTACAGCGCTGGGTACACATCTGCTTAAATTCACTGGGCGAGCTTAATGGGGAAATTGCGGTGATCGATATTCACACGCACATTTTGCCGGCAATCGATGATGGAGCAGACTCTGTCGAAGACGCACTTGAGATGCTGCAACTTTTTGTGGCGGACGGTGTTACGCACGTGGTTGCGACTCCGCATGTTTATCCGAGACGCTTTGACAACGATAGCAGCGTAATTTCCACGGCCTTCTATTCTTTTCAGGCATTGGCAGAACCTCTTGAATTGCCTTTGAGCATCAGTTTTGCCGGAGAGGTGCGATTGACGGAGCATTTGCCCGACTTGATTGCCCGCGATGCGATTCCTTTTCTGGGCGTTTCAGAGGGCTACCGTACCATGCTGCTTGAACTTCCAGACGTACGGATACCCGTAGGCACCGATCATCTTTTGCGGTGGCTAAATGAAAGACGTATCCGACCCGTGATCGCTCATCCCGAAAGAAACCGCCAGATCAGTGAAAATCCTGCCATTGTCAAATCGATGATTGATCTTGGCTGTCGTATGCAACTGACGGCCGGATCGTTGTTGGGAACTTTCGGCCCGCGAATCGTTCAGGCAGCCCGCTTTTTACTTGATCGCGACTGGGTTGATGCCATTGCCAGTGACACACATAACCGACGGGCACGACGCCCTTGCATGAGCCTGGCTTCCGATTGGTTGAGTAAAAATTACAATGCAGATCTTGCGGAACGCCTGACCATGAGTGGCCCGGCTTTGTTGTGCGGTTTTGCCCGGGCAGATACGGAATCAGGGGCATGACTGGCGCCGACAACAGGGTAGGCTTTAAGCGCCTTAGTGCGTCGGCACTATTCACTCTTACTTCCCTGATAGTTCTCGGCGCTTGGTTAATAATTTCGGCGCAGCGCCTTATCGTGTCTGACTGGCTTGCGATGGAGCCGCGCTACCGCATAGGATTGTGGGCAGCAGGCAAGGGGCCATGGAGCATGGATCAATGGTCGGCTATGCAGGGTAAACTGCGCCGAGCATTGGAGGTCGATGCTGATAATCCCGTGTTGCATGATTATCTTGGTGCTCTTTATGCCTTGCAAGGTCGAAAATATTGGCGCAGTGAAGCACTCCGGCGTGGATTCTTTCTCGATGCGCGCCGACATCAGGAGGCTTCGCTCAGATTACGGCAGGTCAATGGGCGCACCTGGGCCAGTCTGGCTTTGTCTCAATATGCGCTTGGTGCACCGCAGGAACACTTTCTGCATGCAGTGCGCCAAGCGCGTTACCATGCTCCGCATGATCCTCAGGTACATAAGCTCGTGGTGCCTCTTTTGCTCTCAAGCAGACAATCAATTCCCGCTGATCTTGGTGACTGGCTCAGTAGCCTGCGCGTGAATCCCATCACCAACCGCAATGGCTGGATAGACCGATTGCTTGCCGAAGCTGGAGAAAGGTAAATGATTACATTTGTCGGCGCGCGTTTAAATTTGACCACCTGTGCTCGTTGAATTTTGACCAGGTGTGATAGCCACCTGACATAGGTGGGCTTGTGGATAAGTGTAGCTCAGAACAACTGATTTCCGAGCCACGACGAATGCGTTGGGGAAGCCGTGGAGGACGAAGTCCGGAACGGATTTCCCAACGCGGCCCCGATCAGAACGGATCTGCTTCGGGTGGATTTCCCC
>RRZU011972817.1_pt1 | contig 13908 bp, 5 predicted proteins | sample 2165561 | NCBI WGS metagenome assembly RRZU01 (sample SAMN10456909, study PRJNA506462) | wastewater metagenome | isolation source: wastewater sludge | place: USA: Moscow, Idaho
CATATGCCCGCGACGGTCAAGGGCAAGAACCGTGTGCTGCGCGAGCGTGTTGATGCGGCACTTGCTGCGGCGCAGATCAAGTGGGATGCGAAGGCGCGTGGCAAGGGCAAGGCCACGAGTAAAGGCAAGAGCAAAGCCAATAGCAGTGCTGCTGGCAATGGAACAACGGCCTCGATCCCGGTCTCCACGCTGTGGGCTGTTTTGGAGGGGTTCCGTAAGGCGGGGGTCCAGGTGCACTTTCCCTCGGACGGGACGACCAGCGATGTGTCTAACTTGATGGGGTAAGTGGTGAGTGTTGCCCCTTGGTTCGCCAAGGGGCAGCCACAGCCCACGCGCTGTGGCGTACCGAGCTACTTTTGAATAGCGGGCTGGTTCCATATAGATCAGCCTTCCTGTCTTCCAAATGCTCCATGGCCCCTCTTAGCGCAAATTCTGAGCCACATAATGTGGGGGACAGTTCAAGAGGAAGGAGACGCATGCAATGAAATTCGTCAGCAATGCGGGCACAGATCGTGTCATTGATGTTATGCGCCCCTGGCTGATGCCCAATTCTCAATTGGACGTGGTCTCACCATCCTTCTCTCTGTTTGCGTTCGCCGAAATCTTGGCAGAGGCACCCGGCGTCTTCAATGCTCGCTTGGTCGTGCCTCCTCTTCTGCCTGAAGAAGAAGCCCTTACAGGAGTTCACGAGCAACTGGGCTTGTTGGGAACAAAGGCAGACCGTGCAGCGCGCAACAAGTTGCAGGCGCCGTGGCTGGCGCGCAAGCTGTCCGCCTGGGTCGATGCCAAAGCTCAGGTCCGCCAAGCGTCTGGCGCAATCCCTCAGGGCACAATGGTGTTGCGCAACGCTCAAGGTACGGCCCAACAGGCCGTCTTAGGTTCGTTCGCCTTCAGCACAGAAGGCCTTGGCATTACGCCAGGCAACCCGCTTAGCCTGATTCAAACATCCGAGAGCCCGGCAGAGGCCCAGATGCTGAGCCAATGGTTCGATATGCAGTGGAGTTCCCTCAAAGATCAGCCGAAAGCCAAGGACGTCTTGATCGCGTCGGTCAAAGAGCTGAGTACACATCGGGACGCCACCAGCGTCTACGCGCTCATGCTCCAGCATCTCTTTGCCTCCAATGGCGAAGGCATGGACGAAGAGCGCATCGTCAAATCCGCCACGGGCATCCGCAACACAGTGGTCTGGAAAAAGCTATATAAGTTCCAACGTGATGGGGTGGTAGGCGCCATCGACAAGCTGGAACGCTTTGGCGGCTGCATCATTGCCGACAGTGTGGGCCTGGGAAAGACCTTCGAGGCCCTGGCAATCATCAAGTACAGCGAGTTGCGCAATGACCGCGTACTGGTGCTGTGCCCCAAACGCTTGCGCGACAACTGGACACTGTACAAAGCCAACGACAAGCGCAATGTCCTGGCATCGGACCGCTTCAATTTCGACGTCCTTAACCACACCGACCTGACGAGAGACGGAGGATTGTCCGGTGACATCGACTTGTCCCATGTGAACTGGGGCAATTACGACCTGGTAGTCATCGACGAATCCCACAATTTCCGCAACAAGGCTGCCAACAAGGGACGTGAAACACGGTATGACCGCCTGATGCGCAAGATCATCCGCGAAGGCGTGAAGACGCGCGTGCTGATGCTCTCAGCCACTCCGGTCAATAACCGACTGGCGGATTTGAAAAATCAGATTGCTTTTGTCACTGAAGGCGATGACACCGCCCTATTTGACCATGGCATTGCCAGCATAGACAGCACTACACGCCGCGCGCAAAAAGCTTTCAACCGCTGGTTGGAACTGCCCAACGAAGAGAAAACGCCCGCGCTGCTGGTCGAAATGCTGGGCTTCGACTACTTTGCTCTGCTAGATCACCTAACCATTGCCCGTTCTCGCAGGCACATCGAGCGGTACTACGGCACATCTGAAACAGGGCGCTTTCCAGATCGACTGCCCCCCATCAACATCAAGGCAGATGTGGACCGTGCAGGCGAGTTCCGCTCCATCCGCGATATTAACCTTGAGATTCGGCGCCTCAACCTTGCTGCATATGCGCCGCTGCGATATGTACTGCCCCACAGGCAGGAGGCCTACGACCAGAAATACAGCACCCAGATTCGCGGCGGCGAAAGCTTCTTCCGGCAAGTGGACCGCGAAGAGAGCTTGATTCACCTGTTGCGCGTCAACGTGCTCAAGCGCATGGAAAGCGCCGTCTCCTCCTTTGCGCTGACAGTGCACCGTCAGCAGAAAGACGTGGAAGCCGTTCTTGCGCAAATCAGCGCCCACCCTGCAGAAATCGAAGAACTCGACATCACAGATGTGGACGTTGAGGACCCGACATTTGAATCCCTGCTCGTAGGTCGCAAGGTCAAGGTGCTGCTGAGCGACGTTGACTTAGTACGTTGGAAACAAGACCTCATCGAAGACCGCAACCGGCTTGCTACCTTGTATGCGGCTGCAGAACAGGTCAGCGCCGCACGCGATGACAAGCTGCTCCGCTTACGCGACCTGATCGCCGACAAGTGCAAGCACCCTATCAACGCGGGCAACCGCAAGGTCATCATCTTCACCGCGTTCGCAGACACGGCCACCTACCTCTACGAGCAACTGTCTGGCTGGGCCAAGTCTGAGCTGGGTATTGAGAGCGCCCTAGTCACTGGCTCAGGCCGTAACCAATCCACCTTGTCACTGCGCCGTGACCTCGGCAGCATCCTGACAGCCTTCTCGCCTCGCTCGAAGGAGCGACCCGAAGACTTGGCACACGAAGGCGAGTTGGACTTACTGATCGCCACCGACTGCATCAGCGAAGGCCAGAACCTTCAAGACTGCGACTGGCTGGTGAACTACGACATCCACTGGAACCCGGTTCGCATCATCCAGCGCTTTGGGCGCATTGACCGCATTGGCTCGCGCAACACTTGCATTCAATTGGTGAACTTCTGGCCCAACATGGAGCTGGAGGAATACATCAACCTTGAGCAGCGCGTCAGTGGTCGGATGGTTCTCTTAGACATCTCCGCTACTGGGGAAGAGAACATCATCGAGCAGCAATCCGGCAATCAGATGAACGATCTGGAGTACCGCCGCAACCAGTTGCTGAAGATGCAAGAAAGCGTCATCGATCTGGAGGACCTGTCCAGCGGCGTAGCCATCACCGACCTGACGTTGACCGACTTCCGCATCGACTTGGCCGAGTTCAACAAACTGCACCCCGGCAAGCTCGACTGCCTGCCCATGGGCGCGTTTGCCGTTACCACGAGCAACGATGTGGACATCCCACCTGGCGTGATCTTCTGCTTGCGCGCTGAAGACGCTGCGGCCGAGAAGGCCATCGACCCAAGCTACCCCTTGGCCCCGCACTACTTGGTGCACGCCAGTTACGAAGGCACAGTATTGCTGCCCTACACCCAGGCAAAAACCACGCTCGACCGACTCAAGCGCATGGCCTTGGGGCGCGACCTTCCAGACGCTTCTGCCTGCGCTCGATTCGACCGTGCCACCAAGCATGGCGAAGACATGCGGCACGCCCAAAAGCTGTTGTCCGCCAGCGTGGCCTCCATCGTCGGCAAGTCTGAAGAACGCGCCGTGGCCAGCCTGTTTTCGCCGGGCGGCACACACGCCATGAAGGGCGAATTCGCTGGCTCCAATGACTTCGAGGTTCTGGCCTATATGGTGATCTTGCCCGGCACGGGTGAGGAAGAAACCGCATGAATGTGGCGGACCTGTCTTCAGAGCAATTGATTTCGGCACTGCGCTTGCCTGCCGAGGCCAGCGTTGGCCAGCGCATCCCCAAGAAGTTGTTGGCCGAAAACCTGACCTCTCGCGGCACGGCTACCAGCGCGGACCGCAAGCTCTTGCAAGAGCAGATTGAAGAAGTGACATGGGTTGCAGCCCTCAAACCCAGCAATGCGGGCATCCCAGCGTACCAAGACGACGTTCGCAGCTACCTCGAACTGGCCGTGCTGAACGTGCGCCTTAGACAAGGCAGCCAGCTTGACGTGAGGGCTGCCAAAGTTCCATCGAACATTGCATGGCTTGCAGAACTGGTGCACCGCGCTATTCCATATCCCATCCTGATGGTCTTGGATGACGCGGCCCGCCTATACCTTTCTATGGTGCACATTCGCTGGGCGCAAAAGGAAGCCGATAAAACCGTTCTCGACGGAGAGTTGATCCAAGGCACTTTTATGCGCAATTGGGCGGACACTGGGCCTGATGCTGATGCTGATGCTGCGACGTTGAACGCATTCATGGGGGCCTTGCCCGTCAGCAAGCAGCCGCGCTCCGATCTATTCGCCCTGTACCAAGGCTGGATGGACACACTCTCCGCATGGCAAGCCGCCGCTGTCACCGGCCGCTTTGAATGCGTAAGTCCACAGCAGGCTACCGCCCGCCGCGAAGCCTTGCGCCGCTGCCATGAGCTAGATGCACAGATCAGCAGCTTGCGCGCAGCCGCCAGCAAAGAAAAGCAGATGGCTCGCCAAGTGGCGGTCAATCTTGAAATCAAGGCATTGATGGCCGAACGCCAGCAAGCCGCCAACAGTCTTTAAGGGATACAAGCATGAAGAATCAAAAGCAAACCATTCGCAAGATCGTCGGTTTCTTGAACAACTCGGATGAAGACGGCGGCTTTTGGCTACCCAACATCCAACGCCCTTTTGTTTGGGGTGAGGAACAAATCTGCCGCCTGTTTGATTCGATCTTGCGGGAGTACCCCATCAGCACCTTGCTTGTGTGGAAGACAACTAGCGGCATTCGTCGCCGCAAGTTCATCGACAACTGGTCCAGCTCACTCAAACTGAGCAGCTTCTACGTACCAGAAGACACCAAGAAAAAGTGTTTGGTGCTCGATGGCCAGCAACGCTTGCAGAGCCTGTACATCGGTCTGTGCGGCAGCTTTTCAGGGCGGGAACTTCATTTTGATGTGTCGAGTGGCACCGCAGCTCTGCCCGACGACATCAAGTACCGATTCGAGTTTCGGCAGAGTGCGACCACTGGCTTCCCATGGGTGAAGTTCAAAGACCTTGTTTTCACAACGCGCAAGAAGCGTGAATTGATTCAGGACATGGAAGCCAAAGAGGGGCGCACGTTTACCGACGATGAGAAGGACAAAATCGAAGGCAACCTTGACCTGGTGGATCGCACCTTCAAGATGGATGAATCCATCACCTACCAAGAACTAGATAGCATCGACAACCCAGATCTCTACACCGAAGACGATGTGGTGGAGGTCTTCATTCGTGCCAACTCTGGTGGCACCAAGCTAGAGAAGTCGGACCTGCTGTTTTCATTACTCAACGCAACTTGGGATGTAGCCGACAACAAAATGGAAGAGCTGCTGGATGAACTGAACCGGCACGGCTTTGCATTCGACCGAGACTTTGTTCTCAAGACATGTTTGGTACTGCTCAACCAAGGTGCTCCATATGAAGTGTCGAAGTTCCGCAAGCCGGGAGTGCGCGAAGAAATCGAAGCGAAGTGGGACGATTTGAGCGCGTCCATCAAGGCTGTGGCTGACTTTGTTAGAAGCAAGACGTACATTCAGTGCGACAAAGCTTTGCTATCCTACTTGGCGTTGATCCCACTGATCTACGTAAGACACCATTACCCGGCCGCTTGGGCCTCCGCAAAGCAGGTCGATACCTTCTTGGTACGCACACTTCTGGCTGGCGCCTTCAGTGGACAGTCTGACCGGGTCATCGATGCCCTTGTCAAACGCTTCAAGGAAATCGAACGCTTTGATGCGGATGAGGGTTTCACTGTGATTCGCTCTCAGAACCGCAGCCTCGAAATAACCAAAGATCGGTTTTTCGAGATGGGTTACGGCTCCAAGACTATCCACCTGATCTTGAACCTTTGGTATCCCGCATTCAGCCACACACCGGCCTACGACAACAACCTGCCGCAGGTGGACCATGTTTTTCCGCAAAGTCGGTTGAAGGCGGTGAAGATCACGAGCCCTGATAGCGGACGCCCGGTGATGAAGTACCGCGATGACGCCCGCAACCAACTGGCAAACTGCATGCTGCTAACCCGTGCCGAGAACGGGGCTGGAGGCAAGAGCGACACCGCTCCCGCCGACTGGTTCAAAGACAAAGACGATGAGTACCTGAGTCTCCACCTCATCCCCAAGGACAAAGCCTTGTGGTGCATGGAACGGTATGAGGACTTTATTGCTGAGCGCAAGAACTTAATCGCAGCCAAGTTTTCTTGGTTGATCGTTTAAACAGCGCACCGCAAGCACCCATCACGAGACACCTCAATGAGCATTCAAAAAATCGAAGCACATTCTTCAGAAGCACAAAGCGCCGACCTCATCGCGGACAACATTGCCAAGCTCAAGGCCATGTTTCCTGAGCTGTTGACCGAAACCACCCAAGGCGGCAAGACTACGGCGAGTCTCAACGTCGAAGTGTTAAAGAACCTGATCGGCGATGCCACCGCTGCGGACTCCGAAGAAAAGTACGGGCTCAATTGGCATGGCAAGCGCAAGGCACGGCAAATAGCCTTGACCCCCAGCACTGGCACCTTGCGGCCAGTACCCGCTGAAAGTGTGGACTGGGACAACACGCAGCACTTGATGATCGAGGGCGACAACCTCGAAGTGCTCAAGCTGCTGCAAAAGAGCTACGCAGGCAAGGTCAAGCTGATCTATATCGACCCTCCTTACAACACGGGCAAGGACTTCGTTTACCCAGATAACTTTCAAGACAACATCAAGAACTATCTTGAGTTGACGGGGCAGACCGAAGGCGGCGCGAAGATCAGCAGCAACACCGATGCCAGTGGGCGGTTCCATACCGACTGGCTGAACATGATTTATCCGCGGCTGAAGCTGGCGCGTAACCTACTAAAGGATGATGGCGTAGTCTTCGTCAGTATTGCAGACCACGAAATTCACAACCTTCGGGCTGCGATGAATGAGGTGTTTGGTGAGGAGAACTTTGTTGCCTGTGTTATTTGGCAGAAGGTGTTTTCACCCAAAAATTCAGCTCGTCACTTCTCAGAAGATCACGACTATGTTGTGGTCTATGCCAAGAACGCAGAGACTTGGACACCTCGGCTTCTACCCCGAACTCAAGAGATGGAGGCAAGGTACTCCAATCCAGATGAGGATAAACGAGGCTCTTGGACCTCGGGTGATCTTTCGGCTCGCAACTTCTACGGCGAGGGAACTTACGCAGTAACGTGCCCATCCGGACGAGTCATCGATGGGCCACCACCTGGAACCTATTGGCGAGTCTCCAAAGCCAAGTTTGATCAGCTGGATGAGGACGGACGCATTTGGTGGGGTGCAGATGGCGGAAACATGCCACGTCTCAAGAGATTTCTGTCCGAGGTGAAGGATGGTCGTGTTCCCCAAACCTTATGGACCTATGAGGAGGTCGGCCACACACAAGAAGCGAAGAAGGAATTGATAGCGACAGTCTCGTTCCCGAACTCTGATGTTGTGTTCGACACACCAAAACCCACGCGGATGCTGAAGCGCATCCTACAAGTTGCGACTGCACCAGGGTCGAATGACCTTGTTGTTGACTTCTTTGCTGGCACAGGGAGCACCATGGATGCGGTGTTCCAACAGAACGCGGACGACGGTGGCAATCGTCGCTGCATCTTGGTCCAATTGCCAGAACCACTGGCTGGTGGCGAATCGGTCGGCTGGACATCCATTGCCGACATCACCAAGGCAAGGTTGGTAGGCGCAGGAAAGCGCCAGCGAGCAGCCGATGTAGCAAAAGCTGGCGATGTCGGCTTTCGCGTCTTCAAACTCGATACGTCCAACATCAGGGCTTGGAACCCTAATGCAGCAGATTTGAAAGGCTCCCTCTTCGCCAACTTGGAACACATTGAACCGGGAAGAAGCAATGATGATGTGCTGTACGAAGTCTTGCTCAAACTAGGCTTGGACCTCTGCGTTTCCATCGAACAGCAGCAGATCGCAGGCAAGACCGTACACAGCATCGGTGCAGGCGCTTTGCTGGCCTGCCTGGACGAACACATCAGCGCGGCAGATGCAGAGCCCTTGGCTTTGGGCATGGCCCAGTGGCGCGAGCAACAAGGCACCGCGACAGAAACTACCGCTGTGTTCCGGGACAGTGCATTCGAGAACGATGTAGCCAAGAGCAATCTGGCGGCCATCTTGGAGCAGCACGGCGTGAAGCACGTGCGCAGCTTGTGAAGCGAGGGAGCACCACTGCGCGCGAGTTCCATGGGGATTCCGTTGTCAACCGCTGGTCGCCAGCCGACCACTGACGCAATTCACGGAACAGCCCTTTGACCACAAACAACTAGAGTTCAAAACGAGGCAAGAAACATGGCTCTGAGCGGCAAGAAGAAGCACGACTACAGCACGGAAGAGATTGCCATTTTGGAATGCGTAATCGACTACGCCGACCGGATGATCTATGAGGATAAAACGCTTGACCCACTCGGTGGGCTTGCTGATTCTCGGGGATATTTTTCAGGCTCTGCTGCTCCAGTGTACGAACAGCTGCGACGAAACGCGTATGCCAAGACCATACTCATTGAAACCGAGCTGAAAGGGAAGATTGAGATTCGTTTGAGCCCTACCGAGGCGACATGCCCTCCGGAGGCTACGTACTGCACCCCTCATTCGCCCGTTGGGCGTCTAGCAACGATTTGCCATCCTGGTTTTGAAGGACGCAGCAAGCTTTGGGGCGAATACCGTGTCACGGAAGTGCGTTCATTTGATCGCTTCGGAGGCCCAGAGTTTGAAGCCAATGTGCGCAACTTTTTGCGCATGGGCGTCTTAGGCGACGACGGCAAGGATACTGTTACCGATTTACGGGCCTACATCGGTCAAAAGAAGCCAGCTAATAAGCCATCGGCGCCAACTGAAACCGAGCAACAGACGAACGTCCAACCAGTCGCCCCAGTCGCAACACCCGAACCAGTCATTGAGCTGCCGCCAGCCGAAGTGCAGATTACTGAGTTCACCATTGTGGAAGAGGCAGACGACAATGAAACCGAACTGGAGATTGACGGCGACGAAGATTGGAACCCGGATGCCCCCCCGGTCAAGCAAGAAGAATATTTCGGTCTGAGCGAGCGTTTCTTCACCCACCAGACCATTGAACAAAACCAGATCATTGCGCGGTCGCCAGTGGGTGCGATGTTCGTAGAAGGGATTGCCGGCTCCGGCAAGACGTCGGCAGCACTGGGTCGTACGAAGATGCTGACCACCTTCAACGCGGCAAGCGTCACAAATGAACAGTTGTTCCGTGACGTGGTGGGGCAAGACCAGGATTACTGGTCTGCAGATTTTGCAGGGCAGTTCTCACAAGAGAGTTGCGTCGGATTTGTGCGCACGGGCGAACTGATCCAATACCTGCAAGAGACCTGCCGCCGTATCGACTTACCCAACCTTCCAGTACATGAATACAAGGAGCTGCAGACCCGGCTTCGGGAACATCGCAGCCTGACCCGTAGCCCGGTGCCAGGCCGTCGATGGGTTGGTTTCACCGAAGCACGCAATGCTCACACAGCGTCAACTATGGCGTGGTTGCATGCTGCAGACCAAGCCATTGCAAGGCATATTGCGACTCAGTTGGTTTCGGCATTGCCCGAACCAACAGAGTTGGCAGAGCCCTTTGAGCCGGATGCACGTGCCAAGGTGGTGCGGGTCGCCAAAGTTGCGCTGGAACACTTGCAAAACGACCTGCAAGAAGTGGTAGACGAACTGGTTCAGACCCCGCGCCACGGCGCATTTGCTCTAGATCGACTCGCAACTCGGCTACTCAACAAAATCGAGGACGTTCGCAAACGGGTAATGGGAGCCAAAGTGATTTGGACCCGCGTGGATGGCCAAACCTTATTTGCACCGGATGAAAACGCCTTGGCGCGCAAGCTGGTGGAGCACAAGGCTGCGCTGTACCTTGCATCGGGCCAGCGTCTGGTTTTCCTGGATACGAATGGCCCTATCGACGCCTCATTGCAGTTTTTGACAACGACTGGCGAACCCTTGGCTTGGTCGGACGAGACCCGAGCGCTGATGGCATCCGGCAAAGTGATTGCCCGCGAACCATCGGGCCAGAATGTTTATGCAGTGGCGTCTAACGTGAATCACCTTTTCATGCGGCTGCTGCCTGAGGCCACGGAGCTGATTTATGCACCCGTGGACGGAGCATTGCGCCGCTTGCCGCGAATGCTGGGCTGGGGCCGTGCGAAGCTGCCTTTGTTACCCGTGATCGATGAAAAGGTCGCAGAGGAGCTGGCCGATGAAGAGATCGATGGCGCGGGAGAGTCGTCTGCACCTGGCCAGCCGCAAAACAGTACACCGGACGCAGTGTTTCGACGTATTGTGCGCCGCAAACTGCTTCAGCCACTAGCGAGTGTGGCCGATCAGTACCTTGCTGCATTGGGTGAATTTGCAGACACATTCCCCGACTCTGACCTTGCCCAGCGTCTTCATGCTCAGCTCAGTAAGTTCAAGTTGGCTGACGAAGACATTGACCTTCTGCTGTGCTTGAGCCATTTGATGGGCCGAGGCCTAAAACAAGGTGGATTGAGACAGCTGCAGGAACCCGCGTTCTATCAAGCCGTATTTGTGGACGAGGTTCAAGACTTCACTGAACAGCAGGTCTTTCTGATGGTCGAGCAGGCGAACCCCAAGTACCGAGCGGTAACGGTCGTAGGCGACATCGCACAAAAGCTGCACCATGGCAGCAGCATTGATCTGAAGGCCTGCTTTCCCGGTCAATCAGTTCCTCATGTGAAACTGACAGAAAACCTACGTCAGTCAGAAGCCCCGGGATTGGCTTTGTTCAGTGCCAGTTTCCGTGTGGTGTTGCAAGGTGGGGAGCATCCTTCGACTGCTTTGGCTGACAAAGCCAAACAACAGGGTACAGACTTGGTACGGCCGCGTATTCAAGTGTGCGAGGCCGATGAACTCATGGACACACGCATTGTTGAGGCACTGGTCTCGGCCAAGCGACACCAAACCGTGGCCGTACTGTTCCCCGACGCTGTTACAGCAGCGAAGACATACAAGCGCCTACAGGTGGAGCTCCGTGAACGCATGGTTGAGGCGGAGCTTTCAGAGAAGGTCAATCTAGCCCGGAGGCATGTGCGCCATTTCGCTGACGTGGTGAACTCCAAGGGGCTGGAATTCGATCTGGTGCTCTTGGCCGGAGTTGACCAATACGACCTCAGTAACGCGTCGCATATCAATCGTCTGTACGTAGGTATCACGCGTGCGCGACAAAATCTGGTACTGCTGTCTGGAACCAAGACCTTGGCACCGCAGCTGGCCGAGGTGCGTACCTTCTATCAAGATTTGGTGGGACGCCCATGATCCACAAGAAGTATTCACAAAAATTCGATTCCGAGCCTCGCTTGTGCGCGTCGACCAGAGCTAGGCATGAACCATGAAACTCCACTTTGAATCAGACCTTCCTTACCAAGCCGCCGCCATTGAGTCGGTATGCGATCTTTTCCATGGGCAAGAGATCTGTCGCTCGGTCTTCACCGTCACGGCACAGGCACTGACTGATTCTGACCAGCAGAGTTTTGAGGGTAAACAGTTCACGGCCGAGGGCGGCATTGGCAACGCTTTGCAGTTACTCATTGACGAAGAGTTGAGTGAGAACTTGCAGAAGGTGCAGTTGCGCAACGGCCTGCAGCCATCTGATCCACTCAACCCCAAGCAGGCGCTGGATTTCACCGTGGAGATGGAAACCGGCACGGGCAAGACCTACGTCTATCTGCGCACGGTGTTTGAGCTGAACCAACGCTATGGCTTCACCAAGTTTGTGGTGGTGGTGCCCTCGGTGGCCATCAAGGAAGGCGTTAACAAGACCTTGCAGATCACCCGTGAGCACTTCGAGAGTTTGTACCCAGGTGCAAAGGGCTACGAGTTCTTCCAATACGACTCTGACCGATTGGGCGAGGTGCGGAATTTCGCCACCAGCCCCAACATTCAGATCATGGTCATCACGATTCAGGCGATGGTCAAGTTTGGTGATGAAAACGCCGCTGCGGCAGAGGAGGCGAACGAGGCCATCCGCCGCGAGAAGTCAAAAAACAAGATGTATCGGACAAGTGAGAAGACGGGTGGAGAACGTCCCATCGACTTAATTCGCAACACCCGGCCAATCTTGATCGTCGACGAACCTCAGAGCGTGGATGGCGGTAATGATGGCAAGGGCAAGAAAGCCTTGGGCCTGATGAACCCGTTGTGCTCTTTGCGCTATTCCGCCACGCACATGGACAAGCACAACATGGTCTACCAGCTGGATGCTGTGGACGCCTACGAGCAGAAGTTGGTAAAGCAGATCGAGGTTGCGGCGGCTACCGTGCAAGGCGGCAACAACAAGCCTTACGTGAAGCTGCTGGCTGTGAACAGTAAAAAAGGGCTCATCACCGCCAGCATCGAGGTGGACAAAGAGAATGCGGCGGGCGCGGTGCGTCGCGAGACCATCACGGTGCAAGACGGCTTCGACCTTGAACAGGAAACCAAGCGCCCGCTGTACCGCGACATTCGTATTGGTGAAATCCGCACAGCCAAGGGTGGCCAGTTCATGGAACTGAAAGTGCCTGGCAGCGAAGTCTTTTTGCGCGTGGGCGATGCCTGGGGCGATGTGGATGCGTCTGCCGTGCAGCGCGAGATGATTCGCCGCACCATCAAAGAACACCTGGACAAAGAAAAACGCCTTCGCCCGTTGGGTGTGAAGGTGTTGAGCCTGTTCTTCATTGACGAAGTGGCGAAGTACCGCCAGTACGACGACCAAGGCAACGCCGTGAAGGGCGAGTACGCCTTGATGTTTGAAGAGGAATACAAGCGGTGGGCAAGGCACCCCGACTATCAAAGCCTCTTCAACGAGATTGACCTGACGACCGCCGCTGATGAGGTGCACAACGGCTACTTCTCCATCGACAAGAAGAAGGTGGGCGGCAAGACGGTGGAAATGGTGAAGGACACCAGTGGCAGCACAGCCGCCGATGACGACACCTACAACCTCATCATGCGCGACAAAGAGAAGCTGCTGAGCTTTGAGTCGCCACTGAAATTCATCTTCTCGCACTCTGCCTTGAAAGAAGGCTGGGACAACCCCAACGTCTTCCAGATTTGCAACTTCTCGACGCGCGAGACGGAACGTTGGCGGCGTCAGACCATTGGCCGCGGACTGCGCCTGTGCGTGAACCAGCAAGGCGAACGACTGCGCGGCTTCGAGATCAACACCTTGACCGTGATCGCCACAGAAAGCTACGAGCAGTTCGCGGAAAAGCTGCAGAAAGACTACGAGGATGCCGGTATCGACTTTGGCATCGTCAAGCCACATGTCTTCTCTGCGATTTCTGTGGAGCAAGAAAACGGTGAGCTTTCCGCACTGGGCTTCGAGGCATCAAAGGCCTTGTGGACGCACCTCAAGGCGCAGGGCTACATTTCCGACAAGGGCAAGGTTCAAGACGCATTGAAGACTGCATTGAAAGACGGTACCTTGGTACTGCCTGCCAACTTTGAAGCCCAGCGAGCACAAATAACGGGTGTGCTGAAAAAGCTGTCAGGCAAGCTGGAGGTGAAGAACGCCGATGAGCGCAAGCAGATCGCGGTGCGCAAGTCGGTGCTGGTGAGTCCTGAGTTCAAAGCCTTGTGGGACCGCATCAAACACAAGACCACGTACCGCGTGCACTTCGACAACGAGAAACTGATCGAAAAGTGTATCGACGCCTTGAACGAAATGCCCCCGGTGGCCAAGACCCGCCTGCAATGGCGCAATGCCGGCATCGAGATTGCTAAGTCTGGCGTGGGCGCCATCGAGAAGGTCGGTGCAGACACCGTCACGCTGAACGAGAACGACATCGAGTTGCCCGACCTGCTCACAGAGTTGCAGGACCGCACCCAGCTCACGCGCAAGACGATTGCACGCATCCTGACCGAAAGC
>RRZU010405823.1_pt1 | contig 13907 bp, 10 predicted proteins | sample 2165561 | NCBI WGS metagenome assembly RRZU01 (sample SAMN10456909, study PRJNA506462) | wastewater metagenome | isolation source: wastewater sludge | place: USA: Moscow, Idaho
ACGGTGAAATGGCCAGCGACGTCGGTGTCGGGTTGCTCGCTAAGGACGCGACCGACGTTCCGGACGGAGGCGCCGGCGACGCGGAGCACGCCGAAAACAGTCCCGCGGCGGCGAACAATGCGACCGCCCTCGATCGGCCCCCGTTCATCGGACGATCTCGGTGTTCGTCACGAACCAGTGTTCCCTGAACTGGAGGAAGAAGTCCGTCCGGAACGGGCCCTCCGCGCTGCGTGCGTGAACTGTGCGGCCTTGGCTGTCGACCGTCTTTCCCGCCGGGGCAACAACCTGGGTGATGACGCCAGCTGCGTCTCCTTGGACCGTCAATGAGTGGACGCTTTGCATCGTCACGAAGACGCCTTCGTAATGCCGGGAGTTCTGCTTCATCTCCACGGTGGCTGAGATCCATCGGCCGCAGTCCGGGCACGTCGTCACGTCGACGAGCGGCCGGATCAGCGTGGGGTCTGCGGTGGCGTAGGCCTTCGACACCTGCGCCATGACGAAGCGCACGAAGTCCTCGGCGCCTTGCTGGGTCTTGGGGAAGCGAACGGCGAGGTCGGATGTCACGGCGGTGGAGGACGTCGGCGACGTCGGTGTAGGGCTGGCCTCTGCAGTCACGGCTGTCAAACTTGGGGGACCGCTGCTCGGCACCCGGTTGGCAGAGGCCCGGCCGGCCGTCGCCGTCGGAGTGGCCGACGGGCTGCCGCACCCGGCGACGAGAGCTACGGATGTCGCCCAGAGCACGGCTGCCGCGCATACTCGAACAGCTTGAGAGGCAACCCGACCGCGCTCCCGTCGTGAGACCCGCGGTCGGGCGGCACGCCAGGCACTCCTCATCGACACTGACCTGTTCCCCCCGTCAAGGTCGTCGCTATCCAAGGGGCTGGTTGACCAGGACGGCCCGTGCCTCACGCACCACGATCGACGCCGCGGGGCCGGAGACGTCCACGGTTCCGGGGATCCGGGCCCAGGGCTCGGTCCCGATGCGGAACTCACCGGTGTAGCGAACGGTCACGCTGGGGTGCATCGTCCCGGTCCGGGTGTAGGGGTGCCGGATATCGCCATCCGGATATGGGCCCCCGGGGGAGAGCGTCGGACCGAAAGTAGTCCCGTCGCCGAAGGTGTAGATATATCCGACGAGGACCGGGCGCACCTCGACCCGATACCCCAACAGGGTGACGCGGTTGATCTCCGCGGGCCCGAAACCCGCAGCCGGGAAGTCGACCGAATAGTAGGTCGGCATACCGATGAGGGTCTGGCCGTTCGGGGGCTGCATGGCGACGGTTGGTTTGGACCATGGCGTCAGCGAGAAGGCCCGCGTGATGTCGGCGATGGTGGGCTTGGGCGGTCCACCCGGTATGACGTCAGTGACGCACGTCTCCCCGATGTTGTGCCAGGTCGTGTCGGTGGCGGCCGGGCCCTGCTGGCGTTGCCAGACGAGCATGAGGGGGCCGAGGGCACCATTGCGCGAACAGGAGGTGACGGCGTGCATGCAGAGGACGTCGGCCGTTGGACTCTCTGGAGGGGCCCCGGTGCATGCGGTGGTCATGCTGTACTCGAACCACACGGTCGGGTTCTGCTGGGCCGGCCCGCCGGTCTGGCCCGGGTACTTCGGGAGCGACAGAAGCTGGCCGCGCGTCATCCCGACCTGGATGCCCCCGCCGGAGTTGCACATTGGGTTGGTCTTGTCGCAGGGCGGAGAGCTGAGAACCATCGGCATTGACGATCCGAGCGTTAGCAACAGGACGAGGGCCGCGCGGCGAATCACGGCACCATCTCCCCTCGCACGACAACCCAATGATCACGGAACTGGAGGACGAAGTCGGCTCGAATTGGGCCACTTGCATGGCGCGTAAGCACGGTGCGGCCTTTGCTGTCGACAATCTTTCCCGCAGGGACCAGGAACTGCGTAATAACTCCGACCGTGTCGCCTTGGACGGTGAGGGCGTTCGCGCGTTGCAGAGTCCAGAAGACACCGACGAATCGTTGCCCTTCCTTGGCCATATCCTTGGTATTCGACAGCCAACGAGAACAGTCTGAGCAGTGCGTGGGGTCGACTAGCCCCTCGACGAGAGCAGGGTCGGCGAGGTTGTGGGCGCGCCCTACGGCCTCAAACAGAAAGCGCATGAAGTCCTCGGCGCCCCGCTGGGTCTTCGGGAACTTCACCGCCAGATCGGACGCCGCGGTAGTCGTAGAGGTCGTGGTCGTCGGTGTCGTTGGCGGACTCGACGTCGAGCTGGCCGTCCCCGGCCAGGTCGATGTCGACGCCGGTGGCGCGGTCGACCCGGTGCATCCCGCCAGCAGCACAGACCCCACGACGAATGCGGCGGCGACCGCGTGGGTCAGCCCCCGCCGCTCGGGTCTCCCATAGCGACCGGGCCGCAGCACCGCGGCGGCTGGCTTCCGAGCACTCACCGGCATACCTCTCCCCTGCGCCAATCCTGGGGACCAGTCTGACCCACCGATCCGACGAACGCACCTCCTCCCCCGCCGCCCTGTGGACAACCGGCAGCTGGGAGCGCCCCGGAAGGGTTGTCAGTGGTCGGTGACAGGCTGTCGGTATGACGCAGGGGGCGTTGGCCGAGCTCGTCGGTCGCCGGACGGCGATCGCGGCTGCCCGCGCGGCCCTCGGCGGCCTGACCGACCTCCTCGACGCGGTCGCTGAGGCCGAGCTGCCCGCCTGGCTCGCCGAGCTCGACGCCCTCACCGCCGCCGCGGCGGCCGCCCGCCTGGCGCTGGTCGAGCGGGCCGTAACGACGCGGACGGTCGAGAAGTCGCAGGCGGGCTCGGTCACCGCGTGGGTCCGGCAGCACGCCCCGTCCCTCGCCGGTCTGGGCGCCGCGCAGATCGCCAAGACCGTTGAGGTATGCCGCTCCCCCGAACTCGCCGCGCTACGGCGCGCGGTGCTCGACGGCCGTGTCCAGCCCGGAGCCGCACTGGCCATCGCCACGGAGTTCGAACGGCTCCGACCCCAGCTCCACGAAGCCGCCCGGCCGACCGTGCTCGACGCCATGGTCGACCTCGGTGGCACGCACGGGCCCCGCGCGGTCCGCGAGCTGCGGCAGCGGCTCGTCGCCGCGTACGGGCGAGCCGGTCAGCTGCGCCAGGACGAGGAGCTGGCCGCCGCGCACGTGTCGCTCTCCCACCCGGTGATGGACGGCGACCTGGCCACCTACTCGCTGGTCCTGGACCCCGAGGGGCGCGCCATCCTCGAGGCCGCCATCGGTCCGTACGCTCGCCCGCGCCCCGCCGACGACGGCTCGCCGGACCCTCGCGAGCCGCAGCGCCGCCGCGGGGAGGCCCTCGTTGCGGTATGCCGCCGCGCCGCGTCCGCCGGGTCGGGTCCCGGCGCCGGGCTCAAGACCTGCGTCTACGTGACGGTGTCGTATGCCGACCTCACGGCTCGCCTGGCGGGCGTACTCCCCGGGGACGACCGAGGAGGCAACGACCACGAGGCCAACGACCGCGGAGACAACCTCCGCGGAGGCAACCACTGCGGAGGCAACCACCGCGGGGGCAACCACCGCGAAGGCAAGGAGAGCGTTGAGCGTGCTGCCGGGTTCGGGGTCACCCTCGGCTCGGTCGACCGCGGGTCGATCCTCGCGCCGGAGACGGTCCGCAAGCTCGCCTGCGACGCCGGGATCATCCCTGCGCTGCTGGGCGGTCGCGGGGAGCTCCTCGAGCTCGGCGACACGGTCCGGACCTTCACGCCCGCTCAGCTCAAGGCCCTCTGGCTCCGGGACCGGCACTGCACCTTCCCCGGTTGCGATGTGCCGGCCCATTGGTGCGATGCCCACCACATCCGGCACTGGGCCGACTTCGGCCGCACCGACCTGAGCAATGGCACGTTGTTGTGCGCGCGGCATCACACCGTGGTCCACCGCGACCGGCTGACGGCCGTCGTGCGGCCCGACGGGGTCGAGTGGGACGCCTCACCGGGTTCGTACGACACCGGGCGAGCGGGGCCTGTCGCGGTTCGCCTCGTTGACGAGCGGGAATCTTCGGGTTGCGGGCCGCCGCCCGGTACCTCGGCGACACCGCTGTCGGACTCCTTGAGGGATGAGGAGGGAGGACCGGCGCCACCGACGCTGCCTAGCCCTCCGTACCTCGACACCGGGTAGACCCGCCACCGCGCCGAGGCGCGCCCGCTGAAGTGGAGCTGAGCCCAGCCGAGGCGAGCCGAGGCGAGCCGAGTTGAGCCCAGCCCAGCCCAGCCGAGGCAAGCCGAGTTGAGCCCAGCCGAGGCGAGGCGAGCCGAGCCCGGCCCAGCTGAAGCGAGCCCAGCCGAGGCGAGCAGAGTCGGGCCGACCTGTTGGTGCGTTCTTGCCATGGTCGCTGGCTCGGCTGCCACGGCGCGTCGTTGGAGTGCAGCGAAAAGGACCGCCCATCGCTTCCTGGTCGCTCGGTGGCAGCCGGAAGGGACCGTTGGGCGCAGTGATCCCCGCTTGTGTCGAAATGGTGACCAGCATCTGAGGTACTGATGGCGAGCAGACGCCTGGACGTCCATAGACTGTGAGGCGGTGCCCCAGCGCGCCTGGGGTGCGCCGTCGGCACGGGCCGACGACCTCGACGAACCAGAAGACAACGATGTCCAAACCCACGCAACAGCTCGACCAGGTCGTCATCCGGTTCGCTGGGGACTCCGGGGACGGGATGCAGCTGACCGGAGACCGGTTCACCTCCGACGCCGCCGTGTTCGGCAACGATCTCGCGACCCTGCCCAACTATCCCGCGGAGATTCGCGCGCCCCAGGGCACCATCCTTGGCGTGTCGAGCTTCCAGCTGCACATCGCGGACCACCACATCCAAACTCCCGGCGACGCCCCGAACGTCCTCGTCGCGATGAACCCCGCCGCGCTCAAGGCCAACCTTGGTGACCTGCCGCGGGGCGCGATGATCATCGCGGACACCGACGAGTTCTCGACGCGCAACCTCGGCAAGGTCGGGTATGCCGCCAACCCGTTGGCGGACGGCAGTCTGTCGTCATACCACGTCCATGCGCTGGGACTGACCTCGCTGACGGTGGAGGCACTCGCCGACGCGGAGATCACCCGCAAGGAGAAGGAACGGGCGAAGAATATGTTCGCCCTCGGCCTGCTGCTGTGGCTGTACAGCCGGCCGACCGACTCGACCGAGCGCTTCCTCACTAGCAAGTTCGGGAAGAAGCCCGAGGTGCTCGCCGCAAACCTGGCCGCCCTCAAGGCCGGCTACAACTACGGCGAGACCAGCGAGGACTTCGCGGTCCACTACGAGGTCGCGGCCGCTCCGATGCGCGCGGGCACGTACCGCAATGTCACCGGGAACGCCGCCACGGCATACGGGCTGGCGACCGCGGCGTACAAGGGCGGGCTGCGGCTGGTCCTTGGCTCGTACCCGATCACGCCCGCGTCCGAGATCCTGCACAACCTCGCCGCGATGAAGCGGGTCGGGGTGACCACGGTCCAGGCCGAGGACGAGATCGCCGGCATCGGCGTGGCGCTGGGCGCGTCATACGCGGGCGCACTTGGCGTGACGACGACGTCCGGGCCGGGCCTGGCCCTCAAGACCGAGACGGTCGGGCTTGCGGTGACCCTCGAGCTGCCGCTGGTCGTCGTCGACGTTCAGCGGGGCGGGCCATCCACCGGTCTGCCGACCAAGACCGAGCAGGCCGACCTGCTCCAGGCGATGTTCGGCCGGAACGGCGAGAGCCCGGTGGCCATCATCGCCGCGCAGTCGCCTGCGGACTGCTTCTCGGCGGCCTTCGAGGCGTGCCGGATCGCGGTGACCTACCGCACCCCGGTCATCCTGCTCACCGACGGTTACCTCGCCAACGGGTCCGAGCCGTGGAGGCTCCCGACGATGGCCGAGCTGCCCGAGCTGGTCCCGGCCTTCACCACCGAGCCGAACCACACGAAGGCGGACGGGACGCCGATGCTCGCGCCCTACAAGCGCGACCCGGTCACCCTCGCCCGGCCCTGGACGATCCCCGGCACCCCAGGCCTGCAACACCGCATCGGCGGGATCGAGAAGGCCGATATCACCGGCGAGATCAACTACGAGCCGGACAACCACGAGAAGATGGTCCGGCTGCGCCAGGCCAAGGTCGACGGCACCGCCGCCACCATCACCCCCCTCGACGTGGACGACCCCGACGGCGACGCCGAGGTCCTCATCCTCGGCTGGGGCTCGACCTACGGGCCCATCGCGGCCGCCGTTGCCGAGGCCCGCAAGGAGGGTGCCAAAGTGGCCCGCGCCCACCTGCGCCACCTCAACCCCTTCCCGGCGAACACCGGCGAGGTCCTGCGGTCCTACGCCAAGGTCGTCGTCCCCGAGATGAACCTCGGGCAGCTGGCCCTGCTGCTCCGCGCGAAGTACCTCGTCGACGTCACCTCCCACACGGCCGTCCGCGGCCTACCGTTCCGGTCCAGCGAGCTCGCCGAGGTCATCGTCGCGGCGACGAAGGAGCTGTCGAAGTGACCCTCACCGACATCGGGATGCCCCACGGCCTCGACCTCGTCCCCCGCCTCCCGGAGGGGGCGGCACCGCTCAACCGGAAGAGCTTCACCTCCGACCAGGAGGTGCGCTGGTGTCCGGGGTGCGGCGACTACGCCATCCTCTCGGCCGTGCAGAGCTTCCTGCCCGAGCTCGGGGTTGCTCCGGAGAATGTCGTCGTCGTGTCGGGGATCGGCTGCTCGTCGCGTTTCCCCTACTACGTCGACACCTACGGCATGCACTCGATCCACGGGCGCGCTCCGGCCATCGCGACCGGAGTCGCCGTGGCTCGGCCGGACCTGTCCGTCTGGGTCGCGACCGGTGACGGCGACGCGCTGTCGATCGGTGGCAACCACCTCATCCACGCGATGCGGCGCAATGTCAACCTCAAGATCCTGCTGTTCAACAACGAGATCTACGGCCTGACCAAGGGCCAGTACTCGCCAACCTCACCGACCGGCACGGTGACGAAGTCGACGCCTACCGGTTCGGTGGACCGGCCGTTCAACCCAGTGTCGCTCGCGCTGGGGTCGGAGGCGACCTTCGTCGCGCGGACGATGGACTCGGACCGCAAGCACTTCACCGAGGTCCTGCGGGCCGCCGCGGCACACCGCGGCACCGCGCTCATCGAGATCCTCCAGAACTGCCCGATCTTCAACGACGGCGCGTATGACGTCCTCAAGGACCGCACGTCGGCGCAGTCGCGGATCCTCTGGCTCGAGGCCGGCGAGGAGGTCACGGTCGGCGCGGAGAAGGAGACCGTGGCGGTGTGGAGCGGCGGGTCCGGCATCAACCTCATCCCACGCTCCGAGGCCGAGCCGGCGCTGATCCTCCACCACGACCCTGCCGCCGCCGACCCGTCCCAGGCGTTCGCGCTCTCCCGGCTCGACGACCCGGCGCTGTCCCACATCGCCATGGGCATCTTCCGTCAGGTCAGTGCCCCCGCGTATGACGACGGGGTGCGGGCTCAGGTCGACGCCGCCCGGTCCGCTGCCGGCCCGGTCGACGACGCCGCGATGGAGAAGCTCCTCGCCGGTGGCGACACGTGGACCGTCGGGGAGTCGTGACGCGTCCCGGGATCACCCAACGCCACCGTGACCGCTCATGACCGGGACGCCTCCGCGGCCCGGTGACGGCGACCTGACGTCGACACCCGCCGGGGCGGACCGGGGGGTCTGGTATGGCGTAGCGGCATACGGAATATGGGGGATGTTCCCCCTCTACTTCGCCGCACTGAAGCCGGCCGGGGCGTGGGAGATCCTCGCCCACCGGATCGCCTGGACGCTGCTCTTCTGCGTCCTCGTCATTGCGGTGCGGCGGGACGTCGGGTGGCTCCGACCGCTTCTCGCGCGGCGCCGCATGCTCGCCGGGATCACGGTCGCGGCGCTGCTCATCGCGGTCAACTGGCTGGTCTATGTCGCCGCCGTGACGGCCGGGCACGTGACCGACGCCTCGCTCGGCTACTTCCTCAACCCCCTCGTCACGGTCGCGCTCGGCGTCGTGGTCCTGCGGGAGACGCTGCGGCCGATGCAGGCCCTCGCGGTGCTCATCGGCGCGGTCGGTGCGGCATACCTGTCCCTGACCGGCGGCAGCATGCCCGCCATCACCTTGACCCTCGCGGTGACCTTTGCGCTGTACGGACTGACGAAGAAGCGGCTCGGCGCCACCTTGCCCGCACTGCACGGGCTGACCATGGAGACGGTCATCCTCGCCCCAGCGGCGGTCGGCCTGCTCGTGTGGGTCACCTCGACGAACCAATCGACGTATGTCGGCCATGGCGCCTGGCACACCGCGCTGCTGAGCCTGGCCGGGGTGGCGACGGCGATCCCGCTGCTTTTCTTCGCCGCCGCGGCCCGGCGTATCCCGTTGGTGACCATCGGTCTGTTGCAGTTCCTGACGCCGGGGCTGCAGCTGGCCAGTGGGGTGCTCTTCCTCGGGGAGCACATGACGCCGACCCGGTGGGTGGGCTTCGGGATCGTCTGGATCGCGTTGCTCGTCCTCACCGTCGACTCGCTGCGGGCCTCGAGGCGCCGCCGGCCGGCACACGTCGAGCCCGAGCTCACCGAGGCGACCCCGTAGGTCGTCCATGCCCGCGCCGGAGTGCGGCGCGGGCGGGGACCGCTCCGAGGTCCAACCATCGCGGTGACCCGACGAACTCCCTGGCCGCGAGCGTCTGCCTCGACCGTCGGTCGCGGCGCCGAGCGATCAGGCGACGCGCTCGAGGACCCCGGTGACCAGGGCGTCGAGGGCGGGAACCGCTGGCGAGGCCGGCAGCCGGGTGAGCAGCTCGCGGGCGCCCTCCGCGACCGCCATGGTGTGCTCCCGTGCCCGGGTCAGCGAGCGGCTGCCCCGGAGCAGCGCGAGGGCCTCGCCGAGGGCCGCGTCGTTATGGCGCAGGTCGGTGGCGAGGAGCTCGCGCAGCCGGGCCTGCTCGGGGTCGGTCGACGCCTTCGCGTACAGCACGGCGAGGGTGTCGACACCCTCGCGGAGGTCGGTGCCGGGGGTCTTTCCGGAGACCGTCCCGTCGGAGGTGATATCGATGAGGTCGTCGACGAGCTGGAAGGTGATCCCCAGCCGCTCCCCGTACTCGGCCATGACCTCGACCGTCGTGGCATCGCAGCCGGCGAAGATCGCGCCATACCGGGCGGCGGTCGCGATGAGTGAACCGGTCTTGTCCCGCAGGACCGACATGTAGTACTCGACCGGGTCCACCCCCTCGGGGCACGGCCGGTCGTCACGGATCTGCCCCGCGCAGAGCCGGACGAAGGTGTCGGCCTGGATCCGCACCGCGTCGGCGCCGAGGTCGGCGATGAGGGAGGAGGCCTGCCCGAAGAGCAGGTCCCCGACGAGGATCGCCGTGGCATTCCCGTATGCCGCATTGGCGCTCGGCACCCCGCGGCGCACGAGCGCCTCGTCCATGACGTCGTCGTGGTAGAGCGAGGCGAGGTGGGTCAGCTCGACGCCGGTCGCGGCGGTGACCACCGACTCGTCCCACCCGGACCCGAGCTCGGCCGCGAGCAGGGTGAGCAGCGGCCGGAACCGCTTGCCACCCGCAGCGACGAGGTGGTCCGAGGCCGCGGCGACGAAGGGGTCGTCGTGGTCGACCACGGCCCGGAGCCGTGCCTCGACCGCGGCCAGCCCGGCGGCCAGCCGGGCGGTGAGCTCGGGGCTGGCCCCGGGCAGCGCGAAGACCGCCGAGCCGACAGCCGCAGTACCCACGGCCGCAGTGCGGACAGCAGCAGAGCCAACGGCCGCAGAGCCGGCAGCTGCAGAGCCGGCAGCAGCGACCGACACGGAACCACCACCTGCAGGGGCGCCAGCCGGCAGCCCGGGCACCGAGGTCACGACAGGAAGAGCGACGCGTTCGCGGCCCAGTCGAGGAGGAGCTTCGGAGCGATGCCCAATGCGAGCGTGAGGACCGCGCAGAAGCCGATCGCCACCTTCGCGAGGATCGACGGGCTCACGACCTCGACCGCGTTCTCGGCCGGCTCGGTGAAGTACATCATGACGATGATGCGCACGTAGACGAAGACCGTGATCGCGCTGGACAGGACACCGATCACGGCGAGGACGGCACCGGAGGCGCCCCCGTGGCCGACCGCCGCGCCGAAGGCCCCCAGCTTGGCGACGAAGCCCGAGGTCAGCGGTATGCCGGCGAAGGCCAGCATGAGGAAGGCGAAGGTCGCGGCCGCCACGGGGTGCTTTCGACCCAGCCCGGCCCACTGGGACAGATGCGTCGCCTCGGAGCCGCTCTGGACGTCCCGGACGAGGTAGACAATCCCGAAGGCGGCGATGGTCGTCAGGCCGTAGGTGACGAGATAGAACATCACCGCGGAGACGCCCGTGACATCGAAGGCGAGCACCCCGGTGAGGATGAAGCCGGCGTGGGCGATCGACGAGTAGGCCAGCAGCCGCTTGACGTCGGTCTGCGTCACCGACATCACCGCGCCGACGATCATCGTCAGGGCCGCGATGACGACCACGACGACGGACCAGTTCCACCGGTCCCCGGCCGCGCCGACGTAAACGACCCGGAGCATCGCCCCGAAGGCGGCCAACTTGGTGCAGGCGGCCATGAACCCGGTGACCGGCGTCGGAGCGCCCTGGTACACGTCGGGGGTCCACGAGTGGAAGGGCACCGCGCCGACCTTGAAGAGCAGTCCAACGAGGACGAGCAGCACCCCGGGAACGAGGAGCGCCTCGCGGTCGGGCTGACCGGCGCTGATCGCCGAGGCAATCTCGCTGAGGTAGACCGACCCGGCATACCCGTAGAGCAGGGCCGCGCCGAAGAGGAGGAAGGCCGAGGAGAACGCACCGAGGAGGAAGTACTTGAGGGCCGCTTCCTGGGACAGCAGCCGACGCCGCCGAGCCAACCCGGTGAGGATGTACAGCGGCAGGGAGAGCACCTCGAGCCCGACGAACAGGGTCAGCAGGTCACCCGCAGCAACAAAGAGCATCATGCCGCCGACGGCGAGCATCAACAGCGGGAACGCCTCGGAGGTGGTGAGCCCGGCCCGCTGGGCGGCGCGCTCCTGGACCGACCCGGGGTTGGCCGCGCCCATGGGCGTGAAGGCGTCCGCCCCGATGCCGCCCAGACGCTCGCTCATGATGAGCACGGCGAGCAGCGCCAGGACGAGGACACCGGCCTGGAGGAAGATCGTCGGCCCGTCGACAACGACTGCCCCGAGCTGCCGAGAGCCCGCCGCGTCGGCCACCGAGGCGGTGACCCCCTGGTGGAAACGAGCGCCGAGGAGCAGCGCGGCCAGCGCGCCGAGCAGGCCGATGAGGCTCAGACCGACCTGCAGCGCATGCCGGGACTCCCGGGTCGCGAAGCCGGCGACGAGGACCTCGGCCAGGGCGACCACGAAGACGATGAGCATCGGCATGAGCGCCGAGTAGCTGATCGACGCCGAGGTGAACGTGTCCGCCATGACGACGGTCGACACGGTGGTCACTTCGTGCTCCCTTCACCGGCGACCGGCGCCGTCGGGGCCGGATCGCTCACCCCGACATGGCTGAGGGTGGCTTTCACCGCGGGGTTGATGGCGTCCAGCGTGGGCTTGGGGTAGAAGCCGAGGACGAGGAAGGCCGCGATGAGCGGCGCGACGACGAGCTTCTCCCGCAGGCTGAGGTCGAGGATGCCGCTCGACGGGCCGACGCCCTCGACGTCCTCGGGTCGGGCCCCGGTCATGGTCCGCTTGTACATCCACAGGACGTACAGCGCCGCGAGGATGATGCCGGCCGTCGCGACAGCCGCGGCCACCTGGTACCGCTGGAAGGTCCCGGCGAGCACGAGGAACTCGGACAGGAAGGAGCCGAGACCCGGCAGCGCCAACGCCGACAGACCCGAGACGAGGAAGACACCGGCGAGGACGGGGGTGACCCGCTGCCACCCGCCATAGGCGTCGATGTCCTTGCTCCCCCGCCGCCGGATGAGCATCCCCACCACGAGGAAGAGCGCGGCCGTCGAGAACCCGTGGTTGATCATGTAGAGGACCGAGCCGGAGCCGGCCGTGGTCGTCAGGGCGAAGATCCCCAGGACGATGAAGCCGAAGTGGCTGACCGAGGTGTACGCGACCAGGCGCATCATGTCCCGCTGGCCGATCGCGACGAAGGCGCCATAGAGCACCGAGACGACCGCGAGGACGATGATGACCGGGGTGGCCCACTGGCTCGCGTTGGGGAACATCTGGAGGCAGAACCGGATCATCCCGAAGGTGCCGACCTTGTCGAGCACCCCGACGAGCAGGGTCGCCGTCGCCGGAGTCGCCTCGGAGGCGGCGTCGGGCAGCCAGGTGTGTACCGGGAACATCGGCGCCTTGACCGCGAAGGCGAAGAAGAAGCCGAGGAAGAGCAGGTGCTCCGTCGTCGGATCCATCGTCAGCCCGGTGAGCTTGTCGAGGAGGAAGCCGTCGGCGCCGCCGGGGCCCTGGAAGTACACCCCGATGACCGCGACGAGCATGACGAGCCCGCCGAGCAGGGAGAACAGGAGGAACTTCGTCGCCGCGTACTGGCGCCGCGCGCCGGTGCCGAAGGACCCGATGAGGAAGTACACCGGGATGAGCATCGCCTCAAAAATCACGTAGAAGAGCAGCACGTCGGTGGCCGCGAAGACCCCGATCATGAAGGTCTCGAGGACGAGGATGAGGGCGAGGTAGTTCTGCTGCCGCTGCGGCTGCTCGTCCGGCACGTCGTGCCAGGCGGCGAGCAGGCAGACCGGGGTGAGGATGACCGACATGAGGATGAGCGCGAGCGCCATCCCGTCGACGCCGAGTGCGTAGGTGGCGCCCAGCTGTGGGATCCAGGTGTGCCGCTCGACGAGCTGGAACTGGGTCAGCGCGGTCGTGTCGAACCGGGTCGCCGCGGCGACCGCGACGACGAGGGTGAGCAGCGAGAAGCCCAGGGCCACCTGCTTGCTCGGCACGGTGGGCCGGTTGGGCAGGAGAAGGACGACGATCGCCCCGAACAGAGGTATGGCGGCGAGGACGCTCAGCCAGGGAAACATCACTGCATCACCCACACGGCACCGAGGATGGCGACGACACCGATGAGCATCGTCATGGCATAGGACCGGGCATACCCGTTCTGGATCCGACGCAGCCTCGACGACGCACCGCCGATCAGTGCGGCGAGCCCGCGTGCAGCACCGTCGACACCCTGGTTGTCGGTGAAGACCAACGCCCGCATGACGTGGATCCCGGGGCGCATGAAGGCGCCCTCGTTGACGGCGTCCTGGTAGAGGTCCTGACGCGCTGCCCGGGTGAGCAGGCTGCCCTCGGGCGCGGTCCGCGGGACGGACCGGGCGGCATACCTCGACCAGGCAAACCAGACACCGAAGAGGACGATCGCGAGGGTGAGGAGGGTGATGGTCAGCGGCGCGAGCACCGGGTGACCCTCCTCGTGCTCACCGACGACCGGCGCGAGCCAACCGGCGAAACCGAGCCAGGTCAGGGCCATGCCGAGCAGGCCGGAGCCGACCGAGAGGATGATCATCGGCACGGTCATCAGCGATGGCGACTCGTGCGGGTGGGCCTTCTTCGGCCAGCGTTTGCGGCCGTGGAAGGTCATGAAGAAGAGCCGGGACATGTAGAAGGCGGTGATCCCGGCGCCGATCATCGTCACGAAGCCGAAGACCCAGGGCCGCCAGCCCTCGCCGACGAAGGCGGCCTCGATGATCTTGTCCTTGCTCCAGAAGCCGGAGAACGGCGGGATGCCGAGGATGGCGAGCCAGCCGAGGCCGAAGGTCACCCAGGTCGTCTTCATCGCCGTGTTGAGCGCGCCGAAGCCGCGCATGTCGACCTGGTCGTCCATGCCGTGCATGACCGAGCCGGCACCGAGGAACATCCCGGCCTTGAAGAAGCCGTGGGTGAGCAGGTGGAAGATCGCGAAAACCGCGCCGACCGGGCCGAGACCCGCGGCGAGCATCATGTAGCCGATCT
>RRZU011980971.1_pt1 | contig 13907 bp, 19 predicted proteins | sample 2165561 | NCBI WGS metagenome assembly RRZU01 (sample SAMN10456909, study PRJNA506462) | wastewater metagenome | isolation source: wastewater sludge | place: USA: Moscow, Idaho
AAAGAGTGGGATGATGCTATGAAAGTTTTGGGGGCTATGTTTAGCTTGGATAATGTGGTTTTAAAAGAAAGTTTTGAAACAAGATTAGCATTTTTGAAAACTTATGGTGTTAAATTTGCCCCGATGTTTGACAATATTTCAGGAAATATCTTTACAGTAGTTTGGCTTTTAGCTGGATTTCTTCTTATCTTACTTTTCAAAAACTCACATCAATGGGGAAAAGATTTTAAAACAAATAAAAAAACAGCACTTTTTACAGCAATTATTTTAGCTTTTGGTGTGTTGTCACTTACAAAATTGAGTGAATTTTTGTATTTTAATTTTTAAGGTTTTTTGAATGAATAGTAAAAAATTTATTGGTTTTGTATTTGGTTTTTTTGTTTTGGTGGTTGGGTTTGTTGGTGGGGTTAATTATGTTGTGGATCCTGGCTATGTATATCTAAAAAAATACACAGGAGATACTCCTGAAAATTTTGCAAAAGAATTACTTAAATCAGAAAATGGATTAATTGCAACTGGATGGAATGAAAGACAAATCAAAGCTGCACTAGCAAAACATTCTGGAAAATATAATTGTGTTGTTTTGGGTTCAAGCCATATTATGCAAATTTCACAAATAAGAAATACTGGAAATATAAATCAGCAATGTTCTTCTTTGTTAAATCTTGGAGTCAGTGGTGCTGGATTAGAAGATATTGCTATATTTACTAATATTATTTTAGACAACACAAATAAACCTAAAAATATTTATATAGATATCGTACCTTGGACTTTTAAATTTAATATGGATACAAGATACAAAGAAAATCAACAAGAACTTACTAAATTGATTAATAAAATCAATCAAAAAAAAGATTATGTAAATTATGAAGATTACAGCTTAGATTTACTAAAGAATCTATTCAATTTTGAATATTTTATAACAAGTTTAAAGTCAATTGATACTATATTTGATAGAACAAGTATTCAAAAACCCACTACTTCTTTTACATATGAAGATGGATATACTGAACCTTTAAAATTATCTGATGGTAGTCATTTATATGATGCCAAATCAATTTTAAAATGGAAAGATGAAATTAAAACCATTAAAATTGGTGGTGGAGAGTATAACATAAAGGGGGAAATTTTTGAACATAATGCAATTAATTTTTTTCAAAGCATAATTAAATTATACAGTTCAAATAATATAAAAGTTAATTTTATTTTAACCCCATATCATGAAAATGTATTTGCAAACGGAGAGACTAAACATGTAATGCACTTAAAAAAAATTGAAGAAATTGCAAGAAATTTTGCTCTAAAAAATGATATTAAAATTTATGGTTCATTTAATCCAAAAAGAATAGGCTGTAAAAAGGAAGAATTTTTAGATTTCATGCATGCTTCGACAGACTGTTTAAATAAAATTGATTTTTCAAAATAAAAATATTCCAAACGATTTCGGAGTCCTAGTCACAAAAGATAATATCGACTAACACCTAGAAAATTTACATTCCCAAATCAAAGCCTATGACTTGAATAAATCAATCAACTTTTAATTAAATTTACTTCTTTACTGTTAATAAGCCTTGAACTAGAATAAAGGTATAATGTATAGATATATACAAAAAAATTGGAGCAATTATGAATTTTAAAGAACTAAACTTATCAAAAGAGGTCTTAGCAGCACTGGCTGTTTGCGACTACAAAAAACCAACTCCAATCCAAGAAGCGATAATCTCTCAAATCTTAAAAAACAAAGATGTCCAAGCGATTGCTCCAACAGGAAGTGGTAAAACTGCGGCATTTTCTCTCCCTATCATTGATAAACTCAATAAGAATCTAACAGATGATTTTAGACTTCCAAGAGCTTTGATACTCGTCCCTACAAGAGAACTTGCAGTACAAATCGATGCTAGTATTAAAAAATATGCCATCCATACAGAACTCAAATCGGCTACTATTTTTGGTGGAACAAAGATGGAGCCACAAGTTAATAAACTCAAAAAAACGATTGATATTTTGGTAGCCACTCCTGGACGACTAGCTGAACATATCAAAGAGAAAAATGTCAATCTTGCTCACATCAATACACTTGTCCTTGATGAAGCGGATACGATGCTTGAGATGGGATTTAGTGAAGAGATGGCTGTGATATTTGATAGTTTTGATAAAAAACCTCAAACAATGCTTTTTAGTGCAACTTTAGGGGAAAGTATCAAAAAATTGGGGGAAAAAATCCTTGAAAGTGCTTATTGTGTAAACATAGACAAAACACAAAAAGGGACTCATAAAATAGAACAATGCGTTTATTACATCAACAAAGATGAAAAAAATGCCCTTGTTTCTTATCTTATCGGGAAAAATTATCAACAACAATTTATCGTTTTTACTAGAACCAAACAAACGGCTGAAGAGGTTTTTAACTATTTGAGCGAAAGTGGACTCAAATGTGATAGTTTGCATGGAGATAAAACTCATGGAAAACGACAAGTTGCTATAAAAAGATTTAGAGATAAAGAGGTGCAAGTTTTGGTTGCGACTGATATTACTGCTCGTGGTATCGATATCAAAGGACTTGAATATATTATCAACTACGATATTCCAAATAGTGTAGAGGATTATATCCATAGAATCGGTAGAACTGGACGAGCTGGAATGGATGGAAATGCTATCAGTCTTGTGAGTTCAAGTGAAGTGTATAGCCAAAAAGTGATTGAAAGAAAACTCCATATCAAGATGAAAGTGCTGAAAGAAGAAGGGTTTGGAAATGATGTAGAAGATACCATCAAAGCTCCAAAAATCGTAATACGAAAAGAGGCAAAAAGAGATGTTACTGGTGCTTTTGGACAACAAAAGAAAAAAGTAAAACCTAAGAAAAAAACAACCAAAAGAGATGGTGACCCAAAAGCAGAAAAATTTGATAAGAAAACAGTTTCTAAAACACCTCCAAAAGAGAAAAAACCTAAGAAAAAAATAGACTCAGCAACTTTCGCAAAAAAGAAAAAATCATATAGTGATGCAAGAGGTAGATAATGTTTACAGGGCTAATTAGAGAGATGGCAAAAGTTGAAAGCTTTGTGGGAAGTTTGCTCACTATCAAAGCTTCTTACAAACCAAAAATTGGAGATAGTATCGCTATAAATGGTGCTTGTCTTACAGTTGTACAAATAAAAAATGGCTCTTTTAGCGTTGAACTCTCACCAGAATCACAAAGTGTTTTGGCACTTGAAAACTATACAAATGAAGTTCATATCGAACCAGCGATGATGATGGGGGATAGATTTGAAGGGCATATCGTCCAAGGTCATATTGACTGTATCGGAAAAATTGTAGCTGTTAAAAACAATGGAAATTCGGCTGATTTTTTTATAGAACTGCCAAAAGAATATATCAAATTTGTTATCCCAAAAGGGAGTATCACGGTTGATGGAGTAAGTTTAACAGTCAATGAAGTGATACAAAACAAAAACCAATTTCGTCTAACGATTATCCCACATACAATAGAAAATACCCTTTTTAAAACATACAAAATAAACTCAAAAGTAAATATTGAAACAGATATGTTCGCACGATATGTTTATAATATTTTTAATAAGCAAGAGAAAGGTTTAGATTGGAATACTGTAGATAATATTATGGCTAGATATTAATACAAGGAATAGATTATGTTGTCTCAAATTCTCTCTTCATTATTCATTGGTGGATTTTTCTTTGGTGTGTATAAAATTGGGCAAGCATTTATTCCAAAAAATAATCCAATGTCAAAAGTTTTTGCTGTTGGTTCAATAGTTCTTGGTACATTTTTAGTAGCTTTAATTTTAACTGCCTAGTTCACAAGTAACAATTCATACTTTTTTATTCATTGAAAGAAAAAGTTTCTCTAAATTTTAAAATATCAAATTGTGTTAGTTGAAGATTTTGATTTCATTTTTTTGTAAAATTTGGTTCATATCAAATATCAAGGTGAAGTACTCCCATAAGCACAAATACTAACGTGATAATCCTGCCAACTGCAATCGATACAAAGCTATGAATCGATCTCTTTTCAAAGAGTATAATAGTAAGAATTATGAGAATTAAAAAGAAGTTTTTTAAGGTCTAAAAAAGATTTGTTACACTTATCTTTGTCTGCTTTTGCTGTACTTTTTCGCTCCACCTTTTGAAGATTCTACAGGATATTTTGCTTCATTTTTATCCATTTTTTTCATTATGGCATCTTCGAGGTCAATCTCAAGTTTCATGCAAATCCGAAGAAGATACACTGCAATATCAGCCACTTCCTCTTTTGTGTGAGCGAGTACATCAGGCGGAAGATGGAGTGATTCTTCAAAATCAAGCCATTGGAAAATTTCATTTAACTCCCCAACTTCACCGCTAAGTGCCATCACAAGATTTTTTGGATTGTGGAAACTTTCCCACTCCCTATCATCGCTAAATTTTTGTATTCGTTGTTGTATCGCTTCAAGATTCATTTTGAAACCTCTTTTCCTAAAACTCTCTCAACAGAGGCAATTTTTGATTTTAGTCTATTTTCACAATTCTTTCGTATATCAAATTTGAGTGAACTATAAACTCTTTCACAATCACCCAAACATTCATAAGCTTTTTCGATAATATCTAAAGCTTCCCTCATCGTTTTTGCTTCTATAACTGTTCCCATGGGTGTAAGTTGATAAGGTATCCCACTTTCATCAATCATTTTGATAATCTTACTAACAGACTTTGAAACACTTGCTCCTTCTCGTCCATCAGACGATGTTGGAAACATACTGAACTCTAATAAAAAACTTGTCATAAAAAACCTTTGATATTATTTTGAAAAGTTATTTTAGTATCCGTTTCAAAGGATAAGCTTAAAGTTTAGAGCTATAAAATACTCTCAGACATTTTTAGTTAAGCTTTAGCTCAAGTATCAAAAATCTCGTAATTTTCTAAAAAAGTGAAGCAACTCACTTTTTATTAACTTAGATTTCCATATTTATAATACGCAGCACAAGCTCCTTCGCTACTTACCATACAACTTCCCATTGGGCTACTAGGTTTACAAGCGGTTCCAAAAACTTTACAATCACTTGGATTGGCTTTCCCTTTTAGTATCTCTCCACAAATACAAAGTTTATGGTCATCGATTTTATCAGTTGGTAAAATATCTTTATATATCACTTCCGCATCAAGATAGGCAAATTGATCTTTTAGTTGCAAGGCACTATTTGGAATATCACCTAAACCTCTCCACCTGAAACTTTCTTTTTGTGTGAAAAATTTATCATTGAGTTTTTGAGCAGTAAGATTCCCTTCAAAAGTCACACTTCTTGTATACTCCACTTCAAGTTCACATCTATTTTCAATAAACTGTTTTACTATCATTGAAACACTTTGCATCACATCAAGAGGCTCAAATCCACTCACAACAACTGGCTTTTTATACACTTGTGCAAATGGTGCATATATCTTACTACCACTAATAACACTTACATGAGAAGGTCCTATAAATGCATCTATTTTATTTGTTTCATCATCTAAAAGTGCCATCATCGGCTCTGGCACTGTAATATGATTGATATGAAAAAAGATATTTTTTATATCATTTTTTATAACATGATTGAGAAGTGCAGAAGTCATAGGGGTTGTTGTTTCAAATCCAATAGCAAAAAAGATTATTTTTTTTATAGGATTTTGTGAAGCAATTTTAAGACAATCAAGCGGAGAGTAAACAAACCGTACATCAGCACCTTTACTCCTTGCATCTTGCAAACTCCCATGACTCCCTGGAACTTTTATCATATCGCCAAGTGTCACAAGGATAACATCATCCAAAAGTGCCAAAGTATAAGCATGGTCGATTCTCTCTTTTGGCATCACGCATACAGGACACCCTGGTCCATGGACAAAATTCACATTTGATGGAAGTAGTTGTTTGAGTCCATATTTCATAATAGTGTGGGTATGTCCACCGCACACTTCCATAATATTGATAGGATTTACTAATTTTTCTGCATCATCTGTGATAAGTTTTGCATATTTTTTTATTACATCACTCTGTCTAAAACCATCATAAAGGTCTTTTAATTCAAGTTCCATCTTTTAGCCTTAGTTTTGGTTTGGACAATTATCGCCATCAAGAATAGCTTTTTGCCTCTCCTCTTCATCCATAAGCTCCAATATCTCACGGTAAGTTTCTAGAGAAATAAGAGCATCTTCTTCATCGATTTTATTCATAATAAATCCAATATGAATCAAAACAAAATCACCTATTTGCACACTATTTTCTTCCATCAAATCGAGTGATGCTTCCCGGCTTACTCCCATAGTATCAACAGTTGCAGTATTGTTTTCTTTATCGATTTTTGTTACACGGCTAGGTATTGAAAGACACATTTATATTTTCCTTTTTTCTCAATTTAGGAGAAGAGATACTTTTAAAATGATTTTATGAATGATTCTGCAGTGAAAGGGTCACGATTTTTAATCGTGGGGTACCCATCAGAAGCCTTAATGAATAAAATTGTTTTAGAAGTATGTGTTATCTCATTTTTCTTTTAAATTCTATCCAATCAATCACTTTTTTTATACTCTCTTCATCTTTGGTATTGACTTCAAGTATATCGACATTTGGTTTGATTTTTCTTGCATCTTTTTTTTCTGCTTCAATATCATATTCAAAATGTGGAAGCAAGTCAGTTTTTGTGATAAGTATCAAATCAGCACTTCTAAACATCACAGGATATTTTGCTATCTTGTCATTTCCTTCTGGAACACTTACAAGGACGATATTCAGATGAGTTCCTACATCATAACTTGCAGGGCACACAAGATTTCCAACATTTTCCACAAAACACACATCAATAGGTGCAAGTGGGACATGATGAAGTGCTTTATGCACCATAAAAGCATCTAAATGACAAGCTGAGCCTGTTTGGATTTGATAAGCATTTATCCCTTTTGCTTTTAATCTATCAGCATCTCTTGAAGTTTCTAAATCTCCTTCAATCACTGCAAACTTAAAAGGGGTAAGCTCCGACATTTTTTCTAAAAGTGTTGTTTTCCCACTCCCTGGACTTGACATAAGATTGATAGCTAACACATTGTGCTCATCAAAATGGGCACGATTGTGAACCGCCTCAGTATCATTTTTATCCAAAATCTTTTTTATAACACTAATTGTCTTTGCATCATTGAGTTGTGGATTTGCATGAACATTTTCCATTTTCTCATCACCATGATGGTGATGATGTCCATGGTCGTGGTGGTCATGAGTATGTTCACCATGGTCGTGTTCCCCATGGCTATGATCAGTGATTGAACACCCGCAATCTTTACACATATTTTATACTCTTAGAGAAGCAAGTTTTTTAGAATAAACAGATGCCAAACCAAAACCAGCAAGGTGAAGTGAAATTGTAGAGAGTGCAAAACCGCTCATATACGCTACAAAATTACCAGTTGTAAATTCAGCACCGTGAGCAAATCCATGAAACATCCCAAAAAATGCAATAATTGGAACTATGAAATTGATAGACATTTTTGAAGCAAATCCAATCATTCCAAAGACAGCAGCAATTGAAAGTAAAATTCCCTCTTCCATCCCCACAAGAGCCATTCCACTATATCCAGCAAGTGCAGCAACCATCATAGCACCAACAAAAGCAACAAATGTTGGAACTACTTTTTGTGCATAAAATGCAACCATACCAACACCAATCATCGCTAAAATATGGTCAAGCCCACTTATTGGATGCATCAATCCACTCATAAATCCACCGTGCTCTAAAACATCAGTATGTCCAAATGCCAAACTCATCATCATTACAACTAAACCTAAAACTTTCATAATAACCCCTTTGAAGTAAAATATTCACAGAACAGTGAATTAGTATTCACATTCTAGTATGCAAATATAAATATAGAATTAATTTACCTATTTCTTATATGAATTTGGGACTAAAATATGATAAAATCTTTTTATGAAGTGTCCATTTTGTAATCACAATAAATTATATCTTTTAAAAACAAAACAACTCAAATGTGCAAATTGCAAAAAAAAGTTTAGTATTAAAAAAATAGAACAACAATATAAAATCATTGAGTTGTTTTGCGATGATTTCACCGCTTATCAAACAGCCAAAACTCTTTTACTAAATTATCAAACTGTTAAAAATGAATATGAAAATCTCAGAAAAATAATTGCAAATTTTTTAGAGAATCAATTTGTAAATAAAAATGTCCAAGAATATGATGAATATCTTTATCTCGAAAAAAGTAAAAATAGTAAACTAGAAATTTTAAAAGCAAAAAATTTTTTAACATTTCATTATGAAAATAGTGTGTACAATCTTCTTATGCCTGAAATGAATAGATATAATAACTTAGAACCAAAAGAACTTTCGAGATTTATTAGCTTAAATAAGATTTCAAAAAAAGATAAGAAAGAGACTATAATCCAAAACTTTTGGGAATTTTTTGAATCATCAATAGTAAAATATAGAGGTGTCAAAGAAAAAAACTTTTTTTATTATCTTAAAGAGATAGAATTTAAATTTAATTATAAAAAAGAGCAACAAATGCAAATTTTGAAAATGGAGTATATATTATGGCAAAAGTAATTATCCTCAGTGGTGCAGGAATAAGTGCGGAGAGTGGTATTAGCACTTTTCGAAGCGAAGATGGACTATGGAATAATCACCGTATAGAAGATGTTTGTATGGCTGGATGTTTAGATACCAATAGAGAGATGACATTAAAGTTTTATGATGATTTACGAATATCCTTAAAAGAAAAAGAACCAAACCATGCTCATAAGATGGTAGCAAAGATAAAAGATAAATATCCAAACGATATAGCTATCATCACCCAAAATGTTGATAATCTTTTTGAAAAAGGAGGATGCGAAGATGTTATCCATCTTCATGGATATCTAACTGAAATATATTGTGAGCATTGTGGATACCTAGAAGATATAGGATATCAAAAACAAGAGGATGTTTATCAAACTTGTCCAAAGTGTGGTAAAAACAAACTAAGACCAAATATTGTTTTCTTCCATGAACCAGCTCCTATGTATCAAAAGCTTTATGAAGAGTTTGATGATTGTGAGATGTTTGTAGTTATTGGTACAAGTGGATACGTAATTAATACAGATAGATTTTTAAACCCTGATATCAAAATATCTATTTTAAATAATCTTGAACCTAGTGATGCTATTATGGATGAGCTTTATACTAAGGCACTTTTTAAACCAGCGACTCTTGCTATTGATGAGATAGTTTTGGATATTGAGGAGTTTTTACAATGACACCAGCACCAAAACCAATCACTTCAATAGGTCTTGAAATTTTCAGAGAAGAGTTTAGGCAAAAACAAATTGAGCGACACTTTTGGATGGGTGAGAAAGAACGAGCAGCAGCACTTGGCGATAGAAGTGAAAATGCAGAATATATAAGTGCAAAAGAGATGATACGAAATCTTGATAAACGACTTCGATTTTTACAAAACATTGTTCAAAATTCCAGAGTAATCGACCCAAATAGTATCTCCAATAACGACCTAAGATTTGGGAAAAAAGTCATCTTTGATGATGGTAGCTTCCTTTGTTTAGTAGGTCCTTATGAGTTATCTCTATTTGTAAATGCTGTATCTGTATATGCTCCAGTTGGAAAACAACTTCTAGGTAAGAAAGTGGGTGAGAAGATAGTGCTTAATAAAAATAAATTAAAAATTATTTCGATTGAGAGTGTAACACACCATAATATAATTGACCTAAACTAATTCCTCAATGATTTGTGGTGTCTTTTCCATTTATTTAGTCATTATTTGAAGATACTATTTTCATATTCTCAAAACTATCTAGCTGAAGTAGTTTTTTATCATTTGTAAGAAATTTTTTACAACCAAATCGAATTCCACTTTGAAGGACTATCAAATCTTCAAAATCATCAAATACTCCATCGAAAAAGCTTTTTTTTGCTAGTTGAAAATCACTATGAGACAAGTATATCGGTGAGATTTCACTACAAAGAGCATCTATCGCTTCTATGACGAGTTTTCTCTCAAGTTTTCTTTTTTCGGTTAAATGATAGTAAATAGTCGTGATAAAATCACCAGAAAAATAAAATTCCATATCGGATTTATCTTTGTTTTTCATATACCAAGCTATAGAATTTTTAGAAGTAAGTCTTGTAGAATCCAACAAATCTAAACAAATATTTGCATCAAGAAAGACTTTCATGATAACCCTTTTTTATCCCTTTAAAATCCTCATCGCCTATTTTGCCATCAAGTAATCCTATAAAATTTCCTGTTCTTTTTGATGCGATATTTTCAATAGTATCCAAAAGTGTTGGGTCTTTTGTGATAGCTTGAAAGTAGCAATTGATAGCTTCTGTCATATTTTTATGCTTTTGTTTTAAAATATCTGTAGCTTTGTCGATAACATCACTATCTAGTAAAAAGTTTTTTCTCACTTTTATCGCATTCATATTCGTTTCCTTGTATGTATTTTTTTCGTATGTAAGATTATATCACATATATTTTAAATCTCAAAACTTGATAAAGGAGATATTGAAAAGTTTGGTATAGTAGTTGCATAAATTGCTGTTATATAAGGATTGAAAATGGATATTTATCAAAAAGCTTACAATTGGGCACTTACATACAATTTCAAACCAATCGAAATAGAATATGCTTCAAAATTGGCACTTAAAATGTTAGATGATGCTTGTCAGATGGATGATAGCACTAGAAAAGTATTTTTCTTTGTGTATGATGCGATTTGTGATAGGGAAGATATTGTTTTGGATGATGATACAAATAAACTTATCTTTCTTGCTCGAGATAGAAATACTATTTTTTCAAAACCACCATACCGTGAAGCAATTCATAACAAGAGGTTGGAGGTGATTCCAAATATGTTAAAAGTTCATATGAAAGAGCATAAATGGATGGTAAGAGAGCATTTGGATTTTTAAGAATTTTTTTGAGCTCACTTAGTTCATAGACTTTGGAAATCGGGATTGAAAAGTGTCATTGGGAAGAAATGATAACTTCCCCTCTTGGATTAATATTAGAAGACTTTGTATCAATCCCCATAAATATTTCACTAATATCGACATTTAAAGCGACAGCGATTTTATAAATATGTTCAAGGTTGAAGTGATGATTATCTTTTGAATTTTCGCATCGACTATAAAAAGCGGTTGATTTGAGCCCCATTTCTAAAACTAAATCAAGTTGGGGTTTATTTTTACTTTCACGAATATTTTTTATATTAGTAGCAATCTGTTTATAAAAGTTTTCAAGATTTTCATCATTTATTAAAGATAATGTTTTCATACAAATCACTCTTTTTTATTGTTAAATTAATTAGACTTGAAAGTTTATAAGCTTATAATTATTTAAGCAATATTGTATAAGACAATGTTACATATAACAATATTTAGTCTGCTTTAGCGACAAAAAAGAAATTATGATTTAGAGATAATGATACAAAGTTACCTAAAAATTACAATATTCTGATATTGTATTGATTGTAAACAGCGAAATAGAGGGGATAGAATGAAAAATTTATTAGTTGGTATATTAAGTGCTTTGACTATTTTTAGTCTAAGTGGATGTGGTGGTGGCGGTGGAAGTACACCCCTAGATAATACAAATAATGGTTCTACTGCAACAGATATAACCGTAGTAGATGGCTATATCAGCGATGCTAATATAACAGATGCCAATGGGGTGCAAGCTACACAAATAGATGGTTCAAAAGGACTTTACAGATTTAGTTCAACCCCAACTTATCCTATCAAGTTAGTAGTAGGTGGTGCAAAACTTGTAGATACAAATGTACCTTTTGATGTAAATCTTACAGCTTATAGTGGTATAACTATTTCACCAATTACTACAATAATTGGAGATGATACAACTATACAAAATAATCTTTTTGCAACTTTGGGTGTCAATAGTTCTATATTGTATAGAGATTATGTGGATGCAAACGATACAGATGTAGCAAAACTTTCTCAACTTTGTTATGCGATGCTAAAAGATACAAATGCAAAAACAAAATTTAAAACGAGATTGCAAACAAGAAATGAAACCAATATTACAGCACTGATAGATAAAGCTATCACAGAAGATGCAAATACTTCTACAAACAAAGATGGGATAACAAACTTCCTAACAGCATTAAAAAATCATAGCGGTAGTGTAAAAGATTTTGAAAGAGATTTAAACTCTACAAAAAGTGTTATTGATAGTTATGAGACCACTGCGTAACCAACCCTCACCAATCTTCTCTCTAAATTCTAATTTTTAAAACTATTTTCCAAACATATTTATTTCAAATATAATTTTTATCTCTCTTGTAAGACAATTTTGTCCTCTTGTATTCAATAATTTTCTCATTTTTCTTATCTACTCGCTACTTTTTGTAGTTTTATTTGCTTATGGGCAAATAGTTTTAGGTTCGCTGCTATACAGGTTATTGTAAAATTGAGGTTATTCCTTAGCAATCCAGTAAACCTTGTGGTTGATTGTTGCATAGTTGTTTTAATAAGTGCAAATCTATGCTCAACTCTTGCTCTTATTTTATGTTTTGGTTTTTCATCTTCTCTTTGTTTCTCTTTTTGTTCTTTGGTCATCTTTTTTGTCTCTTTGAAACAAATATTGTTTTGAATCTTTTTCTTTTGTAAAATTTCATCTACCGCTTGCGATTTATATGCTTTATCTGCACCAAATGATTTTATATTTGTACCTAATTCATCTACAAATGTTTCAACAGTTGAGATATCTGAAGTATTTGCAAATGTTGTTATTTGTTTTAAAATAGCACCAGAATCAGCATCTGTTGCTATATGGTTTTTATATCCTGTATCATATTGTTTTTTACCAGCTTGATACCCAGTTCTTATATCACCATCAACTTTATTTTTATAGTTATAACTATCAACTCCATTTTTGATTATCTCTTTAGAGAGGGTAATATCTTTAGTATCTCGTCCTTGAAGCTCATCGAGTTCTTCATTTTTTAGTGTTTTAGAATTATGTGATTTTTGTTTCAATAATTTTGATATCTTTTTAGATGATGGTTTTTCTTTTTTTAATTCCTCAGCTATAAGTGTATCAATAGCTATATTGGAAGCTTCAACTTTCAATCTACTTTTTGATTTCTGTTCTTGAGTTTTATCTTTGATTGTATTGTTGTTCGATTTAGAGAGTGTGGCATCTACAAGCACATCTTTACCGCCACTTGCTATGAAGCCTTTATTTTGAAGTTGTTGATTGACAGCACTAAAAAGATCATCATAAATCTTATTATTCATCAAAGAGTTTCTAAATCTCCCTATAGTTGTAGAATCAGGTGTGGTATCTTCTAAGCTAAGTCCTACAAATCTCATATACAACAAATTAACCTTAAGTTCATTTTCCACTCTTACATCACTAAGGTTATAATACTTCTGCAGTAGAAGTATTTTAAACATTAATACAGAATCATATGCTTTCACTCCACAACTATTTTTTGTACCTATTCCATTCTTTTTTAAAAGAGGTCTTAATTGATTGAAATCTACGATATTATCTAACTCTTTTAAAAAAGAATCTACAGTTTCAAGCTTTGCATTTACAGCTAATTGACTAAAAGTATTATTCGGTTCTAAAAATGCCATATTATTCCCTTTTTGATTAAAAATGATTACTTATGTATATATTTATTTTATCTAAAAAGTGCTTGAAAGTGCCTTATTATAGGTGTTCTATGATGTTGTTGTTTTGTATGTAGTGCGCAGTGGTCTCTCCATCTACCATTTCCATTTTGGAATGGATGGATTTGAACTGCTCTATGATGGATTCTAGTTGCTGTTTCAAAAACATCAAATGTTTTATGTTTATCCCAATAAGCAATATCATCACAAAGATTTTTCAGTTCCATTGCG
>RRZU012271601.1_pt1 | contig 13906 bp, 18 predicted proteins | sample 2165561 | NCBI WGS metagenome assembly RRZU01 (sample SAMN10456909, study PRJNA506462) | wastewater metagenome | isolation source: wastewater sludge | place: USA: Moscow, Idaho
GCTTTAAGTTCATAACCAAATGTTGTTTTTTCAATAATAATATAAATCACAATGGCCGCTAAAATCGCAACCAGTGCACCCCCACCAACGAAGGATCCAGGGAAGATTTTATCAAGCCCTAATTTAGGAATCTGCGTTGGGATGGTGATGGATTCATTACGAAGCACATTATAGAGTTCCCAATTCTTAATTAAATAAACAACAATATAAGTTGAGATATAGTTAAACATAATTGAAGAAATAACTTCGTTAACATTCCAATATGCTTTTAAGACACCTGTAATTCCCGCCATAATTGCACCTGCTAAGAAAGCTACGATAATCGCGAAAATCCAGCGGTACTCTACAGGAATAAATGTAGCCCGAACCCCAAACACAAGCGCTGAGAAAGCACCCATAAAGTACTGTCCTGACGCTCCAATGTTGAAAAGTCCTGTCTTAAATGCAAAGGCAACTGACAAACCAGTCAGCATAATTGGTGTTGCATAATAAAGCATGTTTCCAATTGATCTTAGTGGAGTGGGTCCAATAGGTCCTCGGATAAGATTAATAAATCCAGCACCAGCATTGGCTGGTTTTGCGACCACAAGAATTAACCCACCCAAGAGTAAACCAAAGATAATTGAAAGAATTGAAGGGTAGATTGCATCTATAAGTTTTGCTAATTGACTTCTAAATTTGTTATTCTTCATAACTTACAGCTCCCTTCTTAACACCTGACATATAAAGTCCCAGTTCTTGTTCTGAAGTTTCATGTGGATTGAGTTCTCCAACCATTTCACCTTCATACATCACGAGAATTCTATCAGAAATACCCATAACTTCACTGAGTTCCAGTGATACCAAGAGTACAGCTTTTCCTGAGTTTCTTTCTTCAATGAGACGTTTTCTAACATATTCAATGGCTCCAACATCAAGTCCACGTGTTGGTTGTACGGCGATGATTAAATCGTGACGTTTTTCCATTTCACGCGCAATGATTGCTTTTTGTTGGTTACCACCTGACATACTACGGGTTGTGGTATAAGCACCACGACCACTACGAATGTCAAATCGTTCAATTAATGATTCAGCATTTTTGAAAATTGCATCTTCTTTAATAAAACCTAAGTTTTGATAATTCTTTTCGAAGTAAGTTTGTAACACAAGGTTTTGTGCTAAGTTATAGTCTAAGACCAATCCATAACGGTGTCTGTCTTCTGGAATGTGTGATAAACCACTTTCATTACGATCACGAATGGAAGCATTAGTAATGTCTTTTCCATTGAGAATGATTGAACCATCGTAGTTTGGATTAATACCTGTCAGTGCATAAACAAGTTCTGATTGACCATTTCCATCAATACCTGCAATGGTTAGAATTTCTCCACGTCTCACATCAAAGTTCACATTGTTTAAACGTTTGTGTCCATGAAGTGTTCCAGAGAGTCCTAAATTTCTAACTTTAAGCACTGTTTCTCCAAGTGGTGGCACACCCATATCGAAATCAAGGTTAACCTTTCGTCCAACCATGAGTTCAGACATTCTTTCAACACTGGTATCTTTAACTTCCACTGTTTCAATGAGTTTTCCATGTCTCAGTACAGATACACGATCTGCAACCTGTTTAATTTCATTTAATTTATGTGTGATAAAGATGATTGATTTTCCTTCAGAAACAAGTTGCTTCATAATTTTCATCAATTCATCAATCTCTTGTGGTGTTAGTACCGCTGTTGGCTCATCAAAGATGAGAATATCGTTATCACGATAAAGCATCTTTAAGATTTCAACACGTTGTTGCATCCCAACAGAGATATCACGAATTAAAGCATCTGGATTAATGTTGAAGTTATATCGATTTGATAGTTCCATCACGCGTTTTTTTGCTTCAGATTTTTTAAGCGTACCGGCTGCGCCAACGCTTTCAACACCCAAGACAATATTTTCTAATACTGTAAATGTATCAACAAGTTTAAAATGTTGGTGAACCATTCCAATTCCATAATCTGTTGCGTCATTTGGATCTTGAATTTTTACGGTTTTTCCATTTACTTTAATCTCTCCCTCTTCTGGTTCATAAAGACCAAAAAGAACAGACATTAAAGTAGACTTGCCGGCACCATTCTCACCGAGTAGTGCTAGAATTTCCCCTTGACGCAATGTGATTGACACATTATCATTGGCAACGACACCAGGGAATATTTTGGTGATGCCATTCATTTCAATTACATTTTGCATCGCGTTCTCCTTTATAGTTTATAAGAAAAAAGTAGGCAGCCATCGATGACCGCCTACATTTACTGTGAATAAATTATTCGATTGATTCAATTGTAACATTATCGAATGATAAGGCTGATACTTTATCTCCATGTGTACCTAACACTGGGATATTTGATCGAATACCATCTTCGTCAGCTTTTAAACGAGCGTATAGTCCGTCGTAGTCTGCTTGTCCAAAGCCTTCGAGTCCATCAAAGTTATCTGGTAATGCAACACCATCTTCATCAACACCAAATGTCAAGATTTCTCCACCTTTGAAGCCATCTGTCATTGCTGATTTAACAACTTCATAAACTGAACCTTTAAGGTTTTTAGTTGCTGATGTAATAACTGTATCTGACTCTGCAGATTGGTCAACGTCAACACCAATTACTTTACCATCTACTTCTTCTGCGGCAGCCATAACTGAGTTACCTGCACCACCAGCTGAAGCAAAGATTACTTCAACACCATCGTTGAACCATGAAACTGCTTGGTTTTGGAATTCTGGACTTGGGTTGAATTGTCCTAAGTATGTATACTTAACATTTACTTTAACGCCTTCTTCTTCAGCAGCTAAGTTAGCACCTGCTAAGTAACCATAACCGAAGTTAATAACTGGAGGAACAGCAATTCCACCCATGAAACCTAAGTTTGTGAAACCTGCTTTAACTGCAGCATAACCTGCTAAGAATCCTGATTGCTCTTCACGATATAGAATGGATACTGTGTTGTCTCCAACTTTTTCTTCGTGTGTAGCATCAAATTTTGCGTTATTTGGAACACCATCAACAAGAATGAATTTCACATCTGGATGTGCATCTTGTGAGATAAATACTGCTTCTTCAAATAAGAATCCTGGAGTAACAATAACTTTTGCTCCTGCATCGATTGCTTTTTCGATTGAGTCAATATATTCAACGGTGGTTTCCCCTGTTGGACGTAGATAGTTAGGTGTAATACCAACTTCGTGTGCGTACTGCTCCATACCTTCATATGAACCTTGGTTAAATGATTTATCATTAATTGTTCCTTGGTCAGTAATGAGGTAAAGTGAGTGATCTTCTTTTAATTCTGGCTTTTCACTACTTCCACATGCTGCTAGTGAAAATAATAAAATCGCACTAAATACTAAAGTTACAAATTTCTTCATAATTTCCTCCTTGATCTTTAGTTACATATACATTTTATGATTATTCATGCTTTATGTCAATTAATTTCCGTTGTTATACGTCGTTTAGCACTTATAATTGAAACCGATTACAAAAATAGCGTGCAATTATGCACGCTTTAGTACACTAATTTAATTAAATACTCTTGTTTACCAAGGTTTGATATCGTCTTTTTTAACCATAAAAGCACGCTTGGCATACTGTGCTAATGGATCATCAGAATAAGAGTCTGAATAGAACTCATCAATATCGTCTAAATCAAATTGTTCTTTAAAACGATGTACCTTCTCAACCCCATAACAATTCTCTTGGCGATTCACACCTGTCAAAGGATCAACATCTGATGCAATTAAATGAACACCCATCTTATCACAAATTGGTTTCAGTAAAAATTCAGGCGATGCAGAAATAATCACATCATCGCTCTGTTTTTGATTCAAATACCAGGGACGAATTTTATCTTGATTTTCTTGCCAAAAATCCAACACTTTTTGATGGATATCTTCAACACTTTGAAAATACTCATAAAAGATCGTTTTCATTTCAGTTTTAGTAATTTTACCACGCTTATAATCAAGCGCAGCTTTGCTCTGTCTTGGCCAATACTTTGCCAACTTAGGATTGAGTTTTAAATTAAATACATAAAACTCCTTTGAGCTATCGTTTAGATATACTGTTTCATCAAAATCATATACATTCATCATACCACTCCCAGCACAAATAATTTTTGTGTCGCCACTGCCTTTTTACTCATTTTTATATACAGCTCACCTGTCTGTTTACAATCTTCCAAGCCACGATGTCCCACTTCACGATCAATCGCATAATATTGACACAAGTGTTCAAGTTTATGACTGGATGCATCTTCATTTAAGATTCTCGATAAATTTAAGGTATCCATATAATCATTATGCATGATTTTATTTTCTGATGCCAAATATGCATCATAAACTAAATTAAAATCAAAATTAACATTATGACCCACAATGACATCATCCCCCACAAATGAAACAAAATCATCAATGACTTCAGATACATTGGGTTTGTCTTTAAGCATTTCATCAGTAATGCCTGTTAAATTCTCAACGAAAGGTAAAATGGGACTTTGAGGTTTCACGAGCACACTAAAAGAAGCCACTGGCTTATAGTTTCTATATCGAATTGCGCTCATTTCTGTTATTTCACGATAATCCGTACCACGACCTGTGGTCTCCAAATCTATCACTGTGAAATCAGGAATAAAGTGCAAAAGTTTATCCCCTTTAAATCTCATTTTAAAAACTCCTTTTTTTTAAAACTAAAGCCCCTTATCGAGGCTTCAATAAACTAATCTTCGTTTGGATCTAAATATAAATCATCACTCAACCCACAACAAGCACCGCCATAAGCAGAATTTGCTTCTTCAAAAAGTCCTTGTTTGGGGATTGCCGCAAAAGCTTCTACTGGAATGTCAAACCACTTTGCAACTTCAAATCGCTGTGGATAACGACCGTTAGCCACAAATTCACCTTCAAGTTCTAATGAAGGCAGTTTGATACCATCTGCTATTTTATCTTTATGGTCAATCTCATTATAACGAATCACTTCCACATCATAACTTTCTAATGTTGGAATCATTTCGTTAAATCTTCTACGACTGGGATCAATATTTAAGCCTAAAATTGATGAGCCCAAATCTTCTGGTGTTTCATATACGATGAGTTTTTTCATTTCATCACATCCTTATCAACACATATTATACTTCTTTTTTAAGTTTTTAACAATTTGTATTATAATCTATTTAGGAGTGTGCGATATGGGAGAGAAAAGAAGAACAGAAATATTGAAACAAATTGCGAACAGTACAAAAGCCATCAGTGCTTCTACTTTAGCAAAACAATTTAATGTATCAAGACAAGTCATTGTGGGAGATGTGGCACTGCTTCGTGCACAAGGCCACCCCATAAAAGCAACCGCCAAAGGCTATGTCATGTTTTTAGATGAAGAGCGCTTCATTGCGAAAGTTGCGGTCGACCATTTAGAAGAAGATACAGAAGCTGAACTCAAACTCCTCATTGATATGGATGTATATATTTTAGATGTCACGGTCGATCATCCCATATATGGAGAAATCACAGGGCAACTCAACATTCGAAATGACGAGGATATTCAAAACTTTATGAATGATATTAAAAATAAAGAAACAGAACTTCTCAGTTCACTCACAAAAGGGGTTCACTTACATACAATCAGTTGCGAGTCTAAAAAACATTATGAACTGGCATTAGATGCACTTAAGGGAAAAGGATGGCTTATCGAAAATAATTGAAACCAAGGTGTCTTGACACCTTTTCTTTTTTGCTCTACAATGTGTCAAGACACCTCAGGAGGTAGTTAATATGAACCGCAACAAACAAGTATCACACATCGCCATTGCAGGATTACTCACCGCAATAGCCATCCTTATCCCAACCATGATGCCCATTAAACTCGTTTTACCCGCATCCACTTATACACTCGCTAGTCATGTTCCAATTTTCATTGCGATATTTATCAGTCCACAAGTTGCGATCATGGTAGCGCTGGGAACCACACTGGGATTTTTTATGAGCTTTCCCTTTATCGTTGCAGCACGTGCCTTCTCACACTTAGCTTTTGTGATTCCAGGTGCCCTTTACCTACAAAAACATAAATTAAACAGTTTCAAAGATAAATTTATATTTAACTTAATTGTGGCACTGATTCATGGCGCTGCAGAGTTTGGGATTGTAGCCTTAATATCCGCCAAAACCTTGAACGCAAGCCTACTCTTACAATTCTTTATCTTCTTAGGTCTTGGTACCATTGTTCATAGCACAGTTGATTTCATCTTGGCACTTTCTGTCGTAGATGCTTTAAAGCTTCAAGAATAGATTGTACATTTCATAAGTTTTGCGTTACAATTCATATTGTAAAAGAGGAGTTTACTTATGATACATTTTCTAATCGGTCTGTTTTTTATCTTTATTGATTTTCATGTAAAGGTAAATTTCATTCCAGGTACCCTAGAAATATTGCCATCATTTATAGGCTATTTCTTCATTTTAAGAGGTATTTATTTCTTTAAAGCAAAACATAATAGCTTCGAAGATATCAAAGTCCTCACACTCGCACTGGGTTTTTATTCCCTTGTCATATTCATTCTCGATATTGTCGGACTGGATTATGGACTGGGCGCACCTGTTGTGAAAATTGCGAATTCAATTGTTTTCAAACAATTGCTGCCCCTATTCTTAGTTTATAAGATTGTCTGGGGCATCATCGACATTGCATATAAAGAAAAAGTAACGATAAACGAAGACGGACTCAAAATGGTTTTTATCTATATAATCCTTGTTTCTTCCCTTACTTTATTCTTAAGCGAACCGACAATTTTAATGATTGTAAAGATCGCACAAACAGGATTAAGTATGGTCTTACTCTATTATCTATATGATGCATGTCAAGCACATAAAAGCACTCAAAGTTAGTGCTTTTTTTCATACTTCTTAATCTTCAAATTCTATGTTATAATCATGTTATGAAAGAAGGATGAAAGTTTATGAAAAAGGTATTTAATTTTTCAGCGGGACCTTCAACACTACCCGATGTAGTGTTAAAGGAAGCACAAACAGAACTAATCAACTACAAGAACACTGGGATCTCCGTCATGGAAATGTCGCACCGATCTTCTGTATATGAAGCAGTTCATCAAGAAGTCATCGACAGATTTAAAGACTTAATGCATATACCCGAATCATATGAAGTCCTTTTTATCCAAGGTGGCGCCAGCATGCAATTTGCGATGATCCCGATGAATTTCGCAAACGACAAAAAAGCATACTATGTAGACGCAGGCATTTGGGGCCAAAAAGCCTATGAAGAAGGCAAACGCGTTTTAAAAGATAATGCCGTACTTTTAGCCTCTTCCAAAGATATTAAATATTCAAACTTACCCACACTCCCGGAAATACCAGAAGATGCAGCCTACCTGCATCTCACTTCAAACAATACAACTGAAGGCACCATGATGCGTACGTTCCCAAAAACAAATGTTCCTATTATCGTGGATATGTCCAGTAACATTCTCAGTGTCGACTATGACATTTCTAAAATAGACATGCTTTATGCTGGGGCTCAAAAAAATCTAGGACCTGCAGGGGTGACGGTCGTCATTGTGAAAAAATCATTCCTAGATACAATCACACATGACAATCTACCCAAGATGCTTGATTATCGAAGCTATGTGGCCACAAACTCCATGTATAACACACCCCCAACATACAGTATTTATATGATGGGTCTTATTTTAAAATGGGTTGACCGTTTGGGTGGTGTCAAAGAAATGGAAAAACGCGCAACAGAAAAAGCAAACATGCTTTATAACTTTTTAGACACATCAAAATTATTCAAAGCAACCGTCACAGAAAACCGTTCCATCAATAACATCACCTTCACAACAGGTGATCAAGATTTAGACGCAAAAGTTTTAGAACAAACCACAAATGATAATCTAATTAATCTCAAAGGACACCGCCTTGTCGGTGGCTTAAGAGCAAGCATTTATAATGCAATGGAGAAAGAGGGTGTCGAAGTACTCATTCGCACTTTACAGATTTTTGAAAATAAATTTGGAGATAAATATGTATAAAATTAAAATTTACAACAACATCGACCCACAAGGTCTCAACCTTTTTGATGAAAACTATGAACTCAATGCTAATGGTAATGCAGATGCGATTTTACTGAGAAGTCATAATTTACATGATCTAGAACCTTCAAGAGACCTCAAAGCCATAGCACGTGCAGGTGCTGGCACCAACAACATCCCCACTGAAAGAATGAGTGGTGAAGGGGTTGTGGTCTTCAATACACCTGGCGCCAATGCTAATGCGGTTAAAGAACTGGTTCTTGCCAGTCTACTTCTTTCCGTACGCCCCATTGTTCGTGGCGCAAACTGGGTTCAAAAACTCACCAGCGACAACATTTCAAAAGATGTAGAAGCTAATAAAAAACAATTCTCAGGCAGTGAACTCGAAGGAAAAACACTGGGCGTTATCGGCCTTGGCAGTATTGGTGCCATGGTCGCAAACGATGCCTACAGACTTGGAATGAACGTGATTGGCTATGACCCTTATGTCTCTGTTACTACCGCTTGGAGTATTTCAAGACGTGTCAAGCGCGCACTAAGTTTAGAAGACATCTTTAGAGATGCTGATTTCATCAGCCTTCATGTGCCATTAAATGGTGACACAAAACATCTCATCAGTGATACACAACTTGCGAAAATGAAAAATGATGTCACGTTACTCAACTTTGCAAGAGGTGAACTGGTTGATAATAAGGCGCTCCTTAAAGCCTTAGACAATGAACAAATTGGATCATACATTACTGACTTTGCGGATAAAAGCTTACTTCACCATCCACAAATTACAGTCTTACCACACCTCGGCGCATCCACTTCTGAAGCAGAAGTTAACTGCGCAAAAATGGCCGTAAGAACATTACGCCACTTTTTAGAAACAGGGAATATTGTGAATTCCGTAAACTTTCCTGACATTGAACTCCCTTTCAATTCACCCACACGTTTTGCGATGATTCACCAAAACATTCCAAAAATGATTGGTCACATCTCAAATGTTGCGGGACAACTGGATATCAACATTGACAATATGATGAATAAAAACAGTGGAGCTTATGCATATACCTTAGTGGATATCCCCAGTACCCAGCCCAAAGAACTTGCGGCACTTAAAAAGTCTTTAAAAAGTATTGAAGGCATGATAAAAGTACGTTTGATTCGAAATTTATAAAATTAAGACAGTCGCTTTTCGCGACTTTTCTTTTTGAACTTAACAACTAATGTCATAATAAAATCAAGAGGTGTCTGTATGAAACTTGAAAAAGCACTATTTTACAACTCGAAAAAACGCATCCTACTTTTATTCTCAATGCTTGTTTTTGTGATGTTTGCGCTCTTTTTAAATCTCACGTTCTTCTTTTCAAAGTAACGCATTCAAGACACACTTCAAATCGAAACCTTCCCGAAACAATTTTCCGCTATGATAAATATCATGAAACGGATGAATTATTCTTAAAGTACTGGGACTTAGAATCTTTAAACATTAAAGCACTGATCGAAGATTTGGGCTATGCTTACACATCTGTACCAACCTTTCAAGATAAAAAACTTCTGCTTGAAGCCCATGCAGGTGATGATTATAAATTACTTGAAGGAAAAGCACTTCAAGAGGATCTTGTGAGACAGTATTCTGATGAGCATGGTGAAGACACTTACTTAGAGGTCCCTGAGTATCACCTTTTAAAAGTAAAGTTTGATTCGTTCACCTATGATAAAGAAAGAGAACTTTTAAACAGTATTGCCTCTGTCAATGTATGGTCCAGTACATTTGTGGTCAGCATGATTATCCTCAGTTCAACCTATGCCTTTTATATTCATTTAAAAAATGAACTGCACTCTAAACGTAAAACACTGGGTACTTTATATCTAATTGGTGTTTCGTTTAAACATGTAATTCAAACCTATACGCTATTTTTCATGAAATTATTTGCGAGTGCCTATCTCACCACAACCCTCATCACAACAATACTTGGAAGTTTCAAACCCAATTTCAAACCAGACCATCGAATCCTTTCAGCACTCTTTGGATTATTCTTCTTATTTATAACACTAATCTATGGCATCTTTATTTATAATTTATTAAAGATTAGAAAAAATGGCTTTGAATCTATGAAATCAGGTGGCTTATCCTTCGCTAAAACAAAAAACTTGGATGTTTCACAAGTCAAAAAAGATAAACACATCATCTTTTTAGACTATAGATTTAATCAACCCATTGATAATATAACAACTGGAAGTACCGTGACCATTTATGATCATATTGAACCTTTTGTAACGCTGGATAAGGCGGCATGCCAACACCGGCCATCGGTTATTATGGTGAAAAATTTCCTGAGGTTTATGACCAAATAGAAGTCTTGGTTTCTAAACGTCTTATGGATGTCAACCAATTACGCGTGTCATCAGATACAAGTGGCCCCATCGACAGTCACTATCTTTTTATAAAACAAAAACTCAATGATTATGAAGAAGGTTTACCCGTAAGGGTTCCTTTACAACACTCATTGATCGTGGTTATGTCAGTTATTTCCACAGAAAACTAAATGAAACTGGATAAATGATTGAAAGATATAAAGTGTATCCCATGATTGTGAAACTAAAAGATACAAAGTCACATAAAGCATATGAAACACGCTTTGAAGATTCTGGTGTTTTAGTTCAAGTGAATGAGAACAAACGGACTGAAGAAAACTATTTCACTAAAATTGCCCTTAAAAATAAAGTCCTTAAAAAGGTCCATCGTAGTGAACTCCTCATCAGATTTGTTGCATCAACAATTGTGTCATTATTATTAACACTTATCGTGCTTCCAATATTAAATTACAACATTAAAGAAGCTTTTGCGATTACTTATTTACCCACATCACTTTTAAAACTCATCAGTATCATACTTTTCAGTTTGAGTTTTATCATGGTTTTCCTAGTATCCCTTTCTTCGAAATATCAAATAAACAAAAAAAACTGCAAATAAGACAGTTTAATCTAATTTATTGAGATAATCTTCAATGAACACTGCAACTTTCTTCGAAATATCAAATAAACAAAAAAAACTGCCAATAAGACAGTTTAATCTAATTTATTGAGATAATCTTCAATAAACACTGCAACGCCATGATCATCATTACTAATCGTATGATGTGTGGCGTTTTCTTTTGCGGTTCCAATTGCGTTTTCCATTGCGACTGAAATACCTGCTACTTTAAACATTGAGATATCATTTTCCGAATCTCCAAACACCATAATCTCTTCTGGTTTAATACCACGTTTGGCAGCATAATCAATGAGTGCCGCGCCTTTATTGACACTACTTTTTGCGACTTCAGTCCAACCTGGACCCACTTGCATTAAAGTATAGTCTGCATTTGTTTCATCTTTCATGCGATCAATAACCAGTGACATATAGTCTTCTGTTTGAATAAATGCACTTTTTTGCAGTTGAGCCTTTTCAAATAGTTCTTCAATATCATTCAATGAATCAATCAATTCAATTCCCACACCGAAATTGAAATATGATTTCACTTCTTCGCCTCTTGCATTGGCGTAATCTTCTTTACTGCGCTCTGACATTTCTAAATACATCATGTTATCAAAGCAGTACATCACACCCATATGATATTTTTCACCCAAGTTCTTAAATTGAAGTGCTTCCTCAAAGTTTAAGCCATCATGGACGCGTTTCTCTTTTGTGATTGGATTATAGGTATGCATACCATTTAAACAAATCATGCCAATATCTTCTTGTTCAAGCTCTAATTGTTGGGCAATGCGATGTGTACTATCAAATGCACGACCTGTAGCCAAAACAAAGTGGATTCCCTCATCTCTCAATCGGTGTATCACTTTTTTGGTTTTTTCGCTTACATTATGGTCAGTATTGATGAGTGTACCATCAATATCGCTTGCGATTAATTTTATCCTCATAGTTCCTCCTTGACTCTTCTTATTCTATCTTAACCCACCAATTTTGTAAAACATTTAGGATTCACAGCACTTAAATTCTATTTATTAGTAACAACGAAAAGAGGTGAATCAACTTGGTACATTACTTGACCTTAGCGCTACGTACACTTCCAAGTGTCACTGCCATGCTTGGTGTGGGTTCATATTCAGCAACTAAAATTGTTGACGCAGTTTTTATGGGATTGGGTACCGCAAAAGTGATTGGATTAATCTTGACTTGCGGCGCATCCATTTCATTTGGACTTCTGATGTTAAAGACCCTCACAAAAAGAATTGGTAGGGCTGCGGCTGTCAGTTTTTAGAAATGTTGCATCTTTTGATGCAACTTTCACCATGTTAAAACTATGAAATTAGAAATGCACGAATGCCATATATCCATTGGCAAAAAAGAAATCTTAAAATCTGTAAATTTTACACTTGAAAAAGGTGTTTTTATTCATCTAAAAGGTAAAAACGGTTCTGGAAAGACAATCTTTATGGAATCACTTTTAGGCTTTAATAAAGTATCTAAAGGCACGCGTATATCACAATTTGAACGCGATAAAATTTGTTATATCCCAGATGCACCATTTTTTAATGATCACGAAAGTGTACGTGATGTCCTATTCGCAACGGCCCACTTCTATAAAGTGAAAATATCAAAGCTATATGATATCCTCAATCATCTACAATTTGATGAAACAGTCCTTTTCAATCAAAAAGTAGCCTCCCTTTCAAAAGGCACCAAAAAGAAACTGGAGCTCTTGCCTTTATTTATCCCCAATATTAATTGTTATTTCTTAGATGAAATCATGACAGGCCTTGATACCCACACACTTATCATTGTTTGTGCACGCCTAAAGGAACTAAACCATTTGGGCAAAACACTCATGATCACAGAACACAACCATCATATTATTGATTATCTTTACCATCTTATCCCAAGTATTCAGGAGGTCACATGCGTCAATCAAAAAATCATACCGTCATCTTCATCATTTTAATCATTCTCAGTATTTTACTGAGCATTCCCAAAACATACCAACTGGATGCATTACTTGGACCACTTTTAGATTTTGAAGAAATGAGTTTCTTTTTATCTCACAGATCTTTCTTTATACTACTGGGACTCTTTCTAGAGTTTATGGGAACAGCACTTAGTATTGTCATTATAAAGTATGTCTATCATTTTGCGAAAATTAACTTATCTTTAATACAAAACGCAAACATTTACCTGTTTGTCTCATGCATCATTAAAGTGATCACACTCATACTTCCCATTACGATAACTTCCAAACTCCCTTTTTTAAACAATCTTTTATTTTCAATTCTATTTGTGGCTATCCACCATTTATTGAATAAAGACTATTCAAAAAAACAATGGATTTACCTGAGTGCATATCCACTGGTAAATCTACTACTTGGTTTCTTATGAGAAAAGTGCTGCATCTTTTTACCATCACGATGCTCAGTGGCTTGTTTATCATCTGCATCACGTTATATTTTGTGTGGGGTAAAGACTTAAGCCAACACTTCAATCAAGAAATCCCCCATCACTTCCTAATAATATTCAAACACAACTTCAAAGTATACTTACTGTTTTGTATTCCAATATGGGGCATCATTCATTTTGCGATTGCTTTTATGATTACATTTTCAAGTATTGGTCTTGCGATTGTACATCTTTCTTTTTTTCAAACTATCATCAATTTAAAACACCTTCCATTAGAACTGTTTGCGCTTTGTATTCCTGTTGTCACAATGAACTTTAAACAATCTTCCAAAATCAAAAACTTATCACTGGGTGTCGTCTTACTTTTTATGGCTTCAATAATCGAATTTTATGGCTGAATATCAGGAGGTGGAGCATGTCACTTTTATTACAGTACTTTATGATGATCTCATTTCTATTTGA
>RRZU010044027.1_pt1 | contig 13905 bp, 11 predicted proteins | sample 2165561 | NCBI WGS metagenome assembly RRZU01 (sample SAMN10456909, study PRJNA506462) | wastewater metagenome | isolation source: wastewater sludge | place: USA: Moscow, Idaho
CGTGGGTGTGATCGCTGCCCAGTCCATCGGTGAACCCGGCACGCAGCTGACCATGCGTACCTTCCACATCGGTGGTGCCGCTTCGCGTGCTGCCATCGCTTCGAGCGTGGAAGCCAAGTCCAACGGCGTGATCGGCTTCAATGCCACGATGCGCTACGTGAGCAACACCAAGGGCGAGCTGGTGGTGATTGCACGTTCGGGTGAAATCATCATCCAGGACGAGCATGGCCGCGAGCGTGAGCGCCACAAGGTGCCTTACGGTGCGACGCTGACCGTGAAGGCCGACCAGGCCATCAAGGCCGGTACGATTCTGGCCAACTGGGATCCGCTGACCCGACCCATCATTACCGAATTCGCCGGTCAGGTGAAGTTCGAGAACGTGGAAGAAGGCCTCACCGTCGCCAAGCAGGTCGACGAAGTGACCGGCCTGTCCACCCTGGTGGTGATCGACCCCAAGCGCCGTGGCGCTGCCAAGGTCGTTCGCCCCCAGGTGAAGCTGATCGACGCACAAGGCCAGGAAGTGAAGATCCCCGGCACCGACCACTCGGTGACGATCGGCTTCCAGGTGGGCGCTCTGATCCAGGTGCGCGACGGCCAGGACGTGGGCCCCGGCGAAGTGCTGGCCCGTATCCCTGTCGAAGGTCAGAAGACCCGCGACATTACCGGCGGTCTGCCCCGTGTGGCCGAGCTGTTCGAAGCCCGTACGCCGAAGGACAAGGGCACGCTGGCAGAAATGACCGGCACCATCTCCTTCGGTAAGGAAACCAAGGGCAAGGTTCGTCTGCAGATCACCGACCCCGAAGGCAAGGTGTGGGAAGAACTCGTGCCCAAGGAAAAGAACATCCTGGTGCACGAAGGCCAGGTGGTCAACAAGGGCGAATCGATTGTGGACGGCCCCGCCGACCCACAAGACATCCTGCGCTTGCTGGGCATCGAAGAGCTGTCGCGCTACATCGTGGACGAAGTGCAGGACGTGTACCGCTTGCAGGGCGTGAAGATCAACGACAAGCACATCGAGGTGATCGTTCGCCAGATGCTGCGTCGCGTGGTGGTGGAGAACCCCGGCGAATCCACCTACATCGCTGGCGAGCAGGTGGAGCGTTCCGAGATCCTCAACACCAACGAGGCACTGCAGGCCGAGGGCAAGATCCCCGCGACCTACAGCAACTTGCTGCTGGGTATCACGAAGGCTTCGCTGTCCACCGACTCGTTCATCTCGGCCGCTTCCTTCCAGGAAACGACCCGCGTGCTGACCGAAGCCGCGATCATGGGCAAGAAGGACGAACTGCGCGGCCTGAAGGAAAACGTGATCGTGGGCCGTCTGATCCCTGCCGGTACCGGCTTGGCTTACCACCAGGCCCGCAAGGCCAAGGATGCGATGGACGACGCCGAGCGCCGCGCCATTGCCGAAGCCGAAGCGGCTGAAATGGCGGCCTCTGCGGACGAGCCAGAGTCGGAGAGCAGCGTGTCTGCCTCTGACGCTGCGGCAGACTAAGCCCTTGGGCGCTGTCTGAAACGCTCCCGTCTTGCCTCACGGCGGGACGGGAGCGTTTTTCATGGCTGCGCCGATTTGTCGGTTCGCACTCCTTATTTTTCAATCAGCTTGTCACGCGTCGCTCCGCGCCTCTAGTGTCCTGAGTTGGAAGTTCGTTGATGAAATAAAGAGGTCGAAATTGTCGTCAGGCAAGGCGTAAACCGCAGCGATAGCCGGAGCTATCGCGAGGATTTGCAACGCAGCATGGCGGCGATTCTCGGCATCTTTATGAAACGAATCGCCAACTCAGGGCACTGGGGGTGGAGCCAGGCTCTGGTGTATGTGGTCGTCTCCCCTGTTCTGGATATGGGTCGCTGTCATGGTGTTTTGGTCACTGGGGGCCTATAACCGCCTGGTTCGCCTGAAGGCTGCTGCGCAAACCGCGGGCGTGCACCTGCGCGGGCTGCAAAAGCGGTGCGCGCAGCTGCCACGCGATTGGGTGGCGTCCTGGCCCGACCCTCAGCCGATGGATCGCGCCAGGGATGTGGACGCTGAAGCCTTGCTGGCTGCCAGTGCCGTGTTGGATGCGGCCTTGTCGCCTTCCAAAGCCCAGACGCAGCACACAGAGCCCTGTGCCAGTATCCAAGAGGCGAGCCTGGTCCTGCACAATGCGTGGATCGATACCATGCAGGCGGCTGCAAGCGCTGAGTGGGATGTGGCGGCTTGGCAGGCGCGGTGGACTGAGCTGCAGGCGCTGCTGCAGCCTGCACAGCGCGGCTATGAAGATGCCTCGCAGTCATACCGGTGTGCCATTCGCCAGTTTCCGGCCAGCATGCTGGCCCGTATGGTGGGGTTCAGGCCGTTGTAGGCGAGTCTCGACGGGTGCCGCTGGGTGTGCCCCGGCGGCGGTGACCTTTGACGTGATGCCTGCGTGCTGTGTGCGGGCGTGTATGACGCTCCCCTTTATTGCTGCGGCGCCGCTTGGCTGTGCCGCTTTGTTTTCCTCCAATCCATGAACTCACCCGCTCCACGCCCCGCGCGTCCTGTCCGTCCTGTCCGTCCTGTCCGTCCTGTCCGTCCTGCCCGTTCCCCCGCCGCCCCCCAGACCGATCGGCCCAGGACGTCTGCTGTGCCCTCGCAAGGTGGGGCGGCCGGCCCCAACATGCCGGTGCCGCTGTGGCAGCAGCTCACGGCCGTGGCCCAGGCGCTGCAGGCCATACGGGGTGGGCAATCGGGAACGGCTGCGGTGGATGCGGTGGAGCCCCGTTTGCGCCCCGGGGTGCAGGCATTGCTGTTTCAGGTGCTGCGCCAGTTGGGGCGGGCCGATGCCTTGCGCAGCCAGCTGGTGGCCCGCAAGCCCCCATCTGCCGCAGATGCCCTGCTGTGCACGGCCTTGGCCCTGGCTTGGGATGCGCAAGCGGCACCCTACGAGCCTTTCACCCTGGTTAACCAGGCGGTGGAGTCGGCCAAGCGCGGACAGGCCACGCGGGGCCAGGCCTCGTTCATCAATGCCTGCCTGCGGCGTTTTTTGCGTGAGCGCGATGCCCTGGTGGCCTCCACAGACGCGGACCCCGTGGCGCGCTGGAACCACCCCGCCTGGTGGATTCGCCGGGTGCAGCAGGACTACCCCAGCGATTGGGAGCGCATTCTGCAAGCCAACAACGCCCATGCGCCCATGGCGTTGCGCGTTAATCAACAAAAATGCACGCTAGCGCAATATCAACAAGCGCTGGAAGCTATAAATTTAATAGCAAAAGAGGCGGGCGCTCATGGGCTGGAGCTGGCCCAGCCGGTGCCTGTGCATGCCTTGCCCGGTTTTGCCGACGGCTGGGTGTCTGTGCAAGACACGGCCGCCCAGCAGGCGGCGCCTTTGCTGCTGCAGGGGCTGGATTTGACGCAGCCCCTGCGGGTGCTGGACGCGTGCGCTGCGCCAGGGGGCAAAACTGCGCATTTGCTTGAGCACGCCCCGGCAGGCGCTGCACTGCAGGTGACGGCGCTGGAGGTGGATGCCGCCCGCAGTGAACGCATCCACGGCACCCTGGCCCGTTTGGGGCTGTCGGCCCAGGTGCTGGTGGCCGATGCGGCCCGGCCGCAAGACTGGTGGGCGTCTCAGTGCGGCGGGTTGCCCTTTGATGCCATCTTGCTGGATGCGCCCTGCACCGCCTCGGGCATTGTCCGCCGCCACCCCGACGTGCGCTGGCTGCGCCGCGAGTCGGATGTGGCTCAGTTGGCGCACTTGCAGGCCCGCATCCTGGCCGCGCTGTGGCCCCTGCTCAAGCCCGGCGGGCGGCTGTTGTATTGCACCTGTTCGGTCTTCAAGGCCGAGGGCGATGCACAGATGCAAACGTTTCTTACACACAACACCGACGCCCAATTGCTACCCTCGCCGGGTCATTTAATTCCCCGAATTGGGGACAAGGCGGGGGCTGTCCCGGACAATCCACTGGGTGATCACGACGGATTTTTTTACGCTCTGTTGCAAAAATCAGCGCAATGAGTCGCCCTGGGCTCGTTGGCTGCGCCTTGTCCTGTGCTGCTGGGCGCTGTGGTTTGCCCTGCCTGCAGCGGTCATGGCCCAGTCCGATGCGCCGGAGGCCCCCGGCCTGCGCATAGAGCGCGCCGATGACGCGCTGTATTTGGGTGCGTCGTTGAACTTCAGCCTGCCCGATCTGGCCGAGGACGCCCTGAACAAAGGGATTCCCATGTTCTTTGTCATGGAGGCCCAGGTGCTGCGCGACCGGTGGTATTGGTCTGACCGGCTAGTGGCAGAGGCCACGCGCTACATGCGCCTCACTTACCAGCCACTCACCCGCCGCTGGCGCCTGAATACCTCCACGGTGCCTTTCACCAACAGTGGGCTGGGCGTGGTGCTGGGGCAAAATTTTGACGACCTGGACGAGGCACTTGCTGCCATGCGCCGGGTGTCGCGCTGGCGCATCGGCAATGCCGATGCGATCGACCCGGATGCCGCGCACACCGTGCAGCTGCGCTTTCGGCTCGACATGTCTCAGCTGCCGCGCCCCCTGCAGATTGGGGCTGTGGGCCGCTCAGACTGGAACCTGCTGGTGTCTCGCAACCAGCGTATCGCGCCCCACGCATTGCCATGAGCCAGCCTTCGTCCGCATCGGGCGGCATTCCCGCTCCATCGGCCTCAGCTGAGACGGCCGCCCGCGCCTCCAAGGCGGTGCGCTGGGCCGTCGGGGTCGGGGCCGCCACCATGGTGGCCATCGGCATGGTGCTGCTCTTTTTGCTGACGCTGGCCACCAACAACCGCGCCTTGTACGAACGCAACTACGCATGGCTGTTTGGCGTGAACGTGCTGGTGGCCGTGCTGCTGCTGGGCGTGCTGCTGTGGATCGCGGTGCGGCTGACTCTGCGGTTGCGCAAGGGCCGTTTTGGCAGCCGTCTACTGGTCAAGCTGGCCGCTATTTTCGGGCTGGTCGGGCTGCTGCCCGGCGTGCTGATTTATGTGGTGTCGTACCAGTTCGTCACACGCTCCATCGAAAGCTGGTTCGATGTGAAGGTGGAGGGCGCCCTGGTGGCTGGGGTCAACCTGGCACGGGTGTCGCTGGAGTCGCAGGCCGCCGATATGGTGGCCAAAACCCGGACCGCCAGCGCGCAGGTCGCGCAGGTATCCAGTGCCTCGGCGGGGCTCATCCTGGAGCGGGTCCGTGATCAACTGGGTGCCACGGATGTGGTGCTTTGGAATGCCGCAGGCCAGCCCATCGGTAGCGCGGGGCAGTCCCGCTTCAACCTGAACCCCGAGCGCCCCAGCAATAGCTTGTTGCGCACGGTGCGTGACCAGCGCTCTGTCTCCCAAATTGAGGGGCTGGATGACCTGACGGACCCCGCCGCACTGCAGATGGCCCGCGTCAAGGTGCTGGTGCTGGTCACCAGCCCTGGGCTGGGCCTGCTGACCGAGCCGCGCTTTTTGCAGGCCACCCTGCCACTTCCCCCTGCCTTGGTGTCCAACGCCATTGACGTACAAGAGGCCAACCGCGAATACCAGGAGCGTGCCCTGGCGCGTGGAGGCTTGCGGCGCATGTATGTGGGCACTCTCACACTCAGCTTGTTTTTGGCCGTGTTTGGTGCCGTGCTGTTGGCGGTGCTGCTGGGCAATCAGCTGGCCCGGCCGTTGCTGGTGTTGGCCGAAGGCGTGCGCGAGGTGGCCGCAGGCAACCTCAGCCCCAAGGCCGCGCTGCAAGGCAAAGATGAGTTGGGAGGGCTGACCCGATCGTTTGCCCTGATGACGCAGCAACTGGCCGACGCCCGTGCGGCAGTCGAGCAAAGCATGCTGAAGGTGGATGCATCACGCTCCAAACTGCAGACCATTTTGGACAACCTCACTGCGGGCGTCATCGTGCTTGGCGAGCACGGCCTGATCCGCTCGTCCAACCCCGGGGCCACCCGCATTTTGCGGGCCCCCATGGCCGCCTACGAAGGACGGCCGCTGTCTGAAGTGCCGGGGTTGGCCGACTTTGCCGCAGCGGTGGAGCGGCACTTTGCCGCATTTTTGAGCGATCGTGACCACCATGGGCTGGACCACTGGCAGCAACCTTTTGAGTTGCACGCGTCGACCTCTGGTGCTGGGCAGCACGCGACCAGCCTGGTTGCGCGGGGGGCTGAGCTGCCCGATGGGACCAATCTGTTGGTTTTTGACGACATTTCGGAGATTGTTTCAGCCCAGCGTGCGCAGGCCTGGGGCGAGGTTGCACGGCGTCTGGCCCATGAAATCAAGAACCCCCTGACCCCCATTCAGCTGTCGGCCGAGCGGCTGGAAATGAAGCTCTCAGGCAAGGTTCAGCCACCCGAACAAGCCATCCTCACCAAGTCGGTCAAGACCATCGTGGACCAGGTGGATGCGATGAAGCGACTGGTCAACGAGTTCCGCGATTACGCCCGGCTGCCTGCGGCCGAACTGCAGCCTCTGGACCTCAATGCACTGGTCGCCGACGTCTTGCATTTGTATGGTGAAGAAAACGCATCTGTGCCCGTGAAAGCCGAGCTGGACCCGCGTTGCCCGAGGATTGCAGGCGACGCTCAGCAACTGCGCCAAGTCGTGCACAACCTGCTGCAAAACGCCCAGGATGCTACTGAGCAGGCGCGCGCCGAGGGCCGAACAGGCGAGTTTTTGGTGCGCATTTCCACCCGCGTGAGCGAGACCTCAGGACGGGTGCGGCTGACCATTTCTGACAGCGGAACGGGCTTTCCGGCGCACATATTGCAGCGTGCTTTTGAACCGTATGTCACCACCAAAGCCCGGGGCACGGGGCTCGGTTTGGCCGTCGTCAAAAAGATCGCCGACGAGCATGGCGCCCGCATCGACCTTACCAATCGCATGGACGGCGATGTGTTGCGTGGGGCGCAAGTGTCGTTATCATTCGCCCCTGAACCCGCGGTGGCCTCTTAAGAAGCCTCCGCACAACTCCTGCGGGCTGTGTTAGTGCACACCTCGGGCAGCCAGGTGTGTCGCTTTGCCGCCTTGGCCCCTCACCAGAGCAGGGGCCAGTCGCCGCTCAAGCCACACCGTTGCCTGGGCCAACGACTGGCCTGCCGTTGTGCAGAGCGTTCTTCGCGACACCGTACCGCAGCATTCCTTGGCGCTTCAATACACATGGCAAATATTCTGGTGGTCGACGACGAACTTGGTATTCGCGACCTGCTGTCCGAAATACTGAACGATGAAGGCCACAGCGTGGATCTGGCGGAAAACGCCACCCAGGCCCGGGCTGCCCGTGTGGCCAATCAGTACGATCTGGTGCTGCTCGACATCTGGATGCCCGACACCGATGGAGTCTCGCTGCTCAAGGAATGGGCTGCGGTGGGCGTGTTGACCATGCCTGTCATCATGATGAGTGGCCATGCCACCATCGACACGGCGGTAGAAGCTACACGCATTGGGGCGTTCTCCTTCCTGGAAAAGCCCATCACCATGCAAAAGCTGCTCAAGGCCGTGGAGCAAGGCTTGGCCCGCAACAGCGCACGGCATGCAGCGCCTGCGACAGCGGTGCCCGTGTCGCTGCAGTCGGTGGTTGACGTGGCGCAGGTGACAGCGGCCGCCATTGTGGTCGCATCCACTGCTGAAGGTGGGCCCCATGCGCACCAGGGCTTCGATCTGGACCGTCCTCTGCGTGAAGCGCGCGACGGCTTTGAAAAGGCGTATTTTGAATTTCACCTGGCCCGCGAAGGCGGCTCCATGACGCGCGTGGCAGAGAAAACCGGGCTGGAGCGCACCCACCTCTACCGCAAGCTGCGCCAGTTGGGCGTGGACCTCGGGCGTGGAAAACGCAATTAATTTTGAAGCTTCCTCTTTTTGGCCAATTTCTCTGGCTATAATTTGAGGCTCAGGCCCGGTAGCTCAGTCGGTAGAGCAGAGGATTGAAAATCCTTGTGTCGGCGGTTCGATTCCGTCCCAGGCCACCAAATCAAAAAGCCCTTGATCCCAAAGATCAGGGGCTTTTTACATGGCGCGGGCTTTTGTGCGCGCAGCGCCGATTGGCGCGCGCTTTGCGGCGCAGGCCCGTGGCGCTGTCCCTCTTTGTGTCGTGGCGGTTGGCCCTTTGAGGCATCGCTGCCGCACTGGCGCAGGGTACGTCGACTTTCTCTCTATCTTGGGCAGCGTCGTGCGCGCCTTGCCCTGCTACAGCAACGGTTCAAGATGGCTCTCCTGCAGGATGTCACGCTCGGTATCGACTTTGGTACCTCCAACTCGGCCATGTCGGTGCGCCAAGGCAATGGCCCCGCGCGCATGATTTCGCTCGAAGGCGATGCGCGTACCTTGCCCACGGCCTTGTTTTTCAACACCGAAGAGCAGCGTACGCACTTTGGGCGCGATGCGATTGCGCAGTACCTGGAGGGCACGGAGGGCCGCTTGATGCGTTCGCTCAAGAGCCTGCTGGGCAGCGCGTTGCTGCAAGATAAAACGGCGGTGCACAACCAGTTGATCAGCTACCAGGACGTGATCAGCCTCTTTTTGCGCATGCTGGCGCAAAAGGCGCAGGCCGAGCTGGGTGGCATGCCCGGGCGCGTGCTAATGGGGCGCCCGGTGCACTTTGTGGACGATGACCCCACCCGTGACCAGCAAGCCGAGGACGCGCTGCGGCAGGCGGCCCTGGATGCTGGGTTTGAAAACGTGTCGTTCCAGCTCGAACCGATTGCGGCGGCGCTGGACTACGAGCAGCGCATTGAGCGCGAAGCCGTAGTGCTTGTGGTGGACATTGGCGGCGGTACCTCGGACTTCACCGTGGTTCGGCTGGGGCCAGGGCGCATGCAGCGGGCCGATCGCCTCAGCGACGTGTTGGCTACGACCGGCGTGCATGTGGGCGGTACGGACTTTGACCGCCGCTTGAGCCTGGAGCTGCTGATGCCTTTGCTGGGCTTTCGGCACCTGGGCCCCAGTGGGCGCGAGGTGCCCAGCCGGGTGTTTTTTGATCTCTCAACCTGGCATTTGATCCAGTGGCTGTATTCGCCCAAAGCGCTGCGCGATGCGCAAAACCTGCGCACCGACTACGCCAACCAGGCGCTGCATGCCCGCTTGATGACGGTGTTGAACGAGCGCCTGGGCCACAAGCTGGCCAATGCCATGGAGCAAGCCAAGATTGCCGCGTCTGTGAGCGATGCCATGGCCCCGGTGGCGCTGGACTGGATCGAGCCCGCGCTGGCCTCTGGTGTCAGCCCTGAGGGGCTGGCGCAGCATTTGACGGCCCCTCTGGCCCAGGTGGTGCAATGCGCCCAGCAGTGTCTGCAACTGGCCGGGCTGCAGGCCAGTGACTTGCAGGCCATCTACCTCACTGGGGGCTCGTCCGCGTTGCGCCCGTTGCGCCATGCGCTGCGGGTGGCCTTCCCCGACACCGCGCAGGTGGAGGGGGATCTGTTTGGTGGTGTGGCCTTGGGGTTGGCCGTTGCACCGTAATTGGTGTTTGCTATTAAAAATATAGCTGTTAGCGCTTATTAATCAAGCGCTAGAGCCTGTTTTTTCTTGTATTTGGAGCCCCTGCGCGTTGGGGGCTTCGGGTTCACGGCGTTGCTTCGTCCGCTTCGCGCTTCCAGCCCAGGGCCGTGTCATACAGCACGTTGCGCGATGCACCCGTCACTTCGGCGGCAACGCGCACGGCGGTTTTCAGGGGCAGCTCCTTGAGCAGCAGGCGCAGCACGCGCAGGCTTTCGCCACTGTTGTCGTTGGCCACAGGCACGGGGTGCAGCAGCACCACAAACTCGCCGCGTGAGCGCTGGGCGCCGCCCTCCAGCCAGGCCGTCAGGGCGTGGGCGGGCTGGGTGGTGATTTCTTCAAACTGCTTGGTCAGCTCGCGTGCCAGCGTCACCGGGCGCTCGCCCAGCGGCGCCAGTGCGGCAGCCAGTTCTTGAATGCGGTGCGGTGCCTCTAGCAGCACCACGCAGCGGGGCTCTGCGGCCAGCACTTGCACGGCAGCGGCACGCTCGGCCTGCTTGACGGGCAAGAACCCTGCGAACACAAAGCCGACTTGCTCCGCACTGTGGGCCACCGCGCCGGCGGCGCTGAGCGCCGTGGTGATGCTGCTGGCGCCGGGCAGGGGGACAGACCGCAGGCCTGCCTCGCGCACCGCTTGTGCCAGGCGGGCTCCGGGGTCGCTCACGCCGGGTGTGCCCGCATCGCTCACATAGGCCACGCGCTGGCCTTGCTGCAGGCGCTGCACCACATTCAATGCCGCTTCGGCCTCGTTGTGCTGGTGCACAGCCAGCAACTGGTGTGCGCTTTTGTCGATGCCGTAGGCGCGCAGCAGGGCTTGGGTGTGGCGCGTGTCTTCACAGGCCACGGTGTCGGCCAACTGCAGCACATGCAGCGCACGCAGGGTGATGTCAGCCAGGTTGCCGATGGGCGTGGCTACGACGTACAGCGCGCCCTGCGGATAATGCTGCGCAGCGGCCGCATCGTGTGCGGCGGCCAGGGCTGTTGCGAAAGATGCGCTCAATGAAATTCCTTGGAAAAAAGCCTGAACAGCCTGCTGTGGCGGGCGCTACTGCGGCGGCATCTGGCCCCGCAGCGGGCACCACGCGCCAGCGCGGCAATGCGGCCGAAGACCGTGCTCTGGCCTATTTGCAGGCGCAGGGCTTGCAGCTGCTGGAGCGCAATTATCGGACGCCTGGGCGCGGCGGTGGTGAGATCGACCTGGTGATGCGCGAGCGCGATGGCACCGTGGTGTTTGTGGAGGTGCGCAGCCGCCGCAGCGGGGCGTTTGGTGGCGCGGCATCGAGCATTGGCGCCGCCAAGCAGCAGCGCGTGGTGTACGCCGCGCGCCACTACCTGCTGCGCTACGCATCGCCCCCGCCATGCCGGTTTGATGCGGTGCTGCTGGAGGACTCGGTGCAGTGGATCAAGGCCGCATTTGATGCGCAGTGAGGCGCGATCGGCGTGTGGGACTGGCGAGCGGTTGATGCACCGCTGCGCGCAGGGGCTGAATGCTCTGGCAGTGACAACCCTTTGCTACAAAAGATGTAACACCCGGCGGGTATCATCGGACCCTCATGCTTGAGCAACGCATCCAACAACACTTTATCGACAGCGCCGATCTGAAATACCAGGCCGCGCAAGTCTTGAGCCAACCCATCGCCTCGGCCATTCAGGCCATTTTGGCGTGTGTCACCAGCGGGGGCAAAGTGCTGGCCTGTGGCAACGGCCCCTCGGCCGCCGAAGCGCAGCAGTTTGCCGCTTTGTGCGTTGCGGGTTTTGAGCGTGACCGACCCGAGCTGGCGGCTTTGGCGCTCACGACCGACAGCACCTTGCTCACCGCCTCGGCGAGTGCCCCTGACATGTCTTCGCAGCAGTTCGCACGCCAGGTGCGTGCCTTGGGGCAGGCGGGCGATGTGTTGTTGGCGCTGTCGGTGTCAGGCAACGATGCCAATTTGCTGACGGCCACCGAGGCCGCGCACGAGCGTGACATGACCGTCGTTGTATTGACGGGCCGCACCGGGGGGCGCTTGGCCACCGTGCTGCGCGAGACGGACGTATCGATCTGTGTGCCCCATGACCGCGCCGCGCGCGTGCGTGAGGTGCACGCCTTGGTGCTGCACTGCCTGAGCGACGGTGTGGACGCCCAACTACTTGGTGACCAGGAGATTCCTTTATGAAGCAAACCTTGAACCGCACCCTGAATCGCACGCTTTGCACCGTGTTGGCAGCCACCGCGCTGGCGGCAGGCCTGTCGGCATGCGCGCCCCTGGTGGTGGGCGGTGCCGTGATGGGCACCATGATGGCGGTGGACCGCCGCACGACGGGCACCCAGGTTGAGGACGAGGGCATTGAACTGCGCTCGGCCAATCGCCTGAACGAGGCCCTGGGTGACCGTGGCCACGTCAACGTGACCAGCTTCAATCGCCAGGTACTGCTGACGGGTGAAGTCTCTAGCGCGCAAGACCGCCAGCGGGTCGAGCAGATCGTGCTGGGGGTCGAGAACGTGCGCTCCGTTGTTAACGATCTGGCCGTGATGCCCGTCACCAGCCTGGGTCAGCGCTCCAACGACACCTTCATCACCGGCAAAGTGCGCGCCAGCCTGGTGGACGCCAAAGACCTGTCTGCCAATGCCTTCAAGGTGGTGACCGAGCGCAATATCGTTTACATGATGGGCCGCGTCACCCCCCGCGAAGCGCAGCGTGCCACCGAAATTGCGCGTGGCGTGAGCGGTGTGAGCAAGGTCGTGCGTGTGTTTGAAACACTCACAGAAGATGAGCTGCGCAATATCGCCCCAGCCCCGGTGATTCAGGATTCGCCTGCGCCTTCGTACCCTCGCAACTGACACTGCGTTGTTCGCCCACAGGCCCTACACCTAGTGGGCGGCCTGGGGGCTCGGTGGGGGAGGCCGCGCAGCCCCTTGCGGGCGCTACCAGCGCCGATGGCTACCGGCAGACCGGCGGTGCCAAGGGCGTTATTTCAGGCGCTTGATCAGGCTGGAGGTATCCCAGCGCTGGCCCCCCATTTTTTGCACATCGGCATAGAACTGGTCCACCAACGCCGTGACGGGCAGGCGTGAGCTATTGCGCTTGGCTTCATCCAGCACCAGTCCCAGGTCCTTGCGCATCCAGTCCACGGCAAAGCCGAAGTCGAACTTGTCGTCCACCATGGTTTTGCCACGGTTGTCCATTTGCCAGCTTTGCGCGGCGCCTTTGCCGATGACGTCCAGCACCTGCTTCATGTCCAGCCCCGCGTTTTGACCAAAGGCCACGGCCTCAGACAGGCCTTGCACCAGGCCCGCGATGCAGATCTGGTTGACCATCTTGGCCAGTTGCCCCGCGCCGCTGGCGCCCAGCAGCGTGAAGGCGCGCGAGAACGCCATGCCCGTGGGTTGCACCGCCTCAAACGCCGCAGTATCACCGCCGCACATCACTGTGAGCAGGCCGTTTTGTGCACCAGCTTGGCCGCCGGACACGGGGGCATCGACGAACGCCAGGCTCATGGCTTTGGCTGCCGCATACAGCTCGCGCGCCACCTCGGCGGACGCCGTGGTGTGGTCCACAAAAATGGCCCCAGGCTGCATGCCCGCCAAGGCGCCATCGGCCCCCAGCGTGACAGAGCGCAGGTCATCGTCGTTGCCGACGCAGCAGAACACGATGTCTGCACCCGCTGCAGCCTCGCGCGGCGTTGCTGCATGTTTTGGGGCCTTGGTGCTTGCGTACTCAGCGCACCAAGCTATGGATTTTGTAGCAGTTCGGTTGTATACCGTGACCTCATGCCCCGCCAGTGCAAGGTGGCCCGCCATGGGGTAGCCCATCACCCCCAGGCCCAAAAAGGCGACCTTGCGGGAGGGGGTGGCGTCGTAGTTGCGAGGGTTGGTGCTTGGCATGGGGTGGCTCAGGAAAGGAGTGGAAACAAAACCGACGGAAGCAGGCTGGTACGAATGTGCGGACTCACGCCTGTGCTGCGACCAAAGCCCTCAAAGATGCCGTAGCCTGTGCAAAGGGCGTGACCCCGCCAGTGCCACCGTGGAGCGGGCTTTGCCCGGCCACTGGTGGCGTCCCCCTCCCGAAGGAGAGGGGGAAGGCGCGCAGCGCCTCAGGGGGTGCTCACACAATCGCGAAATGCTCTGTGCCCGAGGCCAGGTCTGGCGACTTGGCGCGCTGGCTGTTGAGCTTGATTTGCAAGCGCAGGTCGTTGAGCGAGTCGGCGTTGCGCAACGCATCTTCGTAGCTGATCACGTTGGCTTCGTACAGGTCGAACAAGGATTGGTCGAACGTCTGCATCCCCAGGTTGCGGCTCTTTTTCATGATTTCCTTGATCTCGGAGACATCGCCCTTGAAGATCAGGTCGGAGATCAGCGGCGTGTTCAGCATGATCTCCACCGCAGCCGCACGGCCCTTGCCGTCCTGCTTGGGGATCAGGCGCTGCGAGACCATGGCGCGCAGGTTCAGTGACAAATCCATCAGCAGCTGCGCGCGGCGCTCTTCAGGGAAGAAGTTGATGA
>RRZU013291093.1_pt1 | contig 13897 bp, 14 predicted proteins | sample 2165561 | NCBI WGS metagenome assembly RRZU01 (sample SAMN10456909, study PRJNA506462) | wastewater metagenome | isolation source: wastewater sludge | place: USA: Moscow, Idaho
CTTGATGGCAAGTGATTGATATCGAACAGGATCGTCGGATAGCACTAGACTACAATGCATAAGATGCAGCATCGAAACCTAGGGCAAACGCGAAGGATAGTCAGAACGGACCGATGCATATCGGTCATGTTCTGACTATTAGCCTTGTTTTTGTTCAAAAGCCATCGAACAAGTTACACCTGATTCTGAGAGCGAGGGATATGATTATTGACACCATGGTCAACGCTGACTTGCATACAACAAGTTGCATTGTCATCGCTTAGTTTCAAATCGGTTCGCACCTATTGGGCTTTATATGGATATCCGTCTGCTACGCTACTTTTCCGTCCTGGCCGACGAGCTGCATTTTGGGCGCGCAGCTGAGCGTCTGCATATATCGCAGCCGCCACTAAGCCAACAGATTCGCCTGCTGGAAGAAAAAATCGGGGCACCGTTGTTCATTCGCAGCCACCATAATGTAAAGCTAACCGCAGCAGGGGAGAAACTTAAAGAGCAAGTCCCCCTTGTATTCGAGCAACTTAATAGGGCAATAGACCTTACCCAACAGGTCGGTCGTGGCCATGTAGGAAAACTGGAGCTTGGAATTATTAGTTCAGTAATGGTGGATTTGTTACTCAAAGCCTTGCTTCGATTTCGCGAAAATTATCCAGGTGTTGAATGGAGGCTCCATGAGATGACACCTTCCGCTCAAATATCAGCGTTAAAGGAGCGCCGCCTTGATGTTTGTATCTTCCGCTTGCCACAAGAGGATGATGCGATACGCAGTGAACTGTTGCAACAAGAGCCGATCGTCATTGCATTGCCTGCGAAGCATCGATTAGCGAGTTGTGATCACTTGGCGTTGGGAGATTTTGCGGATGACCCATTTGTCGCATTCGAGTCTCAGCGCTCACGCCTGGCCGAATACTTGCTACACCTATGTACCCAAGCTGGTTTCACACCACAAGTAAGTCATCAGGTGACGGAGGCACAAACATTATTGGCTTTAGTGAGAGCAGGTTTTGGTGTGGCTCTGCTGCCAGAATCAACGTCTAGTATAGCGCCGCTTGGGGTGGTTTTTAAGGCGCTGAAGCCCGCTTTGCCAACAATATCTTTGTATGCTCACTATCGTGTTGACGACGCATCGCCAGTACTAGCTATGTTCTTGAAAACGCTACGTGATGTTTGCTGCATAAAGACCGCAAATTGACAGTATCCATATGTGGGCAAGCCGAGTGAAATCTTTTCCCCCTAGAAAGATAACAGAATTCCTAGAGCTAAATCATGTTGTTAGCTTGGCTCTCGTCTGTCCTAACGGGGTATTGTGGGCAGCGAACTGCTTTTACGTATATGACCACGATAAGGTTGCGCTCATTATTTTGAGTGATGACAAATCACGTCACGCAAAAGCAATGCATTTTCACTCATATATTGCAGGAACGATTTCCGGCCAAACTAAAGATATTCGCAAAATTCAAGGTATACAATTTATGGCTACAGCCAAACACCTTGAAAGCAAATCTGATGATGGCGCGCGGAGATTGTATTACAAAAAATTTCCTTTAGCACGCGTTATTCCCAGCGAAGTATGGATTTTGCATTTTGAAGAACTGAAGTTTACAGATAACACTCTGTTTTTCGCAGAAAAGACGTTGTGGTCTTCTGGCAACGCTGTTTCTCTGGAAAAGGATATTAACTATGAAAACACGGAGAATTATTATCGGCATTAGTGGGGCGTCAGGCTTTCAATATGGCGTAAACGCTTTACGGCTTGCTCGTTCGTTAGAAGATGTCGAAACGCATCTGGTTATCTCAAAAGGAGCAGAAAAGACTAGGGAGTTTGAAACAACCTACTTGCATGAAGAAGTTTGTGCCTTGGCCGACGTAGTACACCCGATTGATAATTTGGGTGCGTCGATTGCCAGCGGCTCTTTTTTAACGGAAGGAATGTTAATCGCGCCTTGTTCGATGCGTACGCTGGCTTGTGTCGCTCACGCTATGGCGGACAATCTCTTGACTAGAGCAGCCGACGTTATATTAAAGGAGCGACGTCGTCTCGTTCTGATGGTGCGGGAAACCCCTTTAAATTTGGCGCATATTAATAATATGCAAAGAGTTACCGAAATGGGTGGAGTTATTATGCCACCTGTTCCAGCGCTTTATAATAGGCCCAACACCCTGGATGATGTAATAACTCACTCAACAGGGCGGGCCTTGGATCTTCTTGGTTTGCATGTTGATAATATGCCGCGATGGAATGGTATGTAGATTTAATCCTGCTGTTTATATTTGGTAATTTTCTGTTGGTTTTGTTCGTTATCTTGATTGTGTAAAAACGGTGGCAATTAAGCGGTTGGTTATAGAGTTCAATGTGTTAATGAAGTGCTGTTTCTATTTAAGTGGTTTCTAGATTGTGATATTCATGTGGGTTTCCAGCGTGACTGCTCCTTACAGGCAGTTGCGCTGGCTTTTTTTATTTAGTATTGATGTATTGTAATTTTCTTGACTATCGCCGCAAACCAATCTATATTTTTTTTACGCATTACAGGATGCAGTTTTCAATCACTCTAGGGGTTCTGAATATGAAAAAAGTTCCGCTTCTTGTTGCTTTGGCAACGTGCTTCCTGGCTTCTCCCGTTTGGTCTGATAGCTTTACTGTTGGGGTCGAAGCGACCGACTATATGCCCATCTACAAGGGAGATGGCTCGAATTACACGGGTTACGCCAAAGAGTTGCTGGATGGTTTTGCCAGCAAAAACGGTCACACATTCACCTACGTTCGGCTGCCGGTTGCGCGTTTGTTTGATGAATTTGTGGTAAAGAAGTCGCTGGATTTCAAGTTTCCGGATAACGCGTATTGGGCGAAGGAGATCAAAAAGGATGCAAAGATTTCCTATAGTCGCGGCGTGGTTTCCGTCACCGAGGGGCTGATGGTGTTGCCGGCAAACAAAGGCAAGGGAAATGTCTCGAGGATTGCTCTGGTAAGAGGTTTTACGCCATTTCTTTATATGGATCAGATCAGGGACAAAAAGATTGCGGCCAACGAGGTAAATGCTCCTGACGCAGGGATCAGTATGGTGGAGGCAGGGCGCGTTGACGGGGTTTATCTCAGTGTGATCGTTGCTAACTACCTGATGACGGATGTGTTGAAGAAGCCTGGGGTGTTGGTTTTCGACGATAAATTGCCCAATTCAAAGAGCGATTTTTCGCTGTCGTCAATCGCACGCCCCGAAGTCATCAAACAATTTGATGAGTATCTTGTCAAAGAGAAAGATACAGTCGACAAACTCAAGGCGAAGTACAAAATCGTTGAGTAGTCAGATGCGGAAAAGTATGCCTGTCTTCTACTGGGCCAAAACGGAAGGTATTGATGAGCCACCTGCCGTTGTGGTGCCTCGGTTTTAGTGCGGCAATGTCCGCATGTCGCCGATAGTGCTAGGTCGCTAACGGCCGATTTGTCGTAAGCGATCTATGGGACCGCCTTGCCAGACGGGTTATTGGGCCGGAATGTTTGGCGGAGTGGTCCCGAGGAATCGGGCGGCCGGATAGGTGATATTTCAACCGGGTTTTAAGCCGCCGCGGCTTGCTGAGATTGAAGTAGGCCATGTCGGGCGTTTTTCCGTCAAGCGTTGAATGAGGGCGGCGGTTGTAGAAGGCGAAATATCGTTTCATGGCCTGACGAGCGGCGGAAACAGTTCCGTAGCCATGCAGATCGATGAAATATCCGGGCTAGGTTCTAATGTCTTTGTCGCTAAAGCGGAGTTTGAAGCCCATGATCCCTCTGCACTGAAATCGCGACACAAAATCTTAGTCCAAATTCCCCATAAATCGCCTCTCTTTCAGTAGCTTGCGCTAATGGCTTTCATTGGCAATCGACGTTCAATGGAGAATTTCGGTTGAAAACGTCATCTGTCGCTTATGGGGCGTCAACAGCCAGACAGTTCGAAAGATCGAACTACGGCCGACGGCAATCGGCTCCGTCACTCCGCAGCGAACAACCCTAACCCCCGTAAACCCGCTCATCACTGATAATATTCAGCCCAACTTCGGCAAGCTTCTGGCGCGCGTCGGGGATATCCTGAATGTCGATCATGAACAGGGCGCTACTGCCATCGTGAAGCACCCGCCCGTAGGCGTTAGTAAAGTTTACGCCGGCTCGGACGACCTCTTTCAACAGTTCATCCAAGCCCCCGGGGTTGTCGGGCATTTCGACTACAGCGATTTCGCGTAGCGCCGCCGACATGCCACCCTCGCTCAGCGCACGCAGCGCAAGTTCCGGCTTGGAAACTACCAGATTCAGAATACCCCAGCCGTGGGCGGTGTGGTTCAGATGAATAGAACGTATGTTTATTGCCGCTTCGTGCAGGATGCCGGTCACTTTTTCAAGGTGGCCGAGTTTGTTTTCGAGGAACACGGAAACCTGATAGCTCATCTAAAACCTCCCCAGAGAAAACACTGGAATATTCGTTGCCCCGGCCCTCCCAAGGGGGCTTCCTTCGGGGTGAAAGCCGCGCTCCAGTTTGTTGAACGTCCTTGCCTTGCACTCACTTCGGTCGGATTCCGGAGCTCGGCGGAATGACGAATCTGTAATGAATCAGCATCTCCCAAACGCTATTGACCACGACGGTCAAACACCCGGACGGCTTTACCTTCGGCCTTGGGGATCGATCCCGGCTCAACGAGCTTGATCAACGGCCGTACCAGCACCTCGTCGCGGATCAAGTGGGCAAGGCGCTTTTGCAGCCGGTCGAGAAAAGCAATGTCGCCGTTGAACCACTCCCGCTTCACTTCCACTTCGACGATCATTTCATCCTGGTCTTCAATGGTTTCCAGCATGATCCGGTAATCGTCGCCCACTTCGGGCAGCTTCATCAACACGCCTTCGACCTGCATCGGGAAGATATTGCAGCCTTTGACGATGAACATGTCGTCCGAGCGCCCGGAGATCCGGTCAAAACGGCGGTGACTGCGACCGCACGGGCAATGGCCTGGAAGAAAACGTGTCAGGTCGCGCGTGCGGTAGCGGATCACCGGCATGGCTTGACGGTCGAGCGTGGTCATCACCAGTTCGCCGGTTTCGCCGTCAGCTACGGGTTGCAGGGTGATCGGGTCGATGATCTCGACGATGTAGGCGTCTTCCCAGATGTGCAAGCCATTTTGTTCCGTGCACTCGAAGGCGACCCCCGGTCCATTCATTTCAGTGAGGCCGAACGAGTTGTACGCCTTGACGCCGAACATCTCTTCAATGCGCCGACGATGGTCTTCGGTATGCGGCTCCGCGCCGATGACCAGAGTATGCAGCCGGGTATCGCAACGCGGATCGAGCCCTTCTTCCTGGAATACGTCGAACAGTCGTCCAAGATAGCTGGGAATGGCGTGCGCCACGCTGGTGCCAAAGTCACGCATCAGCTTGATCTGGCGCAGGCTGTTTCCGGCGCCAGCCGGAATGCTCAGACAGCCGAGCTTTTCGGCGCCATATTGGAACCCGAGACCGCCGGTAAATAAGCCGTAGCCACAAATGTTCTGGAATACGTCGCTATCACGCACTCCGGCAGCAAACATCGAGCGCGCCATGAGGTTCGCCCAGCTGTCGAGGTCATGACGGCTGTGATAAACCACCGCCGGGTTGCCGGTGGTGCCGCTCGAACTGTGCAGGCGCACCGCCTCTCTTTTTTCCGCCGCAAGCAACCCCCAGGGGAACTCCTTGCGCATGTCCTCTTTGGTGGTGAAGGGCAGCTCGCGGATTTGCTCCACCGAGCTGACTCCGGATTGCACTAGGCGGCCGAGTTCTTTCGATCGCCCGTAATACGGTGATCTGGCAGCCTGCCGGAGAGTGCCATTCAAGCGCTTGAGTTGCAGGCCTTCGAGGTCCTTGCGCTCAAGCTGTTCGAGTTCTGGTTCCCAATACATAGTGGTCGATGACTACAGGCAAAGTGGAAAAACGTCAGGCCGCAATTGTTCGTGCCGACGGACTGACGATCGAGGGCTACTTGGAGAAACAGGTCGCCAAATGTTCTGCATCCGGTTTTTTGCTAAAGAAGCTGACCACAACGGTAAATAGCAGCGACACAGGAACGGCAAAAACCAGCGGGTCGATGTCCTTGAGCGGTGTGCCGGTGCCGAGTGAGGGCACGCCAAAGAAGGCATTGCAAATCCCCAGCGGCTTCGACACCTTCTCGAACACGAAAAAGAGAATGATCATGCTGACCACCAGCCCGCTGATGAATCCGGCGTGCGCCCCCGCCTTGCTGACCCCCTTCCAAAACAGGCCCAGAGCATAAATGGCCAGGAAGCTGCCAGCGCACAAGCCGAAGAACAGGGACGTGCCGTTAACGATGATCGTCGCGCCATCCTTGAAGAAGGAAGGTAGCAAATACGCAATCAGCGTGCTGATGAGGATCGCCACGACCATCGCCAAGCGCATGACGCGAACCGGGTCCTTGGCCTTCATGCCCATCCCCTTATCCATGATGTCGTGACCGATGGCCGAACCCATGGTGTGAAACTGCGAGCTCATGGTCGACATCGCCGCAGCCAGCAGGGTAATCATGAATACGGCGGTATACCATTCCGGCATATTCTCTTTGATGAACAAGGGAATCACATTATCCGGCGCACCCGCCGCCGCGATGGCGATCTTGCCCGTGGCATTCAGGAAGAAAACGTTCGACAAGGCTCCGACGACGAACGCAACGCCCGTCATCAGCATGATGAACACGCCGCCGATAACGACCCCGCGATTGAGCTCGCGGTCGCTCTTTACGGTCATGAAACGGACAACGAGTTGCGGCTGAGCAAGCACGCCGATGCCGACGCCAAGCACAACGGTCGAAATCAGCGTCCACCACAGCGGAGACATCAGTTCCGGCATGGCCGTCCAGCCACGATGGCCTTTGGCAACCATGGCTGCAGGAACTTTGTCGGCGATGGCGGTCAATTGCTCATGCGCCGGAACAATCCCTCCGAGCGCGCTATAGGTAAACCACAGCAGGATGACCATGCCGAGCACCATGATGCCGCCCTGAAAGGCGTCGGTATACATCACGCCCTTCATCCCGCCCATCATCACGTAAGCACCAACGATCAGCACAATGATCAGCAGCGCCATGTTTTGCGAGAGGCCGAGGGCAACGGTGAGAAAGCTCACGCCGCCGAGCATCACCGCGCCGGCATAGAGGGGCATGGCGATGAAAATCACCGATGCCGCGGCGACCTGCAAAAACTTCGATTCGTAACGCCGGGCAAGAAATTCTGGGAAGGTGTGGGCTTTGAGCTTGTGCCCCATACTCCGCGTGCGCTTACCAAATACAACAAAGGCAATGAAAATGCCCAGGAAGATGTTGAGGACGGTCAGCCACAGGACGCCCATGCCAAAAACCGCGGCCGCTCCGCCAAAGCCGACAATCGCCGCCGTCGAGATGAAGGTCGAGCCGTAGGAAATGGCCATGATGACCGGGTGTACCTTGCTTCCTGCCAACAGGTAATCCTTGGCGCTCTTGGTCTGGGTATAGCCGAGATAACCGAGCCCAGCGGTGATCGCCAGATAAATCAGCGTGGTGATAACAACGGTGCTGTTCATTTGGCCTCTCCTTGAACTTCCTCTTCTTCCCAAGCTTCTTCTTCTGCAATCTCCCGGTTCTCTTCTTCTTGTCCCGGCTTATTCCAGTTAAGGTAGCCATAGATAACGCACAACATGGTTGCTCCCAGCGTCAAGAGATACGCCAGGCTGACGCCCCAATCCCCTAATCCCAACATGAACACACTCCCCGAAAGCGCCGACTGAAGAGTCGGTCGTTAGTAAAACCCTGCCCCTTGATTTGCCTGATGTCTACCCAGGCTGGTAAATCCCCTTACGCAACACCGAACAAAACATTTCCCACTCTTTGAAGTAAGCCAAACGCACTTCTTCTGACGAACGCCCGGCATCGATTTCCAGTAACACATCCTTGCGGGTTTTCGCCAAAAGCCACTTGAGCAGGTCAATCAGTTGCTCGACCGGATAAGCAAGCGTCGAAACGTTAAGCCCGGCAAACGCTTCTGCAAAATGACTTTCAAAAACGTCCTGAGCCTGAACTGACAAACCATCGCGCGGCAAGCGGGCAATACGCACAATCAGGCCAAGCATGTCCGGATGCTGCAAATACCAGTCGATGGCGATCCGTGAGATACACATGAAGCGATCAAGGATGTCCGTCGGCAGCGGCGTTTCAGAAAGCGCTACCTGCTGCTTGATGTGCAGGTATAGCGCATTCCAGCTTTGCTCCATGCAGTAGAGGTAGAGTTCCTCTTTCGAGCTGATGTACTCGTACAGCCCGCCCTTGGAGATGCCGGCGCTGGCGACCACACGGTCGAGCGAGGCCGCATCGAAATCGTGTGTTCCGAATTCAGTAAGTGCCGCGGTGAGAACGGCTTTCTGTTTTTCCGGGAATAATTGAAAGAACGCCTGTTTCATTTGAAATTCTGCCGACTCATCAGTCGGCAGAATTTAGACCCTCGCAGCATTAGTGTCAATCAGCAGAGTGGTCTGGGTTGTTATTCGCTGCAGCAACTCTGACCACTAAGGCTTTTGTTCAATCCTCCGGGAAGAAGCGGTAGGATCCGGGATAAGGCCAAGCGATGCCATCGTTTGCTTTGATTGCGCCGACAATCGGAAACACAATGCACAGTACACCCAAAAGGATGAGCAGCGGGATTCCGATCAGGAGGAAGCTCAACATAAAGAAAACAATGCCTGCAATGAATGCGGTAACCAACCAGTTGGCGACAATACGGCCGTGCTGATCGATGAGCTGCGATTCGTTTTTCTTGACCTGCCAAAGGACGATCGGCACAACCAGACCAGCCAGAGGAATAAGAAAGCCGCAAAACTGGGAGAGATGAAGCAGAATCGCCCAGGTCTTTTCATCCATCTGGGTGCTGACCACGACTTGATTGGGCTTCTTATCAGCTACTTGCTGGCCATTGAGCAAGGCGCTTTTGCTCGTTTGATACTCTTCTTCAGTAATCGCACCACTTAGTCGCAACTGATTGAGCTTCTCGATTTCATCCGCCATGCTCATCTGAAAATCTCCCATAGAGAGTTATTTATTTAAAAAGAACTGGAAGCAAGATCCGTTTCCATGGAAAAGCCAAAGCCCCGACAGACTTCAAGCTTCCAATTACCATAGTAGCATTTGTACCTATTCGGGAAGGAGCGTTGTTTAGCACAGATTTGCTCTTCGATAATAGACCGCGCCAATCGGAACTCTTTGAGGACAGTTTACTTTGCAAACTAGAACGCCCGTTTGGCATTGGCCGCCGAAGCGGAGCTTATACTTTGGCGTTACCCGGTCGATTGGTCGTTGATGTCTTGCCGCGCTTTGTCCAAGTCTTGCCAAGCAGCGCATCGGAGCGAAAGCCGGATTCGTCCAAGAAGCAATTTCTGCCGCCTCCGTCTCGGCTTGTTTCGCGATGGCGGGGAACGTATCTCCTTGCCCGCGTTGATGGTGGCCGGATCGCGTCGATAGACGCGTTGCAGCGGCTTCTGGGGCGCGATTGTAATCTCGCCCTACTATTTGCACGCTTTGCTCCTGACTGGTGAGCGAACACGAAACCAGCCCCAGACAACAAGGTCGCAAGTCTGGCCATGACGAAGCGCCAGTTAACTCCGAGCGCGTCCCAGAATCACAGATGCCTCAATACTGGAGGTTGTGGCTGCTTCGGGCGCCCCGAAAAGCAATTTCCAGTCGTTGTCAGACAATTGGATTTCCGTGATTTCAGGTTTGCGGGATTCGACTGTACGCCGTCTCTCGCCTTTGCCGGAAAAGTCGCTATCTTCTTGCCGACGGTCTTTGCCGCATCTTCTTTCGTAAGAGTCGGACATGGCTTTCCTCCTTTGCTCCACTTGTCGGAATACCTTGACTAAAATTTACGCTTTTCCGGAAAGCCTGGCGGTGAGAAAAATCACGCTTTTCGGGCTATTTTTTTGTGCCTGAGTAAAGCATGGTCTGTTGCTGTTTTGCAGCCCGTATACTTATAGGTCAGAAATGAAGTCTACAAACGAAAATCACCCATCTTTGGTCCGGCATTCTTCGTCAATTCAAGAGGACTTCCGCACAATCAGCGCTATCTTGGACGGCAGTGTTTCACTAATCTAGCCAGAGTCAAATAGTTACGGTCCTTCAGGGCGCATTCTCTGAGTTGTTTAGTGGCCATCAGTGGTCAAATGGGTGTTATGGTTTGGCCGATAGTTACTCAGTTATTTGCCGCAAGCGAAAGCTTTGCGAACAATGCAATCCGCTTCATAAGCGGAATTGTATCGACCCTCTCTGTTTTTTTTTTTAATATCCTGTATAATTTGCGCCTCGCTTGCTTCGTAACGTAAGCGATCGACTGCTGGGGAGTCGCCAAGTTGGTTAAGGCACCGGATTTTGATTCCGGCATTCGAAGGTTCGAATCCTTCTTCCCCAGCCATTAAGATTCGTCAAGTCGGGCAGGTAGTCAGCCTACCTGTCCGACTTGCTTTTTGCGGCGCCCATTGGGCGCCAAGGGATGTGCGACATGGCCTACGATAGCCTGATGGTATTCACCGGAAACGCCAACCCCAAGTTGGCCGCCGATGTTGTCAAACGCTTGAATATTTCGCTCGGACGGGCAAGTGTGGGACGTTTTTCGGACGGCGAAATTTCCGTTGAAGTTCAGGAGCACGTGCGCGGCAACGATGTTTTCATCCTGCAATCGACCTGTGCGCCGGCCAACGAAAACCTGATGGAGTTGCTGATCCTGGTCGACGCCCTGCGACGCGCCTCGGCTGGCCGCATCACCGCCGCCATTCCTTACTTCGGTTATTCCCGCCAGGATCGTCGAGTGCGTTCGGCGCGTGTACCAATCGCTGCCAAGCTGGTCGCCGACCTGCTGACCGCCGCCGGCGTTCACCGCGTCCTGACCATGGACCTGCACGCCGAACAGATTCAAGGCTTCTTCAGCATCCCGGTCGACAACATCTATTCGCTGCCAATCATGCTGGCCGACGTCTGGAAAAAGGATTTCGATAACCTGATGGTCGTTTCCCCGGACGTGGGCGGTGTAATGCGCGCCCGCGCACTGGCCAAGCGTCTCGAATGCGATCTGGCCATCATCGACAAGCGTCGCCCGAAAGCCAACGTTTCTGAAGTCATGAACATCATCGGTGAAGTCGAAGGCCGCACCTGCGTCCTGATGGATGACATCGTCGATACCGCCGGCACGCTGTGCAAGGCCGCTGACGCATTGAAGAAGCATGGCGCGAAAAAAGTCGTTGCCTACTGCGTGCACCCGGTCCTTTCCGGGTCGGCCGTTAGCCGGATCAATGAATCTTCGCTTGACGAACTGGTGGTTACCGACACCATCCCGCTGACCGAAGCCGCTCAAAAATCGCCGTTCATTCGCCAATTGTCTGTTGCAGATGTGCTGGCTGAGACGATTCGCCGAATCAGCAACGAAGACTCCGTGTCTTCGCTGTTTATCGAGTAGTTTTCAAGATTTTTTAAACCCTCTGCCTGGTCGCGGGCAGGGTCGTAACAACCAGGAGTAGCCCATGAATTATGAAATTAACGCACAACCGCGCACAGTGCAGGGGTCCGGAGCGAGCCGCCGCCTGCGCCATGCGAACAAGGTCCCCGGCATCATCTACGGCGGCACAACCGCCCCAACGATGGTCGAGATGGACCACAACCCGCTGATTATTGCCTTGCGCAAAGAGTCTTTTCACGCCTCCGTCCTGACCCTGAAGATTGGTGATGTTGTCGAGACCGTGTTGCTGCGTGACGTACAAATGCACCCCTATAAGTCACTGGTTCTGCACGTTGACTTCCAGCGTGTTGACGCGACCCATGCAATTCACCAGAAAGTGCCGCTGCACTTCATTAATGGTGACGTAGCTCCTGGCGTCAAGCTGAGTGGCGGCATCGTTTCGCCAGCCCTCAACGAGTTGGATGTGAGCTGCTTGCCGCAAGATCTGCCATCCTTCATCGAAGTCGACCTGAAAGACCTCAAGGCCGGACAGACGATCCACGTTTCGCAAATGACCTTGCCGAAGGGCGTCAAGGCGATCGTTCATGGTGATGACGACCCCGTTGTCGTGGTCATCACAGTTAAGAAGGCTGCTGCCGAAGCCGCCGAAGGCGACGCCCCCGCCGCTTAAGCTTGTGCATCCGAATGACAGGCCGCCGTACGGTTTTTGCCGGCGGCGGTTTTTCATTTCCTGAGCCCCATAACATGACACCTCCTCGACTGATCGTCGGCCTGGGCAATCCAGGTAGCGAATATGACGACAATCGCCACAACCTCGGCTTCTGGTTTGTCGACCGTTTGGCGCGCGAGTTAAAGATATCGCTTAACGCGCAGGGCAAGTTTTTCGGGTGTGTCGGTCGACTGGATGATTTGTGGCTGTTGCAACCAACGACGTTCATGAACCGCTCCGGCCAGGCTGTCGGTGCTCTGGCGAATTTCTACAAGATTTTGCCGGACGAGATACTCGTCGTGCATGACGAACTCGATTTGCAACCAGGCACTATTCGCCTCAAGCAGGCCGGTGGCAACGGCGGACACAACGGGCTAAAGGACATTCAGGCTCACTTAAGCGTACCGGATTTCTGGCGCCTGCGTTTAGGTATAGGGCATCCGGGCGAGCGTAATGAAGTCGTTAACTATGTATTGAAAGCGCCGCGTAAAGAAGAGCAGGCAGCGATCGATCATGCGCTCGATCGCTGCCTGCTGGCCTGGCCCAAGCTGGGCGCCGGCGATTACGAGGCGGCTCAGCGTCTGCTACACCCTAAAAGCGCGCTAGCATGATGCCTGTAAGAATCGGCGCCTCTAAAACCAAAGTCGCACAACGAATGCAACATACAGGAATCTCACCATGAGCCTCAAATGCGGAATTGTCGGACTGCCCAATGTTGGCAAATCCACCCTTTTCAATGCGCTGACCAAGGCGGGCGTAGCAGCGGAAAACTATCCCTTCTGCACCATTGACCCCTCCGTGGGCATCGTCGAAGTGCCTGATGCGCGACTCAACAAACTCGCCGAAATCGTCAAGCCACAGCGCGTCATTCCAGCAGTAACGGAATTCGTCGACATCGCTGGTCTGGTTGCTGGCGCCTCAAAAGGCGAGGGCCTGGGTAACAAGTTTCTTGCCAATATCCGCGAGACGGATGCTGTCTTGCATGTCGTCCGTTGCTTTGCAGACGACAATGTGATTCACGTTTCTGGCAGCGTCGATCCTATCCGGGACATCGAAATCATTGATACCGAACTGGCACTGGCCGATATGGCCACCGTTGAAAAGGCGCTGCTGCGCTACCGTCGCCCAGCAAGCGCCGGCGACAAAGAAGCCAAGATTTTGGTAGCGGTGTTGGACAAGTGCTTTGCTCAGCTCGACCAAGGCAAGCCTGTACGCGCACTCGATTTATCTAAGGAAGAGTGGGCTACCCTCAAGCCTTTCTGCCTGATAACCGCCAAGCCCGTACTCTATGCCGCCAACGTGGCCGAGAACGGTTTTGAAAACAACCCTCACCTCGAGGCGGTGCAAGCCCACGCCAAGGCCGAGAAGGCCGAAGTTGTCGCCGTATGCGCCTCAATCGAAGCGGAAATTGCCGATCTGGCAGACGACGAAAAGCAGCTTTTTCTGGCTGACCTCGGTCTTGACGAGCCCGGCCTCGATCGTCTGGTGCACACCGGTTACCATTTGCTCGGCCTGCAAACCTATTTTACCGCCGGCGTTAAAGAAGTGCGGGCATGGACAATCCATCAGGGCGATACTGCGCCACAGGCTGCAGGCGTTATTCACACTGATTTTGAGCGTGGTTTTATTCGCGCGCAGACGATTTCATTTGATGACTTCATTGCCTATGGCGGCGAGCACGGCGCAAAAGAAGCCGGGAAAATGCGCGCCGAGGGAAAA
>RRZU010337212.1_pt1 | contig 13896 bp, 12 predicted proteins | sample 2165561 | NCBI WGS metagenome assembly RRZU01 (sample SAMN10456909, study PRJNA506462) | wastewater metagenome | isolation source: wastewater sludge | place: USA: Moscow, Idaho
ATCATCTGTAACTGGAACTATTTTGTTGCTCAACATCTTAAATGATAAGTCGTAGTTTGAGTTTTGCCATCTAAAGTTTATTGTTGAAGAAGAGTAGTCTTGAGTATAAAAGTCTACATCTCTGACATTTGAACCAGGATTCGCATTTTCAAAGAATATGCCATATATAAGCAAACTAGTATAAGCATTTAATCCTGTTGGATTATCCGCATATAGTGCAACAATAGGATTGTATGGATCTTGCTCGCCATTCCAATTAAAGAATCCCTTGCCTATCATCCATTGATACCTAGTTAATATACTTTGAGTTGGAGAATTAAATATGGTAGATACAGTGTCTGACTGCATACTATAATCTATAGCATGCCATCCGTCATCATATCTTTCATCCATCTCGTCATCCATGTTAATTGGGACATATATGTCAAAAAAATCAAACACAGACTTATTTGTGTATACACTATCATCTGTATTACCAGACTGATAAGGAACATCATTTTCGTAAATTTCATCTATCATACATGCCCCGTATTATTATTCTGAACCTTCTATAACTAAATCTAATGACTCTTGAGTAGAGCCTGCGCCACCAATATTCTTTGGAGTTCTTTTAATCCAGATGGCGTATCTTTCGCCAGGCAAAAGATCCCCGATAACCATCTTGTTATCTCTATTGTATGTTGCAAATGTAATGCCTGCAGGTGCAGTTGTTTCATTAGCTATAACACCAGCATCTGTATTTTTTGCAGCTACTTTACCTAATTGAAACTCTGCATATGTTGATCCAGATACATATATCTTAGAACCCAAGAATGCAGATTGATTAGCTCCAGTAGCAGAATTGTCAATATATACACATCTGTATTCAGGCACCTCTGCCATATTTTCTGATGATGTAATATTGTCATACAGGATATTCATAATAAATGAATTTTCTGGTATTGTAATTTGAGTATTACCTGTGCCACTTGCAGCAGGCTTACCACCTAAAGAACCATTTTGGTTTGCAAGGTTTGTAGATGCAGCATTTCCAGTAGACAATCTCAATACTATATTTGCCATTTTATTTCCTTATTAAAGTAGTATAGCCGGACTCTTCTCTAAGAGTTCCGTCATATGTTGTTATCTTCAAGTATATACCGCTATTCATAGTTATATATGATATAAGGTCATTACTAGGAGAGTATCTTATATTATAATACATTTCGTGATTAATACCATGATCAGTTTCAAAATCACAATTAAATCTTATTGGCTTATCTGGTATTTCTTCTATAAATTCTTCATTAGAATTATTTATAAAATACCATTTACCTTTTCTTATAGACATCTTTGTTTTAGCTGTATTAACATACAGGCCAATCGTAGACAATGAAGAATCTCTAAATAAGAGTGTCTCTTTATCTTTGTCGTAGAATGATAGTATGAAGTGATATGATCCGCCAGTCTTATAGTTTATTGGAATCTTAAAGTCCAACTGATCAAACATATCTATAAAGGATGCCAATTTAGGATACTTAATTTCTTCTACTGAATCATGTGCCAATACAGAGAAATAAGGTAAGTATAGTATTATCTTGTATTTTACTTCTGTAGATATACCCTTATGTAATTCTGAGATATATCCCTTTAGCTTATTTATATTTATAAGCATTTTTGTATTCATTACATAGTGGCCGGATTTTACTATATTTGGATTTATAATATCCGCTACATTTGTACCATCATATATTCTGTTCCAAGTAGTACATTTATCTCTCATAGACTTCCATCTAATCTGAGATCCAGCCTCCATGTAATTAGGATGCCTCATAGATAATGTATTGTCTTGCATATCCTTAGGTCTTGTACTTAACTTGGATACTTTTGATGTACCTAAGTAGTATTCAACAAAATGACTGTTAGATATATTTATTTCTTTTTTCTGAACAGCCTCATCTTTTGCCGCGGCATTAGAATATGTTACATTTGAAGAATTTGAATCTGTATATATAGATGATTTTTTATCACCATCAAATATAACTCTGTGATTAATTTTGGAATCAATCATTGATGCATAGGTGCCAACATGAGGATGTATATCCCATGCTATATTACATCTATATATACTAGATGGATTATTTGGCAATAAATGATATTCTCCAACAAATGCCTCTATAAAGTCTTCACCATCTTTTGTGTATGACTTGTCGTACTCTAATGTAATTCCAGATTGATTTGCTGTTGCCATAATAGATAATGCACACATTTTTTCAGTAGAATTGTAATTGGATTTTTCTCCAATTATATTCATTCTATCTATGCGCTCAATTGATATTGGCTCAGATTCCCATTGTTGCCTAACGTTTCCATCATCATTTTTCCCGTTGTAGTCCATAAGAATACAGTGCATTCCATATATGCTTCCAAGGGATTCGTAATATCTAAAGCTATGAAATGGCTCTCTGTATACAGATTTTATTTCTGTAATAGTAATAGGATTACCTAAATCATTTACACTGTGTATTACTTCTTTTCTTCTTACATCTGGAGGACCTATCGCTAAGTCCTTAGATATAAATGTAGGATGTGCTGCTGGTACTGCAAATGTGTGCATTACGTTTTTAACGAATGACTCATTAGCCCTGTATATATTATCAAGGCCATAGTAGTATTTTCCAGCAAGCAATGAATAATATACTGTACTCATTATAATCCTTTTATAATGTACTTATCTGCATCTGGAGCCTCTTTATTAATGTCTTCATTAATAACTATTTCCATAACTTTATTTGCTTTTTTGAATAAAATATTAACCACATACTTTTGATCTGGATTGTAAAATCCAAATCTTGGGAGAGTGTAATTGCCAAATGCCTCAGAAAAATCAATTGATATATTGTTTTCATTGACAGTTGTTATGTCTAATGACTCATTAAATTCATAAACTATTTTATTTGGATGGATAAGTTTTACAGATGATACTGGATTTTCTTGTGTGGGTTGAGGGGTAGTTGGTAATGAGCTATTACCATTAAAGGGATTTTTAAAGAAGTTTACTACATCATCTCTACTAATAACTTCAGACTTAAACTCAGAATTTATATCTTCAATCTTATTTGCTGTTGCAGTTTTAAAACTAAGAACATAGTCTTTATCTAGCATAGATGTTATGCTTGCAGAATATTCTAATGAATCACCCTTTGCTATTGGTTTAGAGTCAGATATTACAATACTATTATTTAATATCACAACAGGCACTCCTGCCTGTATAGCCATAGTATTTGATATTACATTAGTTCCAGATGTAATCTTAGCAATAAATGTACTCTTGCCACCAACAACTGACATAGCAGATAACGCTTCTATTTTTATAGTCTTACCATCTATTAGTGTAGGATTAGATAACTCTATAGATGATATTCTTTCATCTTTAGTTATAGAGTATGTCTTAAATCCTACTCCAATATATAGGGAGTATGCTTTTGATTCTTCAAACATATCAATAGGAGATATATGAAGCTCGCCATTTTTATACTCTGTTTTTAAGTCTACAAACATAAGATGATCGAATGTTTTAAAATCACTATAGCTATGCGGCAATTCTTTTATGCCATCTAGTGTGCTATGCTTAACTACTTTTATATAGTCTTTTGCATTATTATGACTAGCATCATGCGATATCTTTAATACTATAGATGACTTTAATGGCATAGAAGATAATTCTATTTTGCTATTTTCAACACTTATTATTTTTAACGCTTCTGTAGCCATAATGATTTCCTACTTAGATATGTTTGGTGATAGCTGCTATTACAGATTTTCTATTTTTAGTAGATTTTTCAACATCTAAAGCATGTTGGAAAAACTCTTTTGATTCACCAGACTCACTTAATTCGGCAACATTTTTAGCGGCCATAGAGTTAGATGCATTGATTATTTTTTCTTCAATCTTAGAAATATTATCTTCTGGAGAATATTCTTCTACTTCATCTAGGATGCTTTTAGCAATATCTTCTTCGGCGATTTTTTCGTCTACTTCTACTTCTTCTTCTTTTACTTCAACTGTGGCCTCAACTTGTGGCTCTACAGCTTTAACTTCTTCGATTTTTGCTTCTGCTTCTTTCAATTCTTGAATAGCATCTTCAGATAAGAACTCTAAGATTTTGTCTGCTGAAACATTAGACTCTAATTCTTCTGAACGAATTTTGCCAGATAGAATTTTGATATCTGTATTAGTTAATGTATCTGAATCTACAACTACTTCTTTGTTTTTAATAAGATTGATATTTTCTGAAAACAAGAACTGACTTTTTACAAGTTTTAATTTAATTTGCATTTTACGCTTTCTATAAATAAAAAAAAGAGGGGTAGGGATATAATTCCCTACCCCTCTTCTATATCATTAGTATTTAACTAGGGTTTTTTGACAATCTTAGGTAGATTGGCAACAGTTGCTTGTGGAGGCAACACAATTTCGTTAGGCTCGATACTGATGTTGCGAGCTACAGCTACTGCTTGACCATCATTGAATACGGCCAAACCATAACGTTCACGAATCTTAATTTTGGTGATGTCCACAGACTGATCACGCCATTCTTCCATAGTTGGATCTTCAGCTACTACGATAGCACCAGTGTTGTTTGAATCCAACATGATGATAGAAGTAGTTTTAGCAACAGCATCAAATGGTACATGCGGAGAAGGCAAAATACGCAAACCAGTTGCACTTGAAGGGAAGTAGCTAGGGAAATTAAACGTAGAAGTTTGAGTACCTTGGCGTTCTTCTTGAGTCAAGTTGTATGGAGGATTGCCAGTCAATTTATTAGCAGCTTTCCAAGCAGCAGGAGTATTAGGAGATACATTGCGAGGCATTGAAGTGAACCAGTTGTTCAATCCACCACCACCCAAAGCGTATTCGCGCATTACTGGATCTTTAACAAATGTAGCCCAAGCCAAAGGATGGCACAAGATAGTATCAGGTTGGAAACCTTTTTCTAACAATGAAGCATACATATCGAACAAGTCATCAGCAGTAAATGAACCGTTACCAGCACCATCTAAACCACGACCTGATGTGCGACCAATTTCAGCAGTTGCAGGAGCAGCATTATCAAATACTACAAAGCCCATATTGTTCAACATATCGAAAATTTTCTTTTCTTTCCAGCGAGCCAAAGCACGACCTGCTTGACGCAAGTGCATAGATACAACATCCCACTGAGAGTAACGAATCATTTCATCAGTTACTTTCAAAGCCAAACCAGACTTGAAGATGTTAGCAGTAGCTTGACCACCACCGTTTGTCAAACTGAATTCTGGGTATTCTTGACCCTCAGCCATATCTAGATTAGATACACCTAGAGCACCGAAAGTTTGGAATGTAATACTAGAGCCGATACCGTCAAAGCTCAAGCGAGTCAATAGTTTTTCACCAATCAAGATTGGTTCGATAGCTTCTTGAACAATAGTAGTAACTACTTTTTTGAATGCCATCGGGAAGTTAGGAGTTGCTAGGGCGTCTCTAAACTCAATGTGTACGCCATCTGGACTATAACCACCAGTGTACATAATTGATGCTAGTGAATTTACGCTGTCCTGTAATGTGATATCTTTATTATCTGACATTTTCTATATTATCCTTATTGTTATTATCTGTTGATCAAGTTAACTCGAATTAAACCATATCCACCTGAGTAGCTCATAGCTTCAGGTACACCGCCATTTGCGATACCAGGCATTTGATTTAGACCACCACCACCATTTGAAGGTGAGTTAACCAAATTCAATAGGCCAAATGTATCAGGCTCTACTACTTGTAAAACTTGACCGATTATTTTATCAACGCCAGTAACACCAGCACCAGCTACTACGAAGTTAGAATCTTCGTCAAATGTAACTAGATCACCAGGTTTAGCAACAGTAAATGCGCCAGATCTACCTTTAGCAGCAATAAATGCAGTAATACCTTTCATTGGAGCTTTAGCATATGTAGCAGCATCTTCTACCAAAGGCAATTGAACAACATAGTCAGTAGTGAACGCAACTTTGTGTTGGTAGTTCAAGTTACTGTAGTTATAGTTCAATGGATTGGTACCGTCACCACCAGGATGACGCAAGTAATCGTAAGATGCAATACCTACTGGGGCAGAAACTGTAATTGAAGCAGCTTCAAAAGCATCTTTAACTAAATCGCCTGCAGCAACTAGATCACCAGATGGATTCAAAACGCCTTCATCAACATCAAATTGAGAGTAAGCTAGTGTAGCATTTAACAGTAAGCCAGCTGGAACTAAGAAGCCATCGCTTGTTAGAGCAACAATCTTACCAGTTGAAACTACTACTTGAGTGAAAATGTCATCACCTTTACCGCGTACTAGAGGTAAACTTGGGTGTGGCATGAATTGACCATTAGGACGAATACCTTCTGAGAATTCAACAACTGGGGTAGCCCAGTCACCACGGTTATAGTTCATTGTAGGAACTTTTTTATTGATTGCAAATTTAGAATGCATATTCTTATAACTCCTAGAGTTTAAATTTTTAAATTTTTAAAGTGTAAAATCCGAAGGTATTAAACCTTGTTCTTTTAAGCTTTGTATGTATTTAGGGCCAGCACCCAGTCCATCTTTTTTCATGGCTTCTCTGTAGCCCTTTTTAACATCCTTAGAATCCATGAATTCAACTTTAGGAGTTTCATCTGATTCGTCTTTGTCTTCAGGATTTTTTTCAGAATCTTCGATATTGTCATCAGCCTTATCTTCGATATTAGCGCTTTCAGGCTCCAAGACTTTATCTTCTTTCTTGTCTTCTACCTTATGGTCTTCTTCTTTTTCTTCAGAATTAAGATCTTCAAGTTTGTCTTTAAGAGATAAAATAGTTCTTGATTTCAGTTTTTCAATTGTAGCACTGTCTTCAATTTTTTCAATATTGCAAATTTGACTAACTAATGAATCTTTCAATTCAGATTTTAGTTCCGCATTCTGTGCGCGCAAATCTCTGCATTCTGTTTGGACAGCTCTCATACGAGACTGGCTGAATCCACCATCAATTGTAAGAACTTGTTGTAACTTATCTACAATTTTACCAACTAATTCTTCTGTGTCAATGGCTGGTTTTTCAGGCTCTTTTTCTTCTTCTTTAACAGCATCTTTAATTACTTGCTCATAGTCATCAACACCTAATTCGGCAAGCTTATCTTTTACGATAGCTAGTGCGCTAGGTAAGTCTTCTGACTCTTGAACTTCTTCACTTAAAAATTTCATTACTACTGCTGCAGAAAGACTATCTGCGATTGGGTATGTTTTAGCTTCTCCAAACAAATAGTCGATGGCAGATGTATCTTCTGGGGCTGGAATAGAAAGTTTATCTTTAATATTCAGTTTTTCAGCATACTCTACCAAGCTATCGTTAGAACTTTCTAAGTCAGCCAAGTTATATTTCATTGAATTATCCTTTATTGTTATTTCAAAATCTAAGATATCCAATGATGTAGATACATCCTCGGAATCCTTAATTATAGTTGAAGTGGCGTTTTTATCAGCTGGTATAGCTGTGTAAGTAACATGGTCAAACTTCATGAGGCCACCGATGTAAAAACATCTTTGCTTATCATAAATTCTACCACGCTCATGACTACATGATCCAGACTTATTATCAGTCCCGCAGACAGAGCAAATAGCCTTATCTGTTTTGCCACCAACTGATACGCCTATAAATTCTCTATTGAGAACTTTTTGTATAGCCACTTTATCTGTTATTTTGGCTACTAACTCGATATGCCCAGTACCTTTGTATTTACTGTCTTTAATACTAGATACCTTAACATACTCTTTTACGTTTTTGTAGAATCCTGTAACAGAACTATCTCTAATAGATTCTGGACTTATCCCATAGTCTATATATTTAGCATCTATGACCCTACCTAAAGTAGGAGAGTCATCAAGATGCTCGTATGTAACTGGTCTAAAGAAGGGCTTAATGAAAGATTTAGCTCCTCGCTCCATACCGTCATTTACATAAAACCAATTGTTACCATTAACTATTCCGGAATGAGTAGCTTCCATTTTAACTGTAATGCTACTCAACTCTTCGTTAGAAGCTAATCTATCGCGTATCTTATCTATTGATTCGTCTGATATTTTAAGCTTCACTGGTATTTGAAAATTATCACTCATATTAATCCTGTGGATAGATGTGCTTCTATTATTTCATCTAAGACGTATTCAAATGCGTCTTCCAATTTACTTACATTTAATGTAGATAAATACTCTGCTTTAGATTTTGATATGCTATCAACAATTACATTATCATGAATATTATTAATGTCAATAGCGGATTTAATATTAGATGCAATAAGTTCTTGCACCATATTAATATCATCTAAATTATCTAATATGTTTAATACTAGCTCTCCTAGTTCTTGATTTACTGGAGGTGCAGAATCTTGTATTTCTGAATCTGAATACTGATTCTTAGGCTTCGTTGCAGCCTTAGAAGAATTACTAGCTCCGGATTTCTTATTTTGTTTACTTCCTGATGTAGAAGTTGTTTTAGCTTTTGCTGCTCTTGCACTTATTACTGCTGCTTTAGCAGATGCCTTAGATGACTCAGTGTTAGCTTTAACGTTTTCAACTTCTGATGGACTAGCAGTATTTTCTTCCCACTGACCAACCTGCCTCATTTCGTCATCAGACATAGGTCGTTTACCTATAAGTGCTCTTAACTCGCTTTGAGATATCATCTTAGAGTTTGCTAAATTCAACCAGTGAGACTCTATCTTAATTTGAGAATCATGATCAACACTGTTAAATGACAATGTAACCATATCTTCTTCTGGAATCATATACTTGGCTTTATATTTGCCAGACTCTACAAGTAGATCTGAGAATATTTCTTCTGTTATAAATCTTGCAACAACACGTTGCATATCTATAACTGCTTCTTTTAGAGTTTGAGAAATAATTGATCCAGTAGCTTTACCACTTGAATCACCTATGCCCAAGTCTGTAGTAGAAACACCAAGACCGATCATAACTCTATTTTTAAAATATTCTAAATAAGACTCAACTCTAAGGGCCATAGATTCCGCGCCGATAGATTTTATTTCAACTCTCTCTGATGTGACAACACCACCACTATCATCAATCTCTTTTAGGACTTTTGACATGGCGGAAACTTCACTTGATCCATCTCTTAATGTTGCTGCAGGATGTGTTTCTGTACCAACCTTAACATGTATTATAGGAAATAAACTTTTATATATTAATGTCTCTACGGATTCTTCTATTCGTCTAAGTGCAATAATATCATCTTTAACAGCCTCTAATGGAGGAGTGCCCATTGTAAATCCGGGACGCTTATTATATGTTAAGTGACGAATTATCTTAGGACTAAATGTTCTGTATTTAGTGTATGATATTTTTTGTTTATATCTACTAACAGACCCATCGTCTTTTAATTTTCTTTCTATAGATTCTGTTGGCATATTGAATAAAGCTGCTAATGGCTCTATTTCTTCATCGCCTACACTTATAGATTCACCAGTTGACTTATCTAAATCTCTATACATTAATACATATGCATTATGGAACATAATAAGATTATATGCCAATTCTTCAACAAATCCCTCAAAGGATTTGCCTGACACATAATGAAATTCTTTTAATCTTTGTTTTATGTAAGATATATTATCATCACTATCAGATGTTAACAAGTATCCATTTTTAAACATTAAAGATTTTTTACGTTCAAATGCTTTATATACTATTGCTTCTGTATCTATTATTCTAGAATACTCATATAGATCATATTCGTGTGGAGTAAACTCTGTGTAATTAGAAACAGAATTTACCCTTGGACCAAAAAATGATAGCACAGGACTCTTAGTTATTTCCCTACCTATAAGTACAGGCTTAACAGTGTTGGCTATACTATCATTTATCTTAGGTGCAGACGAATAGTTTGATGATGTAATTATATTACGACTCAAATCAAACATTTATTATTCTCCCAATCTTTCCATTAATCCCTCTACTGATCCACATTCTAGATTAATTTTTACAGAACCGCTTGTAGCTATAGGGTCTTTAATTACTCTTATGGATTTTCTATTATTTATACTATTAGTAACATCTTCAATAGATGGGGTATTGTCATCATCTCTTTTAATTATATCAGGTATAGAGCTGTCGTCTACTCCAGAACCAAATATGTTATCCTTGTTATTTAAAGGAGATAAAGGCTTGGAATCTCTAATAGGATTTGTTATTCCTGCTCTTACAAGTAATTCATCTATTATATCTTTAGGCATAAACTCAACTTCATTTATGATATTACCATCAGTAGTAGGATTATATACATCTATTACTTCTATAATTTCTTTAATGTGTTGAGGCAAATTCCATACTTCATCTATCTTAAGTGGGATGATTGCTGTATTAGGTCTAGTAAATGTATACTCTGTTTCCGGAATTAGTGTAACTTTCCACTCGCCCAATTCGTATTCTGGGAAGTTCAACTTGTCTATATTGTTCTCAACTTCTTGAGTTATAATATCAGTTATATTTATGTTCTCAATAAAATCATTAAGATTACATGTCCAGAATGTTAATGAATTAGGATTGTTTTTAATGTTATCTTGTATAACAATTCCGATTGGGTCGCCATCTTCACTTGTAATAATCTCTATATCATCATATATAGTCTCGGCGATAATGCTACCAATATTCTCTATTGTTAATGGTCTGTCATTTAAAGATGAATTATCATTACCATAATTACTGCCATCTGTAGGAGTATTACACAATTTCTCCATAGCAGCTTTGCCAGATTTAAATTGTATAATGTATCTTATTAAATTTAGAAGAGCCATAAGCTCTGAAACATTACTTAAGAAGTCAGAAATAGATATACCACTTCTACCAGGTTCACACTGGAAGTGATTTAATAAACCTTCCAATTCAGTGACAGAATCATTTAAAGAGCTAACAGCATTATTAATTGTATTCTCTAATGGGCCAAATATAGACTGTGCATATTGTTGTGTAGAGTTTATAGCTGACGATTCAAAGCTTTTTATTCTATCAGTATATGCTTTTCTTACTGACTCAACCATTTCTGATGCACCAGTATTGCCTTGAAAATGCTCTTCTATTCCTAATTTTTTAAGATCTTCTCCAGATGTTTTTCTTATATTTTCTGGAGTTGGAAGTCTAGATATAATATCTTGTATAGCATCCAATATACATAATACTGGAGTTAGAGCAAACCTAGCTAGAATTGATATATTTCTAACCAATGCACTAATTATTGCAGATAGTATTCCACTTATAAATAACTCAACTGTTATTCTTGGAAGATTAATATTTTGCATCAATCTAACTATTGCTGCTAATATAAGAGCTATTAATTTAAGTAAGTCTGGTACGCAAAGATATGACAAGAAGAAGGCATACTGACAAACAGATGCCTTCTTGTATTTAAACATATTCTTGAATTGATCAAGTATAAGTCTAGCCTGTGCCATTAGATTACCAAACATATCTGAGAAATCAAATTTTGGTTTTTCTATTTTACAGTTAAAACATTTATCACTTACAGATGCTATTGCACTTCTAACTATCTCATCAGTTAATGATTCACCTGTTCTTGTTTCTTCATCGCCAGGCCTTGTTGTTGGCCCCTTATTATCTCTTTCAGCTTCTACGGCTGCATCAATATAATCATTAAGTTGATTATCTAGATTATCTAATTCTACGTACATTCCAATAGGGAATTGTACTAAGCAGTTATTCTCCTCTAATGCTTTAGAGAAGTGGTCAACTATTTGTTGTGCATACATCATTGCATATGCACTTGTTCCAGCATTACTAGATGCCCTTGAAATTTCTACTGTCATATATTTCCTTACACCGGTGTAGGTATTAAGTATGGTGGTATATTTGGAACAGCAGCTTCAGGAACTACTAATGTTCTTCTAGGATGAACCATGTAATCTCCTATTACAGAAGATCCAGGTGTTATCTTATTTGATGCTATATTTGTTATAGCTCCGCTTGTATTAATGTACTTAGCAGGAATGGTGCCTTGAGGCCACTGTAATGACGATGGTTCTGTTGGTACACCTGATGGTAGTTCAGCATTTGCATTCGTCATTCCAAGCGTTCCAGTGTCCGTTATTAATGGCATTGGGGATGTAGGTCCGCCCATCGGTGGTGCTACATGTATATGTGCTGGAATACTATGTGTATGAGGTGGTACAGGATGAGTATGTGGAGTTATAGGGTGAGTGTGCGACATTAACGCTTGTGATAATGTTTGCATTCTTGTTTCTACAGACTCAATCCATGATATTAGAGCAACAATAAATGTTTCCATATCTTGGTTGTTCACAAAATCTTCAGACATGTATCTGAAGATTCTCATGTATAATTCGCCTCTTTGTTGTAGAGTTATAGTATTCTGCTTAACCTCACCAAATAAATCCAATGATATCATTTAATTAGCTCCTGTGCCTTTGCAGTACCAGCAAGTCTAACAAGCCTAATACACTCAACCATCATCTCAAATGTAATGACAGCCGAGTTATTATTAACATACGACTCACCGAATAATCCGCTTATTGCGGCAAGAATATCAGGATAATCATTTCCATTAACCATAACTTTAACATCAGTTAAATTACTTGCTATTTCAGTTTTAGCATCCCTTAATTCTTGTATTATTTCTAGTGCGCTGTTTGTATTAGACATATTCGTACTCTAACTCTATAGGCATTTCGTCAATTGAATTTACATATGAATTTGCTTTAATATAAATATACACAGGAATTAATGTATATTGCGCTATTGGACCTTCTATTACCAGAGTATTATAGTTTGGTATTTCATCAAACGATTTTGCTTCTGGCTGTACAGTCCCGGGCTGTATTTTTAAATCAAATTTATCTTCTATTCCAGCGACTTTCTTTAGCCTAACTTTTATTTTTGATATTCCAGTTGTAGCTCCTGTGGCTACATATATTTTGTGAACAATAGCAGAATAAGAGTCTGCCCCTAAGATATAGCCAGAATCTGGTACTATCTCTAATATTGCCTCACTTATAGGATCAAAATAACATAGCCCGATTTCGAAATCAGGATTGTCATTTATATTACTCAGATCTAAGCTCATTGTTACTCTCTTATCTTATTTATTCCTACTGTATAGACTTGTAGATCTAGAAAATCCTCCTCGTCCATGAGTCAAGCCCATTGTTCTGCCAGATGATAAGCTAGAAGTTCTGCCTTTTGTTGGTTTATTATTCTTATATGAATAAAATAGCTGTGATGTCATTGTTTGTAATTCATCAGATGACAATCTTTTCTCAACAGTATTCGTACTATTATAACCAGTACTATCCAATTTGGCAAATGGTAAGATTTGCACAGTTGATAAGACAGTCTTGTCAAGCATAGATTCATATTCTAAATGCAAACCCATAATAGCCATCATGTATGCATCCAGGTCATGGTCGCCAATTTCTTCATCTTTGGCGGCATATATTTTTCTGCCATTTGCAGATGTAGATTTAACTATGTAGTTTTTCATTTGTGCAATAATACCAACACATTGAGGATCTCCAAGGGCCAATATCCCGCTTTCTAAAGATCTATTAACTGTTTCAACCATGAAGTTTTTGTAATACTTCTTACGAATCTCTCCAGTTACAATGTCTTTTAATTCTAATGTTGATGCAAAATTAACTGCTACAACAGAATCTAATTTCAGATCTGGATGATCGTATGGCAATCTTCCGTAATTATTAATAGCAACAAGTTTAAGTTGTTGAACGTTTGATTCTCCGAATCCCTCATCTACATATATATGATCAAGATCATACATTCTATTTAGTGAAACTATTTTATTAACAGCCTC
>RRZU010845052.1_pt1 | contig 13896 bp, 15 predicted proteins | sample 2165561 | NCBI WGS metagenome assembly RRZU01 (sample SAMN10456909, study PRJNA506462) | wastewater metagenome | isolation source: wastewater sludge | place: USA: Moscow, Idaho
ATCCTTTCTATAAGAATAATAAAAAGCGTTTCTGGGGGGATTCAATAAACCAACACAAGGTTGATTATGCCATGAGTGGCGGCGAACCCCAATTCTAGCGCAAGCGCTTGTCGAGAAGATAGGCGCTCAGGGCAGTCGCATTTGCCTTAATTGCGCACCGCAGAGCCGCAAAGGGGCAAATGCGTTTGCAAAGAAAGACTGATTTTGGTCGTTTTACAGCTCTTCTTCGCGTTTCATTGTTTCTTTACGGTGGCCGTTCCAATCAGATTTCGACGTTATCGATGAGCCGTGTCTTGCCAAGTCGGCTGGCAGCGAGGACAACGAGTGCCTGGTTTTCGTCTTGCGGAGCAAGTAAGTCAGTCTGTCGACGAATGGCGACGTAATCGGTTTTCCAGCCGTTGGCGTCGAGCTCTGCCATGGCTGCTTGCTCGAGTTGTACGTAATCGCGTGCGCCGCTGCCGATGCGCTCCCTGATGCCGCGCAGCAGCCGGTTCAGGCGCGGCGCCTCGGCGCGCTCTGCTGCTGACAGGTAGCCGTTGCGTGAGGAGAGGGCGAGGCCGTCCTCCGCGCGTACCGTCTCGCCGCCGATGATCTCGATGGGCAGGGCTAGCTGGCGCGTCATGTTGCGCAAGACCATCAGCTGCTGGTAATCCTTTTTGCCAAAGACGGCGACGTCTGGTTGAAAGATGTTGAACAGCTTAAGAACGACGGTTGCCACGCCCCGAAAATGGCCGGGGCGGAATTCGCCTTCGAGCAGATCCTCGATGACCGAGGGAAGCACCACATACTGTTGCGGCTCCGGATAGAGCTCTTTTTCGCCCGGTGCGAAAAGTACATCCACGCCGACGGCTGCGAGCTTTTCGCAGTCATCGGCAAAGGTACGCGGATAGCTGTCAAAGTCTTCGTTCGGCCCGAACTGCAGGCGGTTGACGAAAAGGCTGGTGCATACTGTGTCGCCGAGCTCGCGCGCTTGGGCCATCAGCGAAAGGTGGCCTTCGTGCAGGTTGCCCATGGTAGGCGCAAAAGCGATGCGTCCGCGGGTTCTCAGAGCCGCGCGCAGTTCGGGGATGGTGGTGTAGATTTGCATGGCTTAAAACGCTTTCAACGCAGAGGTCGCAGAGAGACTTAATAAACAAGGTTTTTATGTTGGGGCTTGAATTCAGTAGCAATGTTCGGGTGCAGGGAAGCTGCCGTCCTTGACGGCTGAGGCATAGGAGCTGATCGCGCCGGCGATCGTGCTTTGCCCGGCCATGAAGTTTCGGACGAAACGCGCCTTTTTCCCGGGTGAGATATCGAGCATGTCGTGGAGGACAAGCACCTGACCGGAGCAGTCTTTCCCTGCGCCGATGCCGATGGTGGGGATGGATAGCTGGCCGGTGACTTCTGCCGCCAGCGCGGGAGGGATTGCTTCCAGAACGATCAGGGTGGCGCCAGCATGCTGTTGGGCGAGCGCATCGGCGATCAGTTTTGCTGCGCCCGTACTGTCTTTTCCTTGAACCCGGTAACCACCCAACTGGTGTACCGATTGCGGCGTCAGGCCAACGTGGGCGCAGACGGGGATACCGCGGGAACAAAGAAAACGGGTGGTTTCGGCCATATTCTCGCCGCCTTCGAGTTTGATCATCTGCGCGCCAGCGACCATCAGGGTCGCGGCATTGCGGAAGGCTTGTTGCGGGCATTCCTGAAAGCTGCCAAAGGGCAGGTCGGCGATGATCAGTGCCTTCTGGCTGCCGCGTGCCACGGCGCTGGTATGGTAGGCAATGTCGGCAACGCTCACCGGCAAGGTGGTGTCGTGCCCCTGCAGCACCATGCCCAGCGAATCGCCGATCAGCAACGCGTCAATGCCGGAGGCTTCGCAGAGTTGCGCGAAGCTCGCGTCGTAGCAGGTGAGCATGGCAATTTTTTCGCCTGCCGCGTGCATTCTGGCTAGATCAAGATGCGTCAATCGGTGTGTTGCTGAACGAGCGGACATGCTGGAGTCACTCCGTTTGAATTAGTTACGGCGCCAGTTTTTCGATGCGCTGCGTACTGACTGCTGGTAGCCAGGCAGCCGCTTCTCCGCGGCCAGGAATGCGGCAGTTCGGAGCGATCTCTAGCAAAGGTTCTATGACGAAGGCGCGCAAGTGCATGCGCGGGTGGGGCAGTTGCAGGCGCTGCGTGTCCATCATCCGGTCGTCGTAGAGCAGCAGGTCGAGGTCGAGGGTGCGCGGGGCATGGTGGAAGTCGCGTCGTCTGCCGAACTCGTTTTCAATCTCGAAGAGGGCGGTCAGCAAGGCATCTGGCGTCAGCGAGGTTTCGAGTGCGGCGACGGCGTTGATGTAGTCAGGCTGGCTGTCGCTGGTAATGGCGGCTGTGCAGTAGAGGGACGAGGCGCGTAGCAGGCGGGTATCGAGGATATGGCTGAGTGCTTCCAGTGCGGCACGAACCTGTGCCGCTGGGTTAACAAGATTTGCGCCAAGCGCTACGTAAGCAAGAGACATGGCCGTACTCCCGTTATTCCGGTCCGCCTGTGTCTACGGGCTTGCGCTTGCGCCGCCGCCGTTTTTTTGCTTCGTCCGGCTTTGGCGGCAGGAGCATGGCGGCGCGCGCGTCGCCATCGCTATTCATGAACTTCGTCCACCAGCTTCCCAGTTCGTCATCGACTTCACCCGACTCGGCTCGCAGCAAAAGAAAGTCGTATCCGGCCTTGAAGCGCGGTTGTTCGAGCACACCGTAGGGGCGTTTGCCCGAACGTTGTTCGAAGCGTGGCTGTAATGCCCAGATGTCCTTGATGTCACCGGCGATGCGCCGAGTGATCGCCAGTTTTTCGCCCTGTACATCGAGAACTTCGTCCATGGCGAGGAAAAGCGCGGGCATTGGTCGTTCGCCGCTGGCCTTGATTGCTTCCCATTTCGACAGGACTTCGTGCCAGAGCAAGGTGGCAAAAAGAAAGCTGGGCGAAGTGGGCTTGCCTTCGCGTACGCGGCGGTCGGTGTTTTCCAGCGCCAGCATCACGAAACGCTCGCCAAGCGGTTGTTCGAGAATGACGTCAAGGAGCGGCAGCAGGCCGTGGTGCAGGCCTTCGGTGCGAAGCTGTTGTACGCATTTGACGGCGTAGCCGGAGGTTAGCAGTTTGAGCATCTCGTCAAACAGGCGTGACGGCGGAATGTTCTCAATTAGCTCGGCCATCTCGCGAATCGGCCGGCGAGCTTCAGGGTCGATAGTTAGCCCAAGTTTTGCGGCCAGCCGAACCGCACGCAGCATGCGCACCGGGTCTTCGCGGTAACGGGTTTTCGGATCGCCGATGACGCGTAGCATTTTTTGTTTTAGATCAGCGACGCCGTGATGGTAGTCGATGATGGTTTCGGACGTCGGATCGAAATACAGCGCATTGACGGTGAAGTCGCGGCGCGCCGCGTCGTCCTTTTCGCTGCCAAAAACGTTGTCGCGTAGCAGGCGTCCGTGTGCGTCGGTGTGCGCCTTGCTGCCGGTGTGCTGGGCTTGTTCGCCGTGGTGGCCGCGAAAAGTTGTGACTTCGATGGTTTCGGATCCCATTAAGACATGCACGATCTGGAAACGACGGCCGATGATGCGCGAGCGGCGAAAGCACTGGCGCACTTGTTCCGGCGTGGCGTTGGTGGCGACGTCGTAATCCTTGGGGTGCATGCCGACCAGCAGATCGCGCACGGCGCCGCCAACGACATAGGCTTTGTAGCCGTGCTGTTGCAGCGCTTCGACAGTGCGTCGGCTACCGCTGCTGATGTCTTCGCGACGGACGCCGTGCTTGGCCGCACCGATGATGGCGGGCCCCCCGGAAAGGGTTGTCGGTTTACGTCCGAGGACGCGGGATATGAATTTACGAATCATCGCTTGTTTCTTGTGATGTTGTGGTATGACAAAAGTGCGTCATGATAGCCGAGTCCGGAGTTTTGCCAAGGCAGTTGCATCAAAAATCAAAATCCACCGCAGAGACATGGAGGCGCAGAGAAAACACAGAGAATTCATATTTAAGCAGTAATAGATCGCTCTTCCTGCATTGAGAGAAAAGTCTTTCTCTGTGTGAACTCTGCGCCTCTGTGTCCCTGTGGTGGGGGCGTAATATTGCTGCTCTATCGGGTCGACTCCGGTTCATTGCGCAGGTTCAGGATCATCCAGCCTTCTGCTTTGGCATGTGCGCGCAAAGTGTCGTCAGGATTGACAGCTACCGGGTCGCTGACCATCGACAGCAGGGGCAGGTCGTTGAGAGAGTCGCTGTAGAACCAGGAGCGTTCGAAACTGCTCCACCACAGACCGATGGATTCCAGCCAGCTTTCGACGCGGGTGATCTTGCCTTCGCGGAAAGACGGAATGCCACGCGGCTTGCCGGTGAACTGGCCGTTCTCCTGTGCGGCGATGGTGGCGATCAGGTGGCCTATGTGCAATTCGCGGCAGATGGGGCCGGTGACAAAGCTATTGGTTGCGGTCACCAGAGCGCAGATGTCGCCGTTTTTCTGATGCTGTTTGACGAGGTCGCGTGACTTCTGGTTAAGCATCGGCAATATGCGCTCGGCCATAAACTCGTCATGCCAGGCCTCAAGGTCGGCGCGCGAGTTGCGTGCCAGCGATTGCAACTGAAAATCGAGAAACTCAACGATGTTCAGCTTGCCGGCTTTGTATTGCTCGTAGAACTCCTTGTTGCGCGCCTCGAAGGTCTCCCGGTCAAGGATGCCTTTGCTCAGTAGGTGCTGCGTCCATTCGTAATCGCTGTCGCCGGCGAGTAGCGTGTTGTCGAGGTCAAATAGAGCGAGGTGCATGATGGTCTTTCCGGGCAAGCGTCGGTTGTGTCATTAATTCAGGCGTGAGCAATACTTCGCGCAATAGCGGCAGGGTGATGGGGCGCTTGTGTTCCAGCGAGTAGCGATCCAGTGCCATGAGCAGCGCAGCCAGGCTGCGCATGTCGCGCGGAGCACGGGCCAGCAGGTAGTCGAGGGCTTCTGGCGGCAGGCGCAGTCCGCGCGTCGTGGCGAGTGCTGTCAGGGCGGCAATTTTGTCGCCGTCGGTCAGACAGTGCAGGCGGTAGATCAGCCCGGAGCCAAGCCGTGTGCGCAGGTCTTCGCGCAAGGCAAGATGCAATGGGGGCTGGCTGGCTGAAGTGAGCAAGCGGCCACCAGCGGCGCGCAGGCGGTTGAACAGGTTGAACAGCGCAATTTGTCCGGCGGCGCTGAGCGTTTCGACGTTGTCTACGGCATGAAACAAGGCCGCATCATCGATGCCCGACAAATCCGGGTTGATGCTTGCGTCACTGAAACAGGCATTGCCTGCACGTAACAGGTGGGTTTTCCCGGAGCCCGCTTCACCCCACAGCAACAGGGAGGGTTCCCGGTTGCCCGTTGCGAGCCAGGCGGCCAGCCCCGTGAGCGCATCTTCATTGCTGCCGGCAACAAAGTTGTCGAAGGTTGGTGGTGCTTCCGGCAATAGATCAAGGATCAGCTGACGCATTAGGACGCGATGAGGGCCATTGGGGAGTGGTTGTTGGTTACAGCGTGGGCGACATGCGGAATGGCCATTTCAGATAAAATCCGGACTCTTTCGGATAAGCCGCGCATTTTACACTACCGCGCCGGCTTCAATCGCTGCTCGGCCTTGTTCAGGATATGCAAAATATGGTTCAGGAGTCGACTCAAGCACTTTCCTATCGCGATGCCGGTGTCGATATCGATGCAGGTGATGCGCTCGTCGAACGGATCAAACCGTTTGCCAGAAAAACATTGCGCGATGGCGTGCTCAGTGGCCTGGGCGGATTTGGCGCCTTGTTTGAAGTGCCCAAGCGCTATCGCGAGCCGGTGTTGGTGTCCGGTACCGATGGGGTGGGTACCAAGCTCAAGTTGGCCGTCGAACTGAATCGCCACGACACGGTGGGCATCGATCTGGTTGCCATGAGCGTCAATGATGTGTTGGCGCAAGGTGCCGAGCCGCTCTTTTTTCTTGACTATTTTGCCTGCGGGAAACTCCATGTCGACACCGCTGCGCGTGTTATTCAAGGGGTTGCCAAAGGCTGTGAATACGCCGGTTGCGCTCTGATCGGCGGCGAAACCGCCGAGATGCCGGGAATGTTTCCTGAGGGCGAGTACGATCTGGCGGGTTTCGCAGTCGGCGTTGTCGAAAAGTCGGCGGCTATTTCCGGCCAGAGCATTGTTGCCGGTGATGCGGTGCTCGGTTTGATGTCCTCCGGAGCGCACTCGAACGGCTATTCTCTGGTGCGCAAGATTCTCGCCCGTTCGCGTATTGATCCCGACGCTCCGTTTGATGGCGAGAGAACGCTGGCCGAGGTCATCATGACGCCAACGCGAATCTACGTGAAATCAGTTCTGGCGCTGATTGCGGCGCTTCCGGTCAAGGGGATTGCGCACATTACCGGTGGGGGCATTGCCGGAAACCTCCCGCGTGTATTGCCAGAGGCAGTGAAAGCCGTCATTGATCAGTCGCGCTGGCCGCGTCCTTTAATTTTTCAGTGGTTGCAGAGCGAAGGCCGGGTTGCCGAAAGCGAAATGCAGCGCGTTTTCAATTGCGGCATCGGTATGGCCGTGGTTGTCGCGCAAAAGCATGTTGAGCCGGCGCTGCGGCTATTGCGTGAAGCCGGAGAATATGTGGTCGAAATCGGTTGCATCGATGATCGAAAGGGCGGGGAGCCCCGGACTATCATCGTTTAGCGAGAAAGTCGGGGCGTAGTCAGCATTTGGCCAGTTTCGTTCATTCGATGATAAAAACTCAATTCAAGAAAGCTGGCGTTTGCTTCAGAATGACCAGACAGTAAGCAAGCTTGGTCGAGACCTAACGTGATGAAATATGAAATCTGAAACCGGAAATCCTCGCCTTATTTGAGTACAGCCCATGCCAGGCGCGCATTTTGGGCGGCGATGGCGACCACGGCTTTCCCGTCCAGTATAGAAGGGCCTTTTGTGGCGCCATAAGCTATATCTTGTCTTGACTCACGAAAGTATCCGTCATCATTTAGCGCTAATAATGAGCCAGGATTTGATTTTTCCAAAAAAAAACAAGGATTTCGTGCGTGTTTCGTTTTTGTCTGATTAATTTGCTTGCCTGGCTGTTCGCTACATTTTCAGTAGCAGCCGAGGCGAGGACATTGAGCGAAATACGTAGTTCGGGTGAGTTGCGTATTTGCATTGCCGGTTCAAATGCAGAGTTTTACCGGGCGAATGCCGAAGCCTTTGCCAACTTTCTAGGTGTGCGCCCCAATGTGACGCGCCTTGCCGACTGGGATTGGCAGTTTCATAACGCAAGCGGAGTGACAGTCAAGGAGGCCAGTTATGAAGCCCGCCCGTTGGCTGATGGCAGCTGCGATCTATTCCCCAACGATCTGCACATCGTGGATTGGCGGCAAACCAAGATGCGCCTCGTGCCTTATTACAAAACACGGAAGATGATCGTAGCGCACCCGGAACTGCGGCAAGTATTGAAGCAAGAGTCCGACCTCGCGGGGCGTAGCGCTGCCGTGCAGAAGGGCACGGCGTATGAGTCCTGGATTCGGACACAAAACGAAACCCAATTCAAGAGCCGTCCAGTGCATGTTGAGCTTGCACCGACTGATGGCAGCATGAAGTTGGTCGCGGAACATCAGGCTGACTTCACCGTAATCGGAGCGGAAGGCGCATTCAAGTGGGTCAGAAACGACTTGGTCAATCTTGATTTGCTTTTTCCTGTAGACGACATCGTCAACGTTGGTTGGGGTATTTCACCATCAGCGACGGGGCTTGTTCAGCAGCTCGAAGCCTTTTTTTCGGATAGCTTGCATGTCGGCTCGGATCTCGATCGCTCTTGGAAACGCCAATACGACATTTCGTTGATCGAATATCACTTGTTTGAATCTTCCATCGACTCCGTTGAAGCCAAGCGAAAAACCTTGTTGGCGTGGGGGGGGGTGCCATTGATGACGGGGCTTTGTGGCGTTGTCCTGGCGATGTTGTTCTGGACTCGGCGACTCAACAGGGAAGTTAAAGTCCGTCGCCAAGTGGAAGTCGCCTTGCGCAAAAGCGAGGAGTATTTCCGGTTGTTGGCCGAGAACATGGGTGACATGGTCTGGCGGGTAGATCAGGAAATGCGTTTTACCTACATCAACGAAGTCGCTTGTCGGCATCGAGGCTTTACTCGCGATGAAATGATTGGACGCTCTATTTCTGACTCAATGACACCTGAAGGGCGGGAGATTCTCGCAAAAGTTATCACGAAGCGCCGTAGGCTAGAGGCGGAGGGGGGCAAAGGACAGGCATTGCGCTTTGATATTCCCATGCTGAAGAAAGACGGCGGCGAAATCTGGGTCGAGATTATCACTATGCCCGTCTATGATTCCGAAAACAGGATTTCCGGTTATCAGGGCATCGGGCGCGACATCACGGCACGCCGGCAATCCGAGCTACGCCAAGAGAATGCCTATCGCACGCTTTCGTCGCAGCTTGCTGAGGTTTCCGAGATCAAAACGCAATTGGAGGAGGAGGCGATGTACGATCCGCTCACCGGCCTCCACAACCGACGCTATATGGATGAAGCACTGAGTTGCGAGTTGGCACGGGCAAAACAGGACAACTACTCTCTGGCCGTAATTATGCTCGATCTTGATTGTTTCAAGAGCATCAACGACACCTACGGCCACGCTGCTGGCGATGAAGTCCTCAAGGCTCTGGCCAAGCTTCTAATAAATGGAGTGAGGGAAAATGACATGGTTTACCGATACGGTGGTGAGGAATTCGTTGTCGCCATGCCCAGAGTGTAGCTCGCTCAAGCGCTTCAAAGAGTGGAGAGTTGGAGAACCGAATTGTCAGAAACAAAGATTAGCCACGGCGATGCCACCATTACGGTGACACTATCGGCAGGAATCGCTGGCTTTCCTGAGCATGGAGAGGCTATTGGTGTCCTGCTTTCCTGCGCCGATCAGATGCTCTACTGTTCAAAACATGACGGTCGAAACCGCGTAACTGTTTTCGGCACGTAGGTGGTTGGTAGAGAGATGCCTGCCGTCGATGGCGGCTTTTGGCTCACAATCCGGTCATCGTGTTTGTCAATGGCATCAGTCTCTTCTGGGTGTGCGCCGTGCAAAGGCCGCGATTTTTCGTTGGGTAAAAGCCCCTCCCGGCGAAATGCTCCAGCCGGAAGCCGCCGGAGCAGTCGTGGAGGTAACGAGATGGCTGAAGCCTTTTCGGGTAAAGTGAGTTACGAAACATGGTGACAGCGGGAGTGTGTTGGCCGACCTGGCGACCCTTTCGGGGAAGGTTGATATGGCGGAACGGATAAGCAACCGAAAACTTGTGAGAGATGTTCCGGGCGACTTAGGGTGGCGAGAGGCTCGTAGTATTGGGGGAAGCCTATCAGCCCTGCTTCGTGTTCACAGATCGCAGATGGAATGACACGCAAAAGCGAAAATGGAATGACGATTGCAGGCAATGTGCCGGAACGCCAGCGAGTTATACGTCGCCCGGTCGATCCTGCGAATGGTGGGATTGTCCGGCGGTTTCGTGTAGGAAAGTCAGTCTTCGATAATCTCGAAATCATGGGTCATTTCTGCCGTTTTTCCCAAGATGATTGAGGCTGAGCAGTACTTTTCTTTTGATAGCTCGATGGCCCTGGCGACGACATCTCGCTTGAGCTGTTTTCCGCTTACGCGAAAGTGGAAGTGAATTCGAGTGAAGATCTTGGGATCGGTTTCAGCGCGCTCTGCATGTAAACTGACTTCGCAACCGCTGATTGCGTGGCGTCCTTTTTTTAGAATTGATACGACGTCAAATGCGGTGCAACCGCCAGTGCCCGCGAGCAGCATTTCCATTGGCCTAGGCGCCAAGTTGCGTCCTCCTGCGTCTGCTGCTGCATCCATTACTAGCGCGTGTTTGCTGCCGGTTTCTGCAAGAAATGACATGCTGTCACCAATCCATTTTACTGTGCATTCCATGCGATCTCCGTGAGTCAAATAAACGAACATATTAGCGGGAAGTGAGCTCCAACATGTGAAACAATGTGATGTCGATAGCAAAATTTCGTGTTTGAAACAAAAAGAGTGATTGACACGGCGTGCCAACTTGCAATAGCATACTCGGCTTTCCGTTATCAGGCATACAAGGACGGCGTTTTAAATGAAGACATTCTCTGCCAAATCGCATGAAGTCAAGCGCGAGTGGCTCGTGGTTGATGCTACTGACAAGGTTCTTGGGCGCCTTGCTACCGAAATTGCTCGTCGTTTGCGCGGCAAGCATAAGCCAGAATTCACGCCTCACGTTGACACCGGCGACTATATTGTCGTCACCAATGTTGAGAAGTTGCGAGTCACCGGTAATAAAGCTGAAGACAAAGTGTACTATCGCCATACGGGCTATCCGGGCGGTATTTATGAAACAAACTTTACCAAGATGCAGCAACGTTTTCCTGGGCGCGTCCTTGAAAAGGCTGTTAAGGGCATGCTTCCAAAGGGGCCTCTTGGTTACGCTATGCTGAAGAAAATGAAGTGTTACGCGGGTAGTACTCATCCCCACGCGGCACAGCAACCGATAGTTCTGGAACTTTAAGGGTCAAAATGGCTGATAATCTCTACTATGGCACAGGCCGTCGCAAGAGCGCCGTGGCTCGTGTTTTTATGAAGCGTGGCACCGGTAGTATCGTCGTAAACGGCAAGCCGGTTGACGAGTTCTTTTCGCGAGTGACAGGGCGCATGATCGTCCGTCAGCCGCTTGAGCTGGTCGAACAAACTGCGTCGTTTGATATTCGCGTTAATGTTTCTGGTGGGGGCGAGTCTGGGCAAGCCGGTGCGGTACGTCATGGAATTACGCGTGCCTTGATCGAGTATGATGCTGAGCTTAAGTCCGCATTGTCGAAAGCCGGTTTCGTTACCAGAGATGCACGTGAAGTCGAGCGTAAGAAAGTTGGTCTACACAAAGCGCGCCGTCGCAAGCAGTTCTCCAAGCGCTAAGTTAGGCTGGATATGTTTTTAGTCAAAAGCCGCCTATGGGCGGCTTTTGTGTTTTGGTGGATGCGGATTATGATTACCCCCTTATTTTAGGAGGATTTGATGATTAAGGTTGGAATTGTTGGCGGGACTGGCTATACCGGCGTTGAGCTATTGCGCTTGCTTGCACAGCACGCTAAAGTTGAGATTGCTGCAATTACTTCACGTGGGGATGCAGGGACACCAGTGTCCTGCATGTTTCCAAGTTTGCGCGGAAGAGTCGATCTTAAGTTTGAAGACCCCGAGCGGGCTAATCTAAGAGCATGTGATGTTGTTTTTTTTGCGACTCCGAATGGCGTGGCTATGCAGCAGGCGCCCGAGTTGTTAGAAGCCGGCGTTCGAGTGATTGATCTGGCTGCCGATTTTCGTCTTACTGATGTTGCCGAGTGGGAAAGATGGTATGGCATGCAGCATGCGAGTCCGGGGTGGGTGGCAAAAGCAGTCTATGGTCTGCCCGAGGTGAATCGTGCCGCGATTCGCGATGCTCGTTTAGTCGCTAATCCGGGGTGTTATCCGACCGCTGTGCAGTTAGGTTTTATCCCATTGCTAAAAGCGGGTCTGGTTGATGTAGATCATCTTATTGCTGACGCTAAATCTGGGGTTTCAGGGGCCGGGCGCAAAGCTGAGATTTCCTCGCTATTTTCTGAGGCGGCAGACAACTTCAAAGCGTATGCTGTGTCCGGGCACCGCCACTTGCCTGAAATTAGACAAGGTTTAGCGCGGGTCACAGGAGCATCTGTGGGCTTAACCTTTGTGCCGCATCTGACGCCAATTGTTCGCGGGATTGAAGCGACTTTGTATGCACAGATTAGTGCTGATGCCGATTACCAGTCGGTGTATGAGAAATATTATGCGGACGAGCCTTTTGTTGACGTAATGCCGGCGAACTCCCATCCGGATACGCGCTCTGTTCGTGCGGCCAATGTTTGCCGTATTGCGGTACATCGGCCACAGAATGGAAATGTCCTTGTGGTGCTTTCGGTAATCGATAACCTGGTCAAGGGGGCTGCCGGGCAGGCTATACAAAATATGAATATTATGTTTGGATTGCCCGAAACGGATGGTTTATGGCAACTTCCGGTACTTCCGTAAGGCTTAAGCGTCTTCGTCGGCGATTCGGCATAAGTGCGCCGAAGCTTGCGATCAGAACCCACGTCGCATGGTACTGGCGATTATTGTCGGTCATCGTGATTTTGTCGGTATCTTTAGCGCTCGCTGCCTGGATTTACGATGCTGGGCGGCGTATTGCGGGCTTTCAAAGCAATGAGTCCGGTCGAGAAATTTTGTCTCTGAGGGCGCATTTGACAGACGTCGATGCGGAATTGGCAAAACTGCGTAGCCTTGCAGGTTCCAGAGAAAGCAGCTTACAGATGGAGAGGGCAACTCTAAAGCAATTGGCTTTGCAGGTAAATGCGCTGGAAGTAGAAAATGGCGCTTTGAAAGAGGATCTTGCTTTCTTTGAGGGATTGATTCCTGCATCTGACTCTGGAGATGAGGCTGGCGTTAGGATCGATCGTCTCCGTGTTGAGCAGGACAAAGGGGGGGGGGACGTCCGTTACCGAATGTTAGTGGTGTATAACCCAAGTCGGCAGGCTAAAGAGTTTAAAGGGGCTTTGCAGTTTCAGGTCAAAGTGCAACAGGGAGGTAAAGATGTTATGCTGACCTTGCCTTCCGGGTCTGAGCAAAATCCTCAACGGTTTCGTTTCGAGATAAAACATTTTCATCGGCTTGAGGGCGTCTTTTCAGTGCCTGATGGCGCTGTTGTAAGGAGCGTCGAGGTGCGCTTGCTTCAGGGGAATGATGTGCGCGCCAGACAGTTAGTGACTCTTTGAACGGAGGGCAACATGTTTGGATCTAAGCCGGGAAGTTCGCCGAAGAATAGTATTGACAGCCTGATCGGGGCGGGGACGCACGTTGATGGAAATATTGTGTTCTCAGGAGGGCTGCGTATTGATGGTGAGGTTCGCGGAAGCATAAGTTGTGAGAGTGGCCTTGAGGGGACGTTGGTCATAAGTGAGAAGGCCAGTGTTGAGGGGGCAATCACGGTCGGGCATGTGGTGGTCAACGGAACGGTGATTGGTCCGGTATTTGCAGGAGAGTCTCTGGAACTATTGCCCGCTGCGCGGGTCACAGGGGATGTCGAATACCACCAGATCGAGATGCAACAGGGGGCAGTAATCCAAGGTCGTCTGATTCATCAGGTAAGTGCTAAGGCAGTGGAGCTAAAGCTGGCGTCCAGCAAGTGATGGATTTTAGGAAAGTGAATATTTGAGAGTTTTGAAGGAGAGTTAATGAATACGACTACAGAAGTTGCGATGCCGTTTGTTTTTACCGATAACGCAGCTATTAAGGTAAAGAGTCTTATTGACGAAGAGGGTAATCCCGATTTGAAATTGCGTGTTTTCGTAACAGGGGGTGGTTGTTCTGGCTTTCAGTATGGGTTTACTTTTGACGACGAGGTCAACGAAGACGACACCGCCTTGGAAAAAAATGGCGTGACACTCTTGGTTGATCCGATGAGTTATCAATATCTGGTTGGTGCCGAGATTGACTACACCGAAGGGCTCGAAGGCTCGCAGTTCGTAATCAAAAACCCGAATGCGTCTTCAACGTGTGGGTGTGGTTCGTCTTTTTCTGCGTAATTGCTAGCTTTGCAGTCGGACGGAAAGGGCGGTTGGTATCGCCTTTTCTGGGAGTGTCAGAATTTCTGTGTGTGAGGCGTAGAACGACTTTTTCACGGTGCTGCCGCCGGCCCCTGTCAGGCCGGGGGCGAGCGGCGCGGTGGGAAAGTCGGTAAGCTTTTTACCCGTGGGCGGTGATGTAGGTCGTCAACCAAAGAGTCCGCCGGATTACGCGGCTATCTTTGCTGCATAGTATGTCTGGTTGAAGGCAGCAGGAGAAAGATAGCCCAGACGTGCCTGCTTGCGAATGCG
>RRZU013480380.1_pt1 | contig 13895 bp, 9 predicted proteins | sample 2165561 | NCBI WGS metagenome assembly RRZU01 (sample SAMN10456909, study PRJNA506462) | wastewater metagenome | isolation source: wastewater sludge | place: USA: Moscow, Idaho
AGTGCATGTTCAAAAGTTGCTTTATTACTGGAGATCTCACAAGGGTAGTGTCGCATCAGATATCAGTGCCAAGACCTATGCGATCGAAGCGGCCAGAGGCGCTGTGGCAGACCATCTTACCAGAGCCGGATTTAAAGATTTTGAAATCATAAGTACCAGAGCTTTTGAAACAATTTTCAGGATAAAATATCAGCTGTTATCAACCCCGATGGTTTCCGTAGTGATCGCAAATAAGGATCATGAATCAGATCTCAGACGCTGTGTTTCTTCTATATTAGAAAAGAGCACTTATGACAATTATGAAATAATCATTGTTGAGAACAACAGTGTGACAGATGAGATTTTTAGTTATTATAGTCAGATCGAAAAACTGCCAAATGTAAAAGTGGTGACTTATCAAAGTGATGCCGGATTTAATTACTCGTCTATCAACAATTATGGCGTTCGGGTAGCGCTTGGAGAGTATGTGATCTTATTAAATAACGATACACAGGTCATAACACCAAGCTGGATAGAAGAACTGTTAATGTATGCACAAAGAGACGACGTTGGAGCAGTTGGTGCAAAACTTTATTATGAGGATCGCACGATCCAGCATGCAGGCATCGTGATCGGTCTCGGTGCACACAGGACTGCAGGACATACACATTATAAAGTGAATTATGAAAATGTAGGATATATGGGTAAACTTTGCTATGCACAGGATGTGACAGCGGTCACCGGTGCATGTATGATGGTCAGAAAGTCTATTTATGATGAAGCTGGTGGTTTATCGGAAGAGTTTGCTGTAGCTTTGAATGATGTTGATTTTTGTCTGAGACTTAGAAAGCAGGGATATTTGAACATATTCAACCCATATTGTGAACTGTATCATTTTGAATCACAGTCAAGAGGACTTGATGTGGATGAAAAGAAGGCAGCACGTTATGAGTCAGAATGTGAGGTATTCCGTACAAAGTGGAAAATGGAGCTTGAAAAAGGAGATCCATATTATAATCCAAATTTTTCACTTGATCACAGCGACTATTCATTGCAGGTTTAAATAGTGCAGGTCAGAATAGTTATAACAGAGGAAACAGATAGTATATGAAGGAGGAAAATGTATGAATTATATGGAACAGTATCGTTTTTGGATGGAAGACTCGTATTTCGATGAGGAAACAAAAAAGGAATTAAAAGCAATTGAAGGAAATGAAAAAGAGATTGAAGATCGTTTTTATCGTGAACTCGAATTTGGGACAGGCGGGCTTCGCGGCGTGATCGGTGCAGGAACAAACAGAATGAATCTCTATACAGTCAGAAAAGCATCTCAGGGACTTGCTAATTATATTATAAAACAGGGTGGTGCAGACAAAGGGATCGCGATTGCATATGATTCACGTTTTATGTCACCTGAATTTGCTGATGAGGCGGCACTTTGCATGGCAGCAAATGGTATTAAAGCTTATGTATTCGAATCATTAAGACCAACACCAGAGCTTTCTTTTGCACTTAGAAAATTTGGATGTATTTCAGGTATTGTCATTACGGCCAGCCATAACCCACCTGAATATAATGGATACAAAGTATATTGGGATGACGGTGCACAGATCACGGCGCCAAAAGATAAAGAAATTATCAATGAAGTATTACATGTAACGGATTATCATACAGTCAAAACGATGGACAAAGAAAAGGCAATGGAAGAGGGATTATATATTGTGATCGGCACTGAAGTTGATGATGAATATATGGAAGAGCTGAAAAAACAGATCATACATCCGGAAATCATCAAAGAAGTTGCAGATGACATAAAGATTGTTTATACACCATTTAATGGAACGGGTAACCTTCCGGTCAGAAGAATCTTATCGGAACTTGGTTTTAAGAATGTGTATGTTGTTCCGGAGCAGGAAATGCCGGATCCTAAATTTACCACACTGGATTATCCAAATCCGGAAGACCCAAAAGCTTTTACACTTGCGTTAAAACTGGCAAAAGAAAAGAACGCAGATATTGTTCTTGCAACAGATCCGGATGCAGACAGAGTTGGTGTTTATGCGCTTGATACTGTAAGCGGGGAATATGTACCTTTTACCGGTAATATGTCCGGAATGCTCATCGCTGAATATATTATGCGTGAAAGAGCTAAGACCAATACGATGCCTGAAAATCCAGCATTGATCAAAACAATTGTAACGACGAATCTTGCAGAGCCACTGGCTGCTGATTATGGAGTGAAAATCATTGAAGTCCTTACCGGATTTAAGTATATCGGAGAACAGATCAAGTTATTCGAACAGACAGGTTCGAACAATTATGTATTTGGTCTGGAAGAAAGTTATGGATGTCTGGCAGGGACACATGCACGTGATAAAGATGCAATCGTTGCAGTTATGTGCTTATGCGAGCTGGCAGCTTTCTGCAAGAAAAATAAAATGACTCTGTGGGATGCCATGATCGCACTCTATGAGAAATATGGTTACTATAAAGAAGACTTATACACCATTACTTTAAAAGGAATTGATGGTTCCAAGCAGATCGCCGCAATTATGGATACGCTGCGCAGCAATCCTCCAAAAGAATTCGGGGAACTTCAGGTCCTTAGTATGAGAGACTACGAAAGCGGAATCGTGACAGATTGTGTGACTGGTGATACATCCGAAACAGGACTTCCAAATTCCAATGTGTTGTACTTTGATCTGTCCAATGATTCCTGGTGCTGTGCAAGACCTTCCGGAACAGAACCCAAAATCAAATTTTACATGGGCGTAAAAGGAACATCACTTGAGGATGCAGAGAAAAAGGTTGAAAAACTGACTCAGGAATTAAAAGCAAAATTATGAAAAATATTCAAAAAGCCATTCGATTTATGAAAAAGAATGGGATTTCAAATATGATTCCAGCGGCGATGGAGCGGCTACTGCAGCAAAAGAATGAGACTTACCAGTTCCATCTCCCGGAGGAATCTGTTCTGGAACGTCAAAGACAGACCATCTTTAAAAAAAACAGACTCATCAGTATTGTGGTACCGGCATATGAAACACATCCTGATTATCTTAGAATGCTGGTAGATTCTGTTCTGGCACAGACTTATCCGGTCTGGGAACTGATCATAGCAGATGCAGGGAGTACCTCGAAAGTTTCTGATGTCATTCAGGAATACAAAGATGAGAGAATTCGGTATATCGGACTTGATCAGAATCTTGGAATTTCAGGAAACACAAATCAGGCAATTGATTTTGTAAAAGGGGAATACACAGGACTTCTTGATCATGATGATGTTCTCACACCGGATGCCCTGTTTGAGGTGATGCAATGTATAGACCAGCATGAAGCGGTGCTGGTCTATTCTGATGAAGATAAAACTGATGAAACAGGGACTTTATTTTACGAACCGCATAAAAAAATGGATTTTAACCTGGATCTTTTTTTATCAAATAATTATATCTGTCATTTTACGGTAATCAAATCAGAAGTCATAAAAAAAATGCTGCTTCGTCCGGAATATGATGGCGCTCAGGATTATGATCTGTTTTTGAGGATCGTGGCATACATAATGGATCAGACATCTGAAAAAGGAAGTAGCCAGGCAAATAGATTAAAAGAAAAAATCTGCCATATTCCGAAGATCCTTTACCACTGGAGATGCCATTCGGGGTCAACAGCAGAGAACCCAGACAGTAAACAATACGCATATGATGCAGGAAAAGCAGCGCTGGAAGCATTCTTAGAAAACAGAAACTGGAAAGGTGTTGTGGAACACACACAGCATCTTGGATTTTACAGGATCAGATATACGGATCTTTTTCGACAAAGACCTGAGGTGGCGCTTGCAGGTGGAAACGGTTATTTTCATGGACGAGTCAGATTTGGTGCCATGAATGAAGACGGAAGTGTTCTGTTTGAAAGTCTTCCAAGAAAATTCAGCGGAACCATGCACCGTGCCGTATTACAGCAGCAGGTGGATGCTCTGGACGTGAGAAATATGATCAGTTGTGAGGATGACAGAGTCAGAGCACTTGTGTCTGAAGCACAGTCAAAACTGGAATATGTTCTTAAGAATGATGTCAGAGATAGAGCAGCCGGAGATAGAGCAGCCGGAGATATAAATGCAAGGACTCAAAGATACAAAAAAAGTGATGAAGTGCTGATCAGACAGATCAGTCTTGATCTATGTAGACAGATCCGCCAAATGGGATATGTGATTATTTATGATCCGATATATCATACAGGACGATAGAAGGAGGCAGAAGGTGAAAAAGACGACCGTAATCATTCCGAATTATAATGGAGTTCACTTTCTGGCTCCCTGTCTTAAGGCATTATATGAAGATGATCAAGTTCCTTTTGATCTGATCATTGTTGACAATGGTTCAACAGATGGAAGTGTTGCATATCTGCAGGAACACGACAGAATGCCGGATGGCAGACAGATCAGACTGATTTTTAATCAGAAAAATCAGGGATTTTGTAAAGCGGTCAATCAGGGAATTGAAGCCTCTGAAACGAAATATGTGATTTTACTAAATAACGATACGACAGTCCTTCCGGGTTTTGTCTGGGCGTTGGAAGAAGCGCTGGAGTCTTGCGAAAAGAGTTTTTCAGTCTCAGCGTTGATGCTGCAGATGAACCGGCCGGAGCTGATCGATGGAGCAGGTGATTATTATTGTGCTCTTGGATGGGCGTTTGCACGTGGCAAAGGAAAAAAAGCTACAAGCAGGCAATATCTGAGAAGGCAGGAAGTGTTTTCCGCCTGTGCCGGTGCTGCGATTTATAAAAAGGAAGTGTTTACAAAGATAGGCATGTTCGATGAAAATCACTTTGCATACCTGGAGGATCTTGATATAGGGTATCGGGCAAATATTCATGGTTATCACAATTATTATGAACCAGCCGCAAGAGTGCTACATGCGGGAAGCGGATTCAGTGGTTCCAGATACAATGAATTTAAGACAAATCTTGCTTCAAAGAACAGCGTTTATGTAATTTTGAAAAATATGCCCTTAATACAGATCTTATTAAATCTGATCTTTCTGATTCCGGGATTTTTAATAAAGACTCTGTTTTTTTATAAAAAGGGATTCGGACCTGCTTATCTGAAAGGACTTGTAAAGGGCCTTAAACTGGGTATTTCAATAGAAGGCAGAAAGAATAGGGTCACACTTCAAAAAAATCAGCTTATGAGTTATGTCAGGATACAGTTCATGTTGTGGCAGGGGCTGATTCAGTTCCTAAAAGGAGTTATTGAGGATTCCTTCAAGGAAAATTAAGTTGTGCTTTTGTTCATAATATTGTAATATGTTAGGTGTGTATTTTGAGAAAAGGTGATTACTTTGATAAAAGATAACCAGAAGTATTTCAATAGACTGCATCTAGTTCTGGATGGAATCGTGACCGGAATTGCTTATATTCTGGCATGGTACCTCAGATTTGAAAGCGGAATGATCGCGATGGAGGCCGGAGCCGGCTTTTATTCGATGGAAACATATTTTACGGCTTTGTATGTCATTGTTCCGGGATATGTTTTTTTGTATTATGTGTTCCAGCTTTATACACCGAAGAGAATGGCGGGACGAAAGAGAGAATTCTATAATATAGTCAAAGCCAATTCATTTGGAGCACTCCTTTTTATTGTTACGATCTATGCAGTTGATCGAAGGGATTTTTCCCTTTCTATGATCCTGCTTTTTTATATCCTGAACATACTGCTCGCGACTTTAGTAAGGAATCTGGTCCATACTTTTTTAAGGATCATGCGAAAACGGGGATATAATGTAAAGTATATTCTGCTTGTCGGATATTCAAGGGCAGCAGAAGAATATATCAACAGAATCCGCAGCAATCCGCAGTGGGGTTATGTTGTCAGAGGAATCCTGGATGACAAGGTCCCAAGAGGAACCATGTACCGTGGTGTGAAAGTACTTGGTAAGATCGATAATCTGTTTGTGATCCTTCCGGATAGCAAGCTGGATGAAATAGCTGTCACACTGGCGCTTGAAGACTATGACAGGCTGGAAGAAATTGTGACATTATGTGAAAAATCCGGAGTCCATACAAAATTTATACCGGATTATAACAGCGTGATCCCAAGCAGTCCATATATGGAAGATCTGCAGGGGCTGCCGGTCATTAATATCAGACATGTTCCACTGACAAATACTTTGAACTTGATTTTTAAGCGAATAGTTGATATAGTGGGTTCTGTCTTTGCGATTATTTTGGTATCACCAATCATGCTGATCACAGCAGTTACAATCAAGCTGACCAGCAAAGGACCTATATTTTTTAGCCAGGAAAGGGTTGGACTTCATAATAAGAGTTTTAAGATGTATAAATTTAGAAGCATGCGGGAGCAGGCACCGGAAAGTGAAAAAGAAAAATGGACTACCCGGGATGATCCGCGTGTGACGAAGGTCGGAAAAATAATCAGAAGAACCAGCATTGATGAGTTTCCGCAGTTCTGGAATGTATTAAAAGGTGATATGAGCCTGGTGGGTCCCAGACCGGAAAGACCGTTATTTGTTGAAAAATTTAAAGAAGAAATTCCCAGATATATGATTAAACATCAGGTTCGCCCGGGACTGACCGGATGGGCACAGGTGAACGGCTACCGTGGAGATACCTCTATCAGGAAGCGGATTGAATATGATCTGTATTATATAGAAAACTGGACAATGGGATTTGACATTAAGATACTGTTCTTGACAGTATTTAAAGGATTTGTGAATAAAAATGCTTACTGAGCGTGAGAAACGCCGGAGCAAAAGGACCAAAGGAGAAAAATATACATGGCAACAGAAAAAAGGCGACCTTCCAGAGAGGAAGAAGCAGTGGATCGTGCAGCAAGAAGACCGTCAGGTAAGAACGGAGCAAAGAAAGCAAAAAAGAAAAGAAGACGTATGGTCTTATTTATCATTGAAATATTTGTGCTTCTGATCATGCTCGTTGTATTATATGGTGTACTAAAAACCGAAAAGATCGGGAAGATCACGATCAATGAAGAAGATATCGTAATTAATGAAGAAGTAGAAAACAATGTTACGATGCAGGGATATCGAAATATCGCTTTATTTGGTGTGGATGCCAGAAATGGTGCACTCGGTAAAGGAACACGTACGGATACGATCATGATTGCTTCCATTAATGAAGATACAAAAGAAGTGAAGCTGATTTCTGTTTACAGGGATACCTATCTGAATCTTGGAAATGATTCTTACAATAAAGCGAACTCAGCATATGCTAAGGGTGGTCCGGAACAGGCAATCAATATGCTGAATATGAATCTGGATATGAATATCACTGATTACGCAACGGTCGGATTTACAGGGCTTGTTGATACTGTAGACGAACTGGGCGGTGTTATGATCGAAGTGGATGAAGCAGAGATCGATCATTTGAACAATTATCAGATCGCTCTTTCAGAAGATCTGGACAGATCCTACAATCCTGTTAAATCAACAGGATACCAGTTGCTTGATGGAATGCAGGCAACAGCTTACTGCCGTATCCGATATACAAAAGGCGATGACTTCAAACGTGCAGAACGTCAGAGAGAAGTACTTCTCGCATGCGTGGAAGAGGCAAAAAAAGCTTCTCCTGCTACATTGAACAGTATTGCAAACAAAGTATTCCCATCTGTTGCGACATCTTTGAGCCTTGATGAGATCATTAGCCTGCTGACAAGTATTGCAGATTATGAAGTTGGTGATAACACCGGTTTCCCATTTGAGACCAATAGAACAACAGGCAATATAGGAAGCAAGGGAAGCTGCGTTATTCCATATTCACTGGAAGAAAACGTTGAATTACTTCATGCATATCTCTTTGAGTCAGAAACTTATGCAGTTTCAGACAGTGTAAAAGAGTTTAGTGATAAAATTGAAGGAGATACCTCTGCTTATGTTGGCAAGAGTACTGGCGGGACAACTGCAGATACTACAGAATCAACAGAAGAATCGACCGATGAAGTATCGACTGATGCGGAAGAAGCGGCAGAAGAATAAATAAATTATGAAAAGGGCCGATAGCATTACCGGCCCTTTTTTGATAGGGTGGCGGAATATATGTATAAAAAAATCGATGTGATCATTCCTTCTTATAAGCCGGATAAAAAGTATCTGAAACTGATTCAAATGCTTCAAAAACAGACCTATCCGGTCAGCAGGATCATAGTCCTGAACACGGAAGAAAAATTCTATGAGAGGCTTTTATTTGGGACCGGATTTGGTGAACAGAATAAAAATGTAGAAGTCTATCATCATTCCAAAAAAGAATTTGATCATGGAATGACAAGAAACAAAGGCGTAAAGAGATCTGATGCAGAACTGTTTCTGTTCATGACTCAGGATGCAGTTCCGGCAGATGAATTTTTAGTGGAAGAGTTGGTAAATGCTGTTTCAAAAGAAGGTGTATCTGTTGCATATGCAAGACAGCTTGCAGACCAGGATTGCCATCCAATCGAGCAGTTCACGCGCAGCTTTAATTATCCTGAAGAATCCAGAATCAAATCATCAAAGGATCTCCAGGAACTGGGGATCAAAACATTTTTTTGCTCAAATGTCTGTGCCATTTATCGCAGAGATATTTTTGACAGTCTTGGTGGTTTTATTAACAGGACGATATTTAATGAAGACATGATCTATGCAGCCAAAGCGATCCAGGCGGGATATTCAGTTGCATACGCAGCGGATGCCAGGGTGATACATTCCCACAACTATACAGCAAATGAGCAATTCCACAGAAACTTTGACATTGGTGTATCGCAGGCGGATTACCCAGAAGTATTTTTGGCGTATCCTTCTGAATCCGAAGGAATCAAGATGGTTAAACAGACGATCGCATACTTGAAACAAACAGGAAAACAGAATCTGATCCCAACGCTTGTGATCAGGAGCGGATGTAAATATCTCGGATATAAGCTTGGTGTGAATTATAAGAGATTACCTAAAAAAATGGTCATATCACTTAGTATGAACAAGGATTACTGGAGACTACATTCACTTAAAAAAGAAGTATCCGGGATCGATGCGACAAAAGGCTATGGAAAAACAGAAGCTGAAACGAAAAAGTAGGAGGACCACCGAATGTGCGGGATAGTAGGTTATATTGGGAAAGAGCAGGCTTCCGGAATTATATTAAATGGACTTGAAAAACTGGAATACAGAGGATATGATTCTGCTGGAATGGCAATATTTGACGGTAGCAAGATCAATATTACAAAAGCAGTTGGCAGATTAAAAGCACTGGATGAAATTACGCACGGTGGTGCATCTATGCCGGGGAATGCTGGAATCGGCCATACCAGATGGGCGACACATGGGATACCGAATCATGTAAATTCACATCCTCATTTTAATGTGCAGGAAACAATTGCAGTCGTTCATAATGGGATCATTGAAAATTATCTTGCGTTGAAAGATAAGCTGATCAACAAAGGCTATACTTTTGTTTCGGACACAGATACTGAAGTCATAGCACATCTGCTTGATTATTATTATAAAGGGAACCCTCTTGAAGCGATCACAAAGGTTCTTCACAGGGTAGAAGGCTCCTATGCATTTGGTATTTTGTTTGCAGAATATCCGGATGAACTGTTTGCTGTCAGAAAAGGAAGTCCTCTGATCGTTGGTAAAAATGATTCAGGAAGCTTTATTGCATCGGATGTTCCGGCAATACTGAAATATACACGCAGTGTTTATTTTGTTGATGAGCAGGAGGTCGCCTGTTTAAAAGCGGATTCCATTCGTTTCTTTACAGTTGATGAGGAAGAGATCCATAAAGAATGTGTGCATATCGACTGGGATGAAAATGCAGCAGAAAAAGGCGGATATGAGCATTTCATGCTAAAGGAAATGTATGAACAGCCAAAGACTGTTCAGGATACGCTGATGCCCAGAATCAAAGGTGAGGATATTGTCATTGAAGAGTTGGGAATGTCTGATGAGGATATGAGACAGATCAAAAAAATTCATATTGTAGCTTGTGGGTCTGCTTATCACACTGGCGTTACCGGTAAATATATTATTGAAGGACTTGCGAGAATTCCTGTTGAAGTAGATGTTGCATCAGAATTCAGATATAGAAACCCGGTGCTTGAAGAAGGTGGTATGGTCATTGTCATCAGCCAGTCCGGAGAGACAGCAGATACACTTGCAGCACTCAGAGAAGCAAAAGAACGTGGGTTTAAAGTACTGGGTATCGTGAACGTGGTAGGAAGTTCTATTGCAAGAGAAGCAGACAATGTGATGTATACCTGGGCAGGTCCAGAAATCGCTGTTGCAACGACAAAAGCATATTCAGCACAGCTGATCGCGCTTTATCTGCTTGCACTTAAAATTTCTAAGGTAAGAGGCGTTCTTGCACAGGATGACTTATCCTGCATGATCGAAGATCTGAAACGTCTTCCAGATCAGATTGAGATGTTATTGAATAATAAAACAAAAATACAGCACTTTGCAAATCGTTATATCGGAGCAAAAGATATCTTTTTCATCGGCAGAGGAATTGATTATGCAATTTCCCTGGAAGCTTCACTAAAATTAAAAGAAATTTCTTATATTCATTCAGAAGCCTATGCGGCGGGTGAATTAAAACATGGAACGATTTCCCTGATTGAAGAAGGGACTCTCGTTGCTGCAGTATCGACGCAGAAGAGTCTTTATCAAAAGACCATCAGCAATATGGTAGAGGTGAAATCAAGAGGTGCATTTGTACTTGCTGTCACGAACGAGGGAAATACTGAGATTGAGAAAGCAGCAGACTATGTAATTTATATTCCTGAAACGAATCAGTATTTTACCAATTCACTTGCGATCATTCCGCTGCAGCTCTTTGCCTACTATGTTTCAATAGGCAAGGGATGCGATGTTGATAAACCAAGGAATCTTGCTAAATCTGTTACTGTAGAATAATCCAGTTGAAAAAAGTCATCGTTTGGGTCATAATAGACTTGAACGATGACTTAATTTAATGGAATATTTATCCCTATTTTACTGGGAACTTGAGATCGGACAAATCGTGTAACCTAATTCATGTTTTTATATTGTAAAGGGGGATTTGTATGAGCAGTATCAGTAAGAAAGAGTATTTTGAGTTTGGACCGTGGCTGACCAGAATTGGTGGAGCCGAAGACATTCCGGAACAGTTTGCATCGGTAAAGAATGAGATCCTTGGTGGAACGTTTATGTTTAAGATTCCCCGGAATATTGACAGATCGAGTGCAAAAGAAGGGATGCTTCTCTATGATGTCATCATATCTATAGATGATGTGTATTTTAAGAAATTCACCTGTGATGGTGAAAAAGTCGAGAGCAGCAATATTGCATTAAAAGACATTGTATATATGCAGTATGAGATCAATCTGCTATATGGAGAATTGATACTGGCAGCGGAGTCGGAAAAAGTTGAGATTATATTCAATACCGTTTCAAGCGATCTGATTTTTGAAGTGGTTTCCTTCCTGAGGAAACATTATGTAGTTGGAAAGAATATGATCGATCTTGATAAGATTGAAGAAAAAGAAGTGGAAGAGTCATTTCTTTACCGTTCTTTATTGATCAGGGAAAGAGCCGGAGAAAAAATTAAAATTGTTGCATACCAGCCATTTATGGAGCTGAAAAAGGGTGAAGCAACCAATATCAGACAAAGGTTAAGCCTTTATCAGGAACCGGTGCTACAGGATTCTATGTTCATTACAAATGGTAGAGAGTTAGGAATTCTGACCAGGGTCAAAGAAGTTAAGGATGAGATCGAATCAGATTATGGTTACAGGCATACCTATATACCGCTTGAAAACATTAAGTTTTTGTCAATGAAGCAGGATGAACAGCTGAATAATCTTTATATTTTAAGAATTCTTGTAAATGATTATGAAGTAGAGGTCAGAGTTGGTGAGAATTTCGCAGTAGATGCGCTGATCAGATTGCAAAAAAGATAAGAGATACGTTACAGGTATGGCCGGATAAAAGTCATGTCTGTTTTTTTTCTAAATAGAAAATTAATAAATAGAAAATAATTTTATCACAGATTGAACACAATTGAACTTTATACTCTGCTTATAAAATAAATTCGTGATCTGGTCTGGAACGTTCAAACCAGGGCACGGTCTTAATAAAGGAAACAATATTTGATTGGGAAAGAGGTCGATGGTATGAATGATAATTATGATCAAAACTTAAACGAGGGTTTACCTGTAAATGGAAGTGACCCAAACAATAATGAAGCACCAGAAAATAATAATCAGTCCAGACAGGATGGAGATCGTCCGCAGGCAGATTCGGGCAACGGAGCGAACAGACAGGAAGGCTACCGCGGGATGTATTCCAATACTTACGCAAATGACTATGGTAATGTATATAGAAGTGGTCCGTATGTACAGAAGCAGCCTGAGAAAAAGCCACCTAAGAAAAATAGTCATTTTTTAAGGAAGACTGCTGTTGCAGTATCGATGGGATTGTTTTTTGGATTTTTCGCTGGAGTCGCATTTTATGCAGTAGGATCTGTCAGTGATTATATGACAACTTCACAGCAGGAAATCATAACACAGGAACCTGCAGAAATACCGCAGGAAAGTGTAGCAGATTCTTCAGAGGCAATTACAGCACAACAAAGTGTCACAACGGTTGTTACTGATGTGACTGAAGTCGTAGATAAGGTTATGCCATCGGTAGTTTCGATTAATAACACATTCGTGACACAGGAAGATTATTTCGGACAGACACTTGAAAGCGAACAGACTGGATCCGGATCAGGAATTATAGTAGGTGAAAGCGATTCAGAACTTTTAATTGCGACCAATTACCATGTTGTAGAATCTGCTGATGAATTAACAGTTCAGTTCATCGATGGCAAGGAAGCAAAGGCACAGATGAAAGGCAGTGATTCAGGTATGGATCTTGCGGTAATTGCGGTTCAACTTGCAGATCTTGAGGACAGCACAAAAGCAGCCATCAGTGTTGCTACACTTGGGGATTCTGATGCACTTAAGGTTGGGGAACCGGCAATTGCAATTGGTAATGCGCTTGGATATGGACAGTCTGTTACGACAGGTGTAATCAGTGCTGTGAACAGATCCATTGTAGATGCTACTTCTACAACAGGAACAGGTTCCGAAAGTGTCACATCTTTGATTCAGACTGATGCAGCAATTAATCCTGGTAACTCAGGAGGTGCATTATTGAATGTAAAAGGTGAAGTAATAGGAATCAACTCCAACAAAATTGGCGGTGAAGTTATTGAAGGTATGGGATATGCGATTCCGATCTCTTCTGCAAAACCGATCATTGAAGATCTTATGACAAAGACCACAAAAGTAAAAGTAGATGAAGCGCAGAAAGCTTATCTGGGAATTTCGGGTGTGGATGTATCTGCTGAAGTTGCCACTACTTATGGAATGCCCGAGGGAGTATACGTTGCCCAGGTCTATGAAGGAACTGGTGCTGAAAGTGCTGGACTTGTGAAAGGTGACATCATCACATCCTTTGATGGACTGTCTGTGAACACGATGGAACAGTTGCAGGATGCTTTACAGTATTATGCAGCAGGCGATAGTGTTGAAGTTGTAATTCAGCAGGGAAGCCCAACGGGATATCAGGAGAAAAAGATTACAATTGTTCTGGGTGGAAAACCAGCACAATTTGAGTAAGCAATTAAGGCGCAGATTTTAATTCTGTGCCTTTTTCTTTCTGTTTTCTTTAGAAAAAGTTAACTTGTACCATGGTGACGGATAAATTATAATAAACAGATAAAGGCTTTGAAAGACAGGCAAAGGGATAGCAGTTAAAGGAGAAGGGTATGAGTGAAGAAGAAAAAGATGCAATGTTTTCTGAAGAGGACGTGAATCTTAAAATAGAAAAGGAATCAGATTCTGAAGATGACAGAGATGATGAATATGAAGATGTATGTTTTATCTGTCG
>RRZU013580830.1_pt1 | contig 13893 bp, 16 predicted proteins | sample 2165561 | NCBI WGS metagenome assembly RRZU01 (sample SAMN10456909, study PRJNA506462) | wastewater metagenome | isolation source: wastewater sludge | place: USA: Moscow, Idaho
CTACGAAACCGGACGGAAAGCGGCGCTTGATCTCAAGGCATCCCTGCGCATCGTCGCCGATGCACTACTGCCCCCATGGAATTACACCATCCTGCCAAATTCAACAGCATAAAACCGGGAAGTTATTTCGTGGGCGTTCCCTGGGCAAACGGTTTCCGCGTGCTGGTCAGCCATCGTGCAGAGAAGTTCGATCTGGAAATCAGGCCGCCGGTCGGCGATGCGATCGAGGTCCATCGCGGTCTCGACCACACGAAGCTGGCCGAATCGCTCCAGGCCGCATCTGCCGTGATCCGTGCCGGCGGACCCGGCAATCCCGGCGAAGCGCCGGCTGCCGGCGAGTATGTTCTGGCTGCCGGCAAGGATGCCGGTGAGGCCGATTACGTCAATGCCCTGCAGCACCTGGGCAACGAGTCCGACGTCGACATGGTACTGGCCGCCGTGCAGGACTTCGGCAATGTCGACAGCGTGACGCGCATCTACAGCGCGGTCATCGCCCACTGCAATCAGATGAGCAGCAACAGCCAGGGTCGTGTCGGTTTCGGCCAGGTTCCTCCGACCGCAGGCGACACCGACGCGAAGAAAATGGCGCCGGCCCTGCTCTCGGAGCGCTTCGTCCTGCTCGCTCCGCATGGCGTCGCCGGCGCGGTCGCGGGTCGCATTGGCAGCCTGGACTATTTCGAGTCGCCAACCTTCAAGACCCTCTCCGGAATGGGCAGCCTGAGCCGCGCGCTGCCGCTCGAAGAGCAAGGCAGCCTGCTGTCGAGTTCGGTGGTGCCGGTCGTCGAGCAGCGCGGGCGTGGCGTCATCGTCCTGCGCGGCATCACCACCGATGGCGATCAGATCAGCGTGCGGCGGATCGCCGACCGGGCAGTACGCGGCGTCCGGATGCTCGGCGAGATGTTCATCGGCCGCCTCAACAGCGAGGACGGCCGGGGCGCCCTGAAGCAGAAATTGATCGAGTTCCTCGTCCAGATGGAAAAGGAGGGGGCACTGGTGCGCTCCGCCGACGGCAAGGAGCCGGCCTTCACGGCCAATGTCCATTCGTCGCCGGCCGATTTCGAGCAGGGCATCGTGCGGGTCGACATCGCGGTGCGGCCGGTGCGGGCGATCGACTTCATCTACGCCACCATTTTCGTCCAGGTCTGAGGAGTGAATCGCCATGACAGCGATCTTTGTCGCCAACCGTAGCAGCGTTCTGATCGATGGCGCTGCGGTCGAAGGTCTGCAGTCGCTGGCTTTCCGCGTCGTCACCGAACGTGAGGATATCCGCGCCGTCGGCAGCGGCGAACGGGTGGATGTCAGCTTCGGCCTGCGCATCGTCCAGGGCGAACTGGTCGTCAAATCGGCCACATTCGTTCTCGACACGCATCTTGCCCAGCAGAGCAGCTTTCAACTGGTGGCCAATCTGAAGAAGGACCCGGCTGCCGATGCACCACGGCGGACGCTGTCCTTCGACGATTGCTACGTCGAAGGCAAGTCATTCGGCATGGACGCCGGCGGCACGGCGGTCACCACCTACGCCTTCAGCGCCACCCGGGTTCGCGAAGAATAGTGCCGGCAGCGGATCACGTCATCGACATCGATGGCCTGGTTTACGCGACCGATTTTCAGGGTTTCGACAAGGCAATGAACGCGCGCTCAGCCGCCGGAGCAGAAGTCGACTTGCGACCGTGGCCCTTGCGGGAGCACCTGGCTGCGCTCGACGAGTGCGTCGTACCGACGGCGCACGGGCTGACCCTGGATACACGCGAGCTCAGCCGTCGCGTCCTGGCGCACAGCGGCGTTGCCGAGGATGCGCAGACCCGCTTTGCGCCCCTGGCGCTGTGGTGGGCGAGTGGCGGCGAAACGTCGCCGGCAGCACTCGGTGGCGGCTGGTACGACTGCGGCGGCGTTCGGCTCCACCTGCGGCCGTGGACCAGTGGCGAGCGCTTCCGGGCCATGTCGCGATGCCGCAGGGCCGGTGCGGACGGCGAGCGCTTCGATCTCGGCGCTTACCTGCGGGCAATGCTCGAGACGAGCGTGGTCACCGTCGAACCGGCGCGTGCGCTCGACGAACTGGATTCCGGCGCGACGCGTTCCCTGCTCGAGGCCGTCGTCGCCTTGAACGTTGTTTCCCCCGAAGAGCTTGCCGATGGCATTCCCGATACGCCCGAAGCCGACCGCATCACGCTCCGGCTGTGTCGCGCCCTCGGCTGGACGCCGACGCAGGTCTGGGCGACGCCGGCGGTGGAAATGGACCGCCTGTTGCGCCTGCTCGATCGGACCGCGGCCAGTGAATCCGCCGCGCCGACCCGTGTTGCGCGCCTTGCGGATCACCCGGATGCGACCGTGATTCGGATCGAGGACGACTGAATGCCATCCATCGCCCGCTCGGCCGACATCGAGCGCCAGTTGCTGGCGCCGCTGGAAGCGCTGTTGCGCGATGCGCAAGCGCTCCTCGGCGTGGAACTCGATGCAGATCGGCTGGAAGAGGCGGCCGGCAGAGGATGGTCTGAATCGGCAGCGCTTCCTTTTCCGGCGCTGAACCGGACGGAGCCGGCGCGCCGAGCAATCGCGCGACCACCTGCTGCGGGTTTCTCCAGCGCCCCGTTGCGCGGCGCTGTCGATTCGGTACAGCCCGGTGCGCCGGCTGTCGAGCAAGGAGAATTCCCGCAGAGAGTGGTCGATCGCGCCGAGCCGGGCTGCTTGTCGCCAGGTGCCCTACCGACGGCGCTGCAGGGAACCCGCTTCGAGCAGGCTTTTCAGTTCGCTTCCTCGACCCCGCAATCCGTCTCGCCCCAGGTCGGGACTGATCGCTCGGCGGGTCCTGCCAGCACGCGCCCCTACTTCAACCGCCCTGCTCCGCTCGCCGAATCATTCCCTGTCTCCGGTCAGCACGACGCTGCCGAATTTCCAGCGGTCGAGTGGCCCATCCAACCTGGCGAACATCCGGAAACGCGAGCAGCCAGGATGCTGTCCGGCGATGGCCGCCAGACGCCAGACGCTGAGACCGCTCGACCCGCCGCCGCCTCGCCACACCGTTTGCAGCCCCTCGGCCCGCAACCGGATTCACACGGGACGTTCGCAATTTCCCTTCGCCCCCGGCAAACTCCGTCCCCGCTCGGCGAATCGCCCGCTTCATCCGCCTGCAACGACGCTGCCGCGGCTCCTACGGAAGCGCACGCCTTGCGACCGGACCAACACCCGCAGGTACCCACGGCTGCGATGCCGTCTGGCGATAGTCACCAACCGACAGACGCCGCAGTCACTCCACCCGTCGCATCCTTGGCAGACCGTTCGCAGCCCGTCAACCCGGCGCCGGATTCACACCGGTCGCTGGCAATTCCTCTCCGCCCCCGGCAGGCCCTGGCCCCCGAACCATCGTTCGCCACCGCCGAGGCGGCGAAGCCCCCCGGGCCGGGAAACCACTTGCAGACGGCTGCCAGGCGGCTGGCTGGTGCCGTCGAGCCCTCACTCGAACAAGCCTATCGGCTTACCCAGGCCAGGCTCGATACTTCCGCCACTTCCGCGTCAGAGCGCATTGAATCACCCAGCCTGGTACGCAACACGTTCAACGTCACGGTCGCTCTACGTGCTGACGACGCGAGCGTGAGCCTCGATCCGACGGCTCTCGCCGACGCACTGACCGAGGTCCTGCGTTCGTCAGCGCGCCGCCACGGGCTGGAAATCTGAGCGATGACCGCTGCGCTGGCCTACCGCGTCGAGATCGGCCGACAGACCGCGAGCAGCGACGCGGACAGGAACGAGCGGCAGTTGCTGTCTTTGCTCGTTCGGCTCGGCATGGATGGTGCCAGTGGTGTTTGCGAGTTGCGGTTCGGCGACCCGGAGGCCCCCGCGCCGCAAGCGGGCGACCCGCTGCGCGTCGAACTCGATGCTGGCGACGGTCTGCAGCAAGTGTTCACCGGGACGGTCGATACGGTGCGCATCGAAACCACCGGCCAACACGTCACTGCCTATGACGATCTCCACAAGCTGGCCTGCCTCGAAACCGAAGCCAGTTACGAAAACGTCGACGTCGATTTCGTGATCAAGGACGTCCTGCAACGGGCAGGGGTCACCGCCGGCCGCGTCACGAAGGGCTTTAATCTTCCAACGTACCTGCTGACCCGCCGTCCGGGCGCCTTGCGGCAGGTACTCGAACTTGCCGACTGGTGCGGCGCAGACCTGTTCGGCGACAGCGAAGGCAAGGCGCATTTCGTCACCCCTGCCGAACCCGGTGCTGCACACGCTTTCGATTTTGCGACGAATGTGCTGCAGATCGAGATCCAGGCGACGCCGCCGATCCACGACAGCGTCGAGGTTTTCGGTGAAGGTGCGGCAGGCAGCCAGGGTGCCGACAAGTTCTGCTGGCTGGCGAGCGATCTGGCCGGGGTCAGCGGCCAGGCGGCAATCGACGCGCAGGGCGCGGTTGCCGTCGGTCGTACCGGCAAAACCCCGCGCCGCCTGACCCTTGGCGCCGTTCGCAGCGGTGAGGCAGCGCAACACGTGGCCGAGGCGCAGATGCGGGTGCTGGCGGCACGCTGGCTGCGCGGCCGGATCGAAGTCCTCGGCAGACCCGGCGTGCAGCTCGGTGATCGGGTCAGTCTTACCGGCATTCCTCCCCGGCATGCCGCTGCCGGCCTGCTGCAGGGACCCCGTTCCTTGCGCGTCCGCCAGGTCAGCCACTTTCTGAGCCGTCGGCGTGGCTTCGTGACCCGGATGGAGTTCTGAGATGACGGTGCGCATCGGTCAGATCGAGCTGAACGGCGTCCAGAACGTCCACACCGAGGAGTCGCGAACGCTCGTCGAGCAGCACGTTCCACGCCAGGATGGCAGCATCTTCCAGGACCTCGGCCGCGACCCGCTGACGGTCTTCGTCGATGGCCTGCTGTTCGGCGCCGCCGCGCTGTCCGGGCTCGAACGACTGCGCGCAGCGCGCAGCGACGCCGAACCCCTGCCCTTCGCCGCCGATGTGTTGATCGGCAGCGAGTTGACCGAAGTTCTCATCGAGGACCTGCAGGTCCGTCAGGTAGCCGGCTATCCGGATCGTTACCGTTACACGCTGCGCCTGCGTGAATACAGGCGCCTGCCCGGGCCGGCCGAACGTCTCCAGCGTTGGATCGATGCCGATGTCGCAGCCGATGCGGAATCCTGGGCCGGCAGCAGTCTGGCGGCGGCGAGCGTGCTGCTCGATCCGGCCAGCCTGCCCACCGCCCTGCTGCACCAGCCGCAACTGCTCGAACACCTCAGCGGCACCGATCTCGGCAAAAGCATCCTGCTCCAGGCCGAGCGACTGACTGGCTCGGATTTCGGTGGTGTGCTGCAGGCGGTCGGCAAGTTCGATCTGGCCAAGGCGCAGGACCTCGTCGAAGTCCTGCGCGACGCCGACGGTCTGTCCGGCCTGTTGCAGAAATGCGTCGACGAAGGCAGCGATTTCCTCAGCGAGCTGACCGGGATCGATCTGAAGCAAGTGGCGCCGCTGCTCGGCGCGCTGCGCGACGGCTTCGAGTTCCTCAAGACGCTGAAGGAAGTGGCCGAGAGCGCCGGCAAGCTGTTCCAGCATCTCGCTGATTTCGATCCATTGAAGCCACTCCGGTCTCTTTCCGAGGGATAGCGATGAGCGACTCGGCAAGCGTCTTTACCGACCTGAACCACTTTTCGACGCGTCTCGGGACACTGTTGAGTTCGGACGCGGCTCGGCAGGCGCCGAAGATCGCCAGCCAACTGCGTGCCGAAAAGCAGCTCAGGGCCGCCATTGAATCCCTGATCACAATCCTGGAGGGACTCGCCCAAGCCACCACGAACCTGAAAGAACCCCTCGAGAAAGCCGCCGAGGTCGCCGCTGGCTGCGAGGCGATCGCCGACAGTCTCGATGCCTTCGGCGACGGCAAGAGCCTGGGCCAGGTGGCGAAGCTGTGCGGACAAAGCGACGGCGTGGTGCAACCGATCGTGGACAAGATCGTCCACATACGCGGCCCCCTCAAGGCAGCGCTGGGCATACTCGGCAGCCTGCCGACGCCCAACGAGTTGATCGGGCTCGACGAGCACCTGACTGCTCTGGCAGACGATCTCAAGGCGCTGAAAGGGGAAGTCAAAGACCCCAAGGCGTCCACCAGCACTCCCACCTCATCGACCACCGGAGGCCAACTGCCATGAGCGAAGCCATTCCTTCTCAAGCACCCGCTGCAGAGCCACAAGACAACCCCTTCGCGACCGTCGCCCAATTGCTGCGATCGCTGCGGGAGTCGCTGGAAGGAACCAAACGGCCCGGCCAGGCGCCACGCTGGGTGCGCATCGCGCGCATCCGTGCCTACCGGGGCGACACCGATTTCATCTCGAAAGCCGTCATCCCCGCCGTCGACAAAGCGCTCGCCTTCACCGTGCTCTATCTCGCCTCCCTGACGCTGCAGGCGCGGGATCTGCTGCAGCAGGCCGACTCCGCCAAGGCTCTGGTCGAAACATCGGGCGAAATGCTGCAGGTCGTCACCACCGAAGAGTTTACCCAGGCGCTGGCCGAGGCGGTCGATCAGAAAGGCGTCGTCAACCCGCTGCGCGAAGCGCGCGGCGTCATCGACAATGTGACGACCTTTGTGGACAAGGTTCCCGACCCGGCAGACCTCGATCTGATCAGCAAGGAGCTCTACGGTCTGCTGTGCCTCGAACAACTGCCGCTCGACGAAGCCGGCCTTGACGCGACTACGGAAGTGCATCTCAACCTGGAGACCTCAGGCAAGATCCGCCTGCTGCAGATGGCGCTCAACAACCCGGTGCGCATCCGCGGCCTCGGCAAGAGCAAGCAAGGCGAACAGGAACTGGCCTTTCTTGGCACACGCCGCATCTGGCCGGCCGCAGCGGCGGATCTCCCGGGCAAGGCCATAGGGCGGTGGGGAACGGAGCTCGATAGCGAAACGATCTATGAATTCGATTTCACAAGGCCCGGGGTCGCAGGGCAGGACATCGCCGAGGCCAACGGTCTGCTCGAAAAGCTCGGCTACGTCGAACCCGCCGTGACCGACGCCAAGGTCTTCGACGACACGCTGCAGCGACGCCTGCGCCGCTTCCAGAAAGTCAACGGACTGGCGATCACCGGCGAGCTCGACCCGCCGACGCTGAACGGCCTGCAGCACCTCAACCACGCAAGCAAGTCGCTGAAGCGTGCGCAGTCATTCGATGCCGACGCCCTGAAGGACTTCGACGACACGCAGAACGAGACCTAGAAAGCCCTGGATGAACGATCCGATCGCGATCATCCGCGCCGTCGTCCGCGACGAGCTGCGCGCCCTACGACTTGGCGACATTGCTGTCGTCACCAGTGTCTTTCCGCATGCCGGCGAAGGCGACACCTGCAACCACTACTGCAACGTCAAGCTCCGCGAGGGCGATCTCGAACTGCGCAAGGTGCCGATCGCGACGCCACACGTCGGGATGGTCAGCGCGCCGGCGGTCGGCGATCTGGTACTGTTGAGCTACGTCGGCGGCGACGCCAACCGGGCAGTGATCGTCGGCCGGCTGTACTCCGATCAGGCGCGCCCACCGCTGCACGAAGAGAACGAGTGGCGGGTCGAAGCGCCGCTGCACGGCAAGACCTCGCTGGCCATCGACAAGCAGGGCGCGCTGGTGCTGACGACCGGCAAGACGGTGCTGACTCTGCACCAGGACGACAGTGTCGACATCGCCGGCGAGACCGACCTGAAGATCACCGTCAAGGGCGACGTCAAGCTCGAATGTGTCAATTGCGAAATCGACGCCAAAGGCAAGGTCGATCTCGGCCTGGGCGGCGGCGGGGTCATTACCGACATGACCCACAAGTGCTACTTTACCGGCGCCCCCCTGGTCGGGTCGACCACCGTCAAGGCGAAAGGCTGAGCCATGCCCTCACCGACCGCCGACCAACTCGCAGGCCTCGTCCGCTCCACGCTGGACAGCGCCGGCATCCACGGCCGGGACGCACCGGGCCTGGCACGGGCGCTCGCGAAAACCACCGCGCAGGCGCTGGCCATGTTCCTGACCCAGGCAGAGGTTCTGCCCGGAATCCCGGCGTCCGCCCCACCACCAGCGAACAGCGGCAGCACCGTCGGCCCGGGGAGTCTGCTGTCGCCGCCGGCTGGCCCGACCGCCGCTCAGCTCGAAAACCTGGCGCTGGCCGATCTGAAAGGCGAGGGAATCGCCGGCGCGAACGCCCCCGACCTGGCGAAAGTGATCGCCGGCAGCCTCGCGCAGGCGATCGAGCTGTTCACGGCGCAGGTACAGGTCGCCCCCGGAATCGCCATCAGCGGCCTCGTCACCACCGCTCCCGGGAGTCTGATTTAATGCCGGCGCCGAGCAAGAACCAATTGCAGCCGCTGGTCGACGGGCTCAGGATGGCGAACGGCCTGCACGGCCACGACGCCCCTGCCCTCGCCGATGCGATCGCCGAAATCATCGCCCAGGCGCTGGCGCTGCTGCTGACACAGGCCAAGGTGGCGCCGGGAATCGCCTGCTCACCAAGCGCCACCACCGCCCCCGGAAGGCTGATCTGATGGCCGACATCTTCAAGACCGATCTGCGGATCGTTTTCCAGGACACCGGCCACGGCCCGGTCGTCGAACTGGCGACCGGCGCAAAGGGTGCGGCGGCCGTCACTGGCATCGACAACCTGGTGCAGGCGCTGACCCTGCGGCTGCTCGTCGACCAGGGAGAACTCGAATCCCTCGGGCATTCGCGCTACGGCAGCCGCATCCGCGAACTGCTCGGTGCCAGACTGGACCATGCCAATCTCGAACTGATGCGCCGTTTTGTTCGCCAGACGCTGCTCGACGACCAACGCGTTGCCGAGGTCGTTCGCGTCGTCGTCCGGTCGCGCTCCGATGCGCCGGGTATCGTCGATGTCGAAGCGGAAGTCCGGGCCAGAGACGGCCAATCCGCGCAGATAGGAGTGAGCCTCGATGCCGCCTGAAACGCCTTTCGACAGCAAGGACTTCGCCACGCTGACGAGCGACCTGCTGCAGTCGCTCGCCACCGCCACCGGCGCTCCGCTGACCGACGACAACGAGGGCAGCGTCGTGCGCACGCTGGCCGAAGCCTTCGCCCGCGAACTGGCGGTCTGCTATCAGCAACTGAGGAAGGTCTACCAGCACGGCTTCCTCGACACCGCCGAAGGCGTCGCGCTCGACCACGTCGTCGCCCTGCTCGGCATGAACCGCCAGCGCGCCGGACATCTCGAAGGCCTGGTGACCTTCCGCCGCCCGCAACCGGCGCCCGCCGACATCCCGGTGCCCTCAGGAACGCTGGTCAGCGGACGCGGCGCGCCGGTCTGCTCAACGGTCGAGGACTCGCTATTGGCCAGGGGCGAGCAGGAAGTCAGCGTCCGAGTGCGCTCGCTCGAACCCGGTGGGCAGGCCGTCAGGCCAGGCGCGCTGAATCTGATGCCGAGACCGATCTGGGGCGTGGACACCGTCGTCAACCACGCCGACCTGCTACTGCGGCAAAGCGAGGAAAGCGACGACGAGCTGCGCGCACGGGCACGCCGCCTGCTCCAGGAAGCCGTCCTCGGCACGCCGGCAGCGATCGCACAGGCGGTGCGCACGCTCGGCATCGCCCAGGTCCAGGTCCACGAAGACCCGCGCAGACCGGGAACCATTGAAGTCGTCCTCGGAGATCACGACATCGATGATGCGCTGCTCGAGCAGGCGAAGACCGTGGTCGAAAACGTCCGCACGGCGGGAATCCAGGTCAGCGTTCAGCGCAGCCAGCAGGTGGTCATCGAAATCGCGGCGATGCTGGTACTGCACGAGGATTTCCCGGAGCAGCGCCGAGAAGCCGTCCTCGCGCAGATCAAGCGATCGCTGCAAAGCTATTTCGACAGCCTGGGATCCGGCGCGCGTGTTCGCTGGAGCAAGGTCAGTTCCCTTCTCACCGCTCCCGATGAAGTCAACGAACTGCGTTCGTCGGCCGATGGCAGCGTCTATCCGCGGCCATTCGTCAAACAGGACGGGAAATGGCAGGACGTGTCCGCGAGCCACACGCTGCGCAACGGCGACATCGACATCGGCACCCACGAACGCGCCGCGCTCGACCTGGGGGTCAAACCGCTGCGCGTGGTTCTCGAGCCGCCGCTGCTCGAGGTCTGGGTCGAGGTCAGCCTCGGCAGCCCGCTCAACCCCCGTGAAGAACAGGTCTGGCTTGCCTGGCTGAAGGCGCAGTTCGATACTTTCAAGGCGCCGCGGACCGTCACCTGGGACGACCTCGTCGCCACCTTGCCGCCGGGCAGCACGGGAGTGGTGACAGCCTTCACGCTGAAGCATCAGCCCGGCGGCGAGCCGAAATCGCTCCACGTCGAAGGTGACTCCGACCAGCTCGGCCAGCGCGAGCGCCTGCTGGTGGGACAGATCGATTATCCGGGGAAGAGCCATGGCTGACTCCCGCGCACGCCGCCGGGCGCTTTTCTCGGTCCTGCCGCGCGTTTTCGCCGGCCAGCCGGCACCCAGCGCGCTGGCCGGAATCATAGAGGCGATGGCGGCGGCTCTGGCCGGGATCGACGAGGGACTGACGCGTACCCAGCGCGACCATTGGTTGCAACTCGCCAGCGGCGAAGCCTCCGGCAGCGGCACGGCGAGTGCCCTCGAACGGCTTGGTGCGTTGTTGGGAATCGACCGGCTCGACGGCGAGGAAAGCGAGGCCTACCGCAACCGACTGTCGATCACCGCCCGCGTCCTGACGCGCGGTCTCAACACCCCACGCGCGCTGCTCGAACTGGCCATCGTCACGCTCGGCGCCGAGCCCTGCCCGCGTATCGAGAAGTACCAGGACACGACGATCGGCTACGGGTTGCCGCCAGGAACCATTGAGCGTTGCCCGGCGTGCCGGGCAGGCAAGCCGCTAACTGAGTGTCCAAACACCGGGGCGCGTGTGCTGGAGGCTTGGATCACCGACAACCCGCCGCAACCGCAGCGCCTTGTCGTCAATCCGCAACCGCGGCCGGGAACGCGCTTCGTGGTCGAGAACCCGAGCCTTGACGAAGATGTGCCTGAACTCCGGCTGCAGGCGCTCGATCGGCCGACGAGCTACCCCTGCCTGCACAACCGGGCCACCGGCGAGATCATCCTGTACGCCGGCACGCTGCAGCCGGACGAAGTGCTCAGCGTCTGGCCGCAGGTCGAGCTCGAAGAAACCCGGCGCTACGCAAGCCATGAAGGAACCAGTGCGCACCCTTGGCGCGATCAGTACCCCTCGGGTAGCGCGGTCATCATCGATCGTGACGGCAAGAATCAGCGGACCGTCAGCGCCGACGTCTACTATCTGAACGGCGCGCACTTTGCCGCCAGTGATGCCAGTCCGGACGATCCGGGCCTCGCGCGCTTCGCAAGCCTTGAGGCCACCGAAGGCCCGCGATTCGCCGACCCGCTGAGGCACGGCAGCGTTTTCGGAACGGCGACGTTCGGGGGCGACGGCGGTGAGGAGCTCGACGCAACGACAGGCCACTTCGGCAGTGCCGGTCGGCAGGTACGCACGCCGCGTGTCCGCCCGGGATCCGACGAATGGTCCTATGGCGTGTACACCCGCGACGACGTCAAAGCCATCGCCGGAACCATGTCCGGCCCACTGTTCGACAACGCTCCCGAGCACCCCGGTGACTCAGCGGTCGAGCTGACGCTGTCGTGGTGGGCACGCCGGCCGGCGAGTTTCCGTTTGTCGATTCCCCGCAGCGCCTGGGTCGGGCAGGCGGAGACACGCGGCGCACATGGCATGCTGGCGCGCTGGATCGAGCAGGTGCGCGCGACCGGCGTCGTCACTGCCGTTGATTTCCCCGAACCGAAGAAGCGCGAGCAGGCGGCACTTGGCGAGCGTCCAAGCTGGCACCTGCGGCAGCAGTGGCGGGAGTCGGTGCCGATGGATGAGGGCGCGTTGACCTGGATGACGCAATCGCAAGACCGCGAAGACCACGCATTGACCGACGGTGTGCTCACCTGGCGCGGGGTTTTCGACAACACCCGCCTCGACGCATCACGTTTCGACTAGCGACTACCGAAGAGGGGTACCGACGATGAGCCTGCACGAAAAACAGACCTTGAGTGGTCGCCTGACGATCGAGCTGCGCACCCCGGATGGCCGGATCGTCACCCGACGACAGCACGACAACCTGATCACGACCGCCGGCAAGTCGCTGGTCGCGCGCATCTTCAGCGGCGAGGTGACCGGCAAACCGGAACTGCGCATTGCCATCGGCAGCGACGCTCACGACGTGAAACCCGACGACAAGAATCTGGGCGAACCGCGCGACGAAGTCGTCGCCACGACCAAACAGGTGACCGTCGTCAGCGAAGACGGCCAGCAACGTGCGCTGGCGACGGTCACCGCCACCTTCCCACCAATCGGTGACCGCCGCCAGGAACTGCACGAAGCCGGAATCGTCATCCGCTTTCCGAATCTGGACCCGGTGCTCTACAACCGCGTGACCTTCGGCAGCATCACGCGCACCGGCAACCTCGACATGACCCTGACCTGGGAGGTACTGTTCTGATGGCCGAGAGACCCGACGCCTACTTCCGCAAAAAGCCCGGTGACGTCATCCAGAGCAACGAGTGGAACGAACTGCAGGTCAAGGCGCGCGAGGAAATCCGTGCGCACCGCCACACCGGCAACGAAGACGGCAGCCTGATACCGCGCGCCGGGATCGAAACCGGCGCCATCGACGGCAAGCTGATCGACCCGGCTGCCGAAGTCAGCATCAGGACGCTGACCACCAGCGGCAACCTCACCGTCAAGGGTGACCTGGCGGTCAACGGCAAGGCGCTGCTTGGCGACATCGCCGATCTGCTGGCCACAGTGAAAGGTTTGCAGGATGAAAAGCTCAATCGGCGCGGTGATAGCGTCAGCGGCACCTTGCGGGTGCAGAGGAATTTGCTCGTCGATGGCAATGTCGGCATCGGCACGATAACGCCAAGTCAGAAACTGACGGTGGAAGGGGGGCACAATTCCGGCAGGGACCCGGATAGCGGCCTTTTATATGGTGGACAGTTGGCCATCAAGAGCAATGCTCCGCAAATCGACTTTATAGACACTGACCTTGATCACAATGACTGGGCGATCATGGTAAATGGCAGCAAGATGCACTTTATTAGGGAGCCTTGGACCTATACCAATCTGATGCTGGCTGCGAACGGCAATGTCGGCATTGGCACGGACAATCCGTTGCAGCAGCTAACCATCACCGGCGGACTCGGATTTGCGAATCAATATGCCGGAGACAAGAAGTTGTATTCGCCAAAAGATGGTCTTCTCGAATGGATGACGCATGACGCTGCAGGAGACCCAGGATTTGCCGTGAGCCACCAGGGTGAAGCGCGCGTTTACCTGACCACCGACGGCAACAGCTATCTGAACGGCGGGAACATTGGAATAGGAACGACAGCGCCTACCCACCGCTTTCACGTGGTCGCCGAGAATGCCGTGGGTTTGTTCGAGTCGTCAGGTGAGATGGCCTACTTGCGGCTCTCCACAAAAGAAGGAATGGAAAACCGGGTGGAGATCTGCAACCGCTCTGGTGGCAGGCTAAGTCTGTGGAATAACGGCCAAGATGTATTGAACATCACCAGAAATGGGAATGTTGGCATCGGCACGATGACGCCAAATCAAAAATTGATGGTGCAGGGGGGGCACAATGCGGGCAGGGATCCCGACAGCGGGCTCTTGTATGGTGGTCAATTGGCTATCAAAAGCAACGCCTGTCAAATCGATTTCATCGACACCGATTCCGGTCACGATGACTGGGCAATCATGGTAAATGGCAGCAAGATGGCGTTGGTGCATAATTCGCCATGAAAAATTAACATAAAAACAGCATGTTAGAAAAAGCAACTTTCGGAAAATATGCCAGGAACGTCAAATTTTGTCATAAATTGACGCCTCCATCGCTTTAAGCTATTGATTTTTAAA
>RRZU011700403.1_pt1 | contig 13886 bp, 10 predicted proteins | sample 2165561 | NCBI WGS metagenome assembly RRZU01 (sample SAMN10456909, study PRJNA506462) | wastewater metagenome | isolation source: wastewater sludge | place: USA: Moscow, Idaho
AGAATTGTTTTACTAAACATGATTTTATAGAGAAAGCATAGAAATATTTCATTTAATAATAGTTGTCGATGGCGTTGTCTGTTCAATACTGCTGTGCTGCAGACTGTCCATGACTTCAGATGCGGAGTCTCCCATGGCAACAGAGGCACCTTGATGGAGCTGCTGCTCTGTTCCTGCTGTATTCGCTGCGCTCTGGTCATCATCATCATTAAAAGCTACTTGAGCGGCATTCCCTAAAGTAAGGAAGATGGCGACAACGGCTGCAGCCTTGAACAACGGTTTAAGACTTTGCGTGATGGAAAGGATATGCGGCTTTCTTACCTTATATTCTTCTTTCTTTTCCATCTCAATGACAGACATGATCTTTTGGTCAAAGTCTTCATCTAAAACATCCTCCTTTGTCTCGTTCTGTTCATAAGTGAACAGAGCTTGATAAGGCTTTAGCTCAGCTGGAACATCCTCCTGACTGAAGAATGCACGAAGGATTTCCTCTTCTTCAAGAGTAGTCACTCCTTTCCAGTAACGATCCAAAAGTTGTTTGATGTACTTATAATCCATAATTGTCAAATCCTTGATATTTTTTCTTGATTGCCTGACGGGCTCTGAAGATATTTATTTTTACTTGCTCTTCAGTAATGTCCAGTACAATGGCAATTTCCTTGTAGCTCTTTCCTTCAAAATCTCTCAGTTGTATGCAACTTCGCTGTTTCTCCGGTAGTTCATCTATAAGTCTTTTTATGAGGTTAATGAGATCCTTGCGGTTCATGTCCTCAAAAGGATTAGATGACTGGTCTGGCTTGTCTATCTGTTTTTCCTCAATCGATTGATGTTGATTGTCCATCTTCTTGTTTCGGTCGAGTGACAGATTTCGTGCAATTGTAAGACAATAAGCTTCGATAGAATCTATCTTTTCCCAATTGTCCCGGTTGTTCCAGACTTTAATCAGCGTATCCTGTACAATGTCTTCCGCTTCTGCATTATTAAGCGTAATGCGAAGAGCGAGCCGGTAAAGCATATTCTTCAGCGGCAATACATCGTTTTGGAAACTGATCTTTTTCATCTGCTCTCTGTAGTAATGACGATTGGATATAAAAGAAGTTACAGCGAAAGCTGACTTTCTCTAAAATTTAATAGTTGTTAACTATTTCTTGATAATGGTTCCGTGCTTTCCGTCAATGGCCGTCGCCTGTGTGATAATAACCTGACGGACTCCATTATCGATGGCAGCAAGAGCATTCTCCAATTTTGGAATCATGCCTCCTGCTACTATTCCTTCGGTTACATAGCGGTTGAAATCCTCGCGCGTGATGACTGGTATCACGCTCTCTTCATCGGCCGGATTATTTAAAACGCCTTTTTTTTCAAAGCTGTAGATTAATGTTACATCATAGAAGCGGGCCAGAGCCTTGGCTGTCTCAGATGCGATGGTATCAGCGTTGGTATTAAGTATATTTCCCAGACCATCGTGGGTGAGGGGAGCCATAACAGGAATGATGCCTTGTTCGACGATATTGTGGAGTGCAAAGCCGTTGATTTTCTCTACATCACCAACAAAACCATAGTCGATACCGTCTTTTAGAGGACGTTTGTGGCTACGGATAAGGTCCATGTCAGTTCCGGTAAGACCTAAGGCATTTGTATGGCGGGCTTGCAGGTGGGCTACAATATTTTTATTGACGAGACCTCCGTAAACCATTGTAACCACATTCAGCATGTCTGCATCGGTAATGCGACGGCCATTTACCATTTTACTTTCCAAGCCCAGGGATGAAGCTATTTTCGTAGCCTGACGTCCTCCACCATGAATAAGTATCTTGCGACCTTTGATGGCAGCAAAATGGTCTAATAGTTCATCCAGATGATGTTCGTCTTCCACAATGGCACCACCAACTTTAACGACAGTGATCTTTTGTTTCATCTTGTATGCTTTTATAGAGAGGGACGCCCAAGGATAATGGTGCTCCTTTTATTTGTTATTTTTCAGATAAGTATAACCATAGAGGCCAGAGCGGTAATTGCTGAGAAATTCTTTTCCTTCATCAAGTGACAGCTTGCCCTGATTGACACTTTTAGTTACCCATTGTTCAAGTTGCCGGACGAGTTTCTTGGGATTATACTGGACGTATTCAAGGACCTCTTCAACGGTTTCACCATCATAAATCTGGTCGATATGATATTTCCCGTCTTTGATCGTGATATGCGCAGCATTCGTGTCTCCGAAGAGGTTGTGCATGTCGCCGAGAATCTCCTGATAAGCTCCTACAAGGAATACCCCCAGATAATAAGGCTCTCCTTTTTTTAGAGGATGTACGGGAAGAACATGGCTGGCATGTCCGCCGGCAATGAAGTTGCTTATTTTACCATCACTGTCACAGGTGATATCTTGAAGTGTCGCATTTCGCGTCGGACGCTCGTTGAGTCTCTGAATAGGCATTACAGGGAACAACTGGTCAATGGCCCAACTGTCCGGGAGACTTTGGAAAAGTGAGAAATTGCAGAAGTATTTATCGGCAAGGAGCTTATCTAATCCTCTCAGTTCATCCGGCACATGTTTCATTGATTTGGCCAGGTTGTTAATCTCATGACAGACGCTCCAGTACATGGATTCAATCTCTGCACGAGTTTTCAGACTGACAAGTCCATGGGAGAAAAGCTCAAGAGCTTCTTCGCGTATCTGTTCGGCATCGTGCCAATCCTCAAGCATAGAGCGTGGGTTCAGGTTATCCCATATTTCATAAAGATCCTTTACCAGTTGATGGTCGCTTTCCTTTGCTTCGAATTCTTCCGGCATTTCCGGAAGAGAGGCGGTTTCAAGTACATCGATAACCAATACCGAATGGTGGGCAGCCAGACTGCGACCACTCTCTGTAATGATATTCGGATGGTGGATGTTATTCTTGTCAGCTGCATCTACAAAAGTGTAGACGCAGTCATTAACATATTCCTGGATAGAGTAATTGACAGAACTTTCACTATACGAAGAACGTGTACCGTCATAGTCGACACCAAGGCCACCTCCGCAATCTACAAAATCGACATTGTAACCCATTTTATGAAGGCCGACATAGAATTGTGATGCTTCACGAAGGGCTGCCTGTATACGTCGAATTTTGGTGATCTGACTTCCGATATGAAAATGGATGAGGCGCAGGCAGTCCTGAAGACCTACTTCGTTAAGACGTTTCAGAGCATCCAACAGCTCAGAGGAAGTAAGCCCGAACTTAGATGCATCACCGCCGCTTTCTTCCCATTTCCCCGAACCGGAAGAAGCCAGCTTGATGCGTATACCCAAATTCGGGCGTACGTTTAGTTTTTTTGCTACGCGGGCTATGATATCCAGTTCATTGAGTTTCTCTATGACAATGAAGATGCGTTTCCCCATCTTTTGGGCGAGGAGAGCAAGCTCTATATAATTTTCATCTTTATAGCCATTGCAGATAATAAGAGAGTCGCTCTGGCATTGAACAGCGATGACAGCATGAAGTTCTGGTTTTGATCCTGCTTCCAGCCCAAGGTTGAACTTGCGGCCATGAGAAATGATTTCTTCAACGACAGGCTGCATCTGATTTACTTTAATAGGGTATATGATGAAGTTCTCTGCCTTGAAATCGTATTCCTTTTTGGCTTTATCGAAACAGCTCGCAATCTTTTCAATACGATTATCCAGAATATCCGGGAAACGAAGCAGAACCGGAGGGGTGACGTCACGCAGGGCAAGCTCGTCCATTATGTCATGCAGGTCGATCTGTACATTGTCTTTACAAGGCTTTACAAAGACATCGCCCTTATCGTTGATATCAAAATAAGAAGTACCCCAACCATTGATGTTATAGAGTTCCTTCGAATCTTCAATTGTCCATTTCTTCATTTCTGTTTTTTAAATATTCAGTAATTCTCGTGCTTCTTTTACAGAGATCTGTATCTTTTCGTAATTATTCATCAGATTTACGTCAAGGACGTGTTTAGCTTTCTTATAGAAAGGCTCGCGCTGTATCAATTGTTCCTGGATAAAAACCTGAATCTCTTCCGGCGTCTTATTGAGAAGCAGGGGACGTATTGTCTTCCCCATTTTTAAATGTCCGTAAAGGACTTCCGGAGTCGCTTTTAAGTAAAGTGTCTCCCCCTGAAGATTCATGTATTCGATATTATCGAAGAAACAAGGCGTGCCGCCACCGCAACTGATAATGACATTTTCAAATTCAGCTACTTCATGCAGCATGTTATGTTCAATCTTTCGGAACCCTTCTTCGCCAGACTCGTCAAAAATTTGCTTTACGGTCTTGCGCATTCTGTTTTCTATATACCAGTCAAGATCATAGAATTCCAGTCCGAGATCCTTGGCAAGTGCCTTGCCGATGGTTGTCTTACCGGCACCCATGTATCCGAGAATAATGATTCTTTTCACTTTTTAGTTACTTTTCTTCTTGTCCTTGTTTTTGGTTCCGGCTGATTCTTGATGATATCCATGCATTGCTCATAAGAAAGTTCTTCAGGATGCTCGTGGTTTGCCTTAGGCAGACGATAGTTCTTGCCATCATAAGCAATGTAAGGACCATAACGTCCGTTGAGGATTTCAAGTTTCTCGTCTTCCTCAAATTTCTTGATATGCCGTTTCTTCTCCTGCTCTATCTTGGCATCAATAAGTTTAATAGCCTGTTCCAGCGTAATATTCATGGGATCTATATCCTTGGGGATAGATACATATTTCTTATTATGAAGTACGTAGGGGCCAAAGCGTCCTGCTCCGATGGTAACCGTGGAATCTTGATATTTTCCTACTTCACGTGGAAGTTTGAAGAGTTCCAGAGCTTCTTCAAGGGTGATTGTTTCTATGCTCTTGTTTGCAGGCATCTGCGAGAAGCGGGGCTTTTCTTCATCTTCGGCTGAACCTATTTGTACCACAGGACCAAATCGTCCTATTTTGACAAATACAGGTTTGCCGCTTTTCGGGTCAAGACCTAGCTGGCGTTCACCGGCTTTATGCTCACTGCGTGCATTCATGACCTGATTGACTATAGGCTCGAATTTAATGTCGAAGTCTTTCATCATCTTCTTCCATTCTTCCTTACCCTCAGCGATACGGTCGAACTGTTGTTCAACTTTTGCCGTGAAGTTATAATCCATAATTTCCGGGAAATTCTCAATCAGGAAATCATTGACGACGATGCCGATATCAGTAGGGACTAGTTTGCCTTTATCAGACCCTGTTATTTCTTTTTTCTTTTTCTGAGTGATTTGGATGCCTTTGAGAATATCGATAGTATAAGTGCGTTCTACACCCGTTTTATCACCCTTTTGAACATACTCTCGTTGCTGGATCGTACTGATAGTTGGTGCATAAGTAGATGGACGGCCTATACCTAGTTCTTCGAGCTTGTGTACCAGACTTGCTTCAGTAAAGCGTGCCGGAGCTTGTGAGAAGCGCTGGGTAGAACTGATTTCCCGGCGTTGAAGCAGATCTCCTGTCTTGATAGCCGGAAGAATATGAACAGCATTCTCCGTATTTTCCTCATCATCGGTTGATTCATGGTAAACTTTCATGAATCCATCGAAAGCGATGGTCTCTCCTGTGGCAACAAAACGCTCGCTGACAGTACTGATACCAATATTGACAGTTGTCTTTTCTATTTTGGCATCTGCCATTTGTGAAGCGGATGTACGTTTCCATATCAGGTCATAAAGACGGCGTTCCTGAGTAGTACCTTCTATTTCAATATTGCTCATACTGGTAGGACGAATTGCTTCGTGGGCCTCCTGGGCGCCTTTGGAATGAGTAACATAATTACGTGGATTGCTATATTCCTTGCCGTAGAGCTTGATAATCTCATCCTTACTGGCATTGATGCAAAGAGTAGACAAGTTGACGGAGTCTGTTCGCATATAGGTGATGAGTCCACTTTCATAAAGTCGCTGGGCTATCATCATGGTCTGGCTTACAGTAAATCCTAGTTTACGGGCAGCCTCTTGTTGTAAGGTAGAAGTCGTGAAAGGAGGTGCTGGAGTACGCTTCAAAGGCTTTTTCGTTACTCCTTCTACTGCGAAGGAAGCCTTCTTGCAGTTTTCCAAAAAGTCAGTTACTTCTTCATAAGTTTTGAAACGTTTGTCCAGTTCTGCTTTTACTTCAGAGGCAGAGCCGTTAGTCGATATAAGAGCGAAGGTTCCGTTTACACGATAGAAAACCTCACTCTTGAAGTTTTGTATCTCACGTTCACGCTCCACAATGAGTCTTACGGCTACACTTTGGACACGTCCGGCAGAGAGTGCCGGTTTTACTTTGCGCCAAAGGACAGGGGACAGTTTAAAACCTACCAGACGATCCAGGACACGTCGGGCTTGCTGTGCATTGACAAGATTCATGTCCAGATGTCTCGGATTGTTGATTGCGTTGAGAATAGCCGGTTTCGTAATTTCATGGAAAACGATACGGCTGGTCTTAGCTTCATCAAGTCCGAGTACTTCACAGAGATGCCAGGATATGGCTTCTCCCTCGCGGTCCTCATCGGATGCAAGCCATATCTTTTTCGCTTTCTTGGCACTGGTTTTCAGTTCGGATACCAGTTTTGCCTTTTCTTCCGGGATCTCATAGTGAGGTTCCAGCGTGTCTTTATCAATGCTCAGTTCCTTTTTCTTCAGATCACGGATATGCCCGTAGGAGGACATGACTTTGTAATCATCACCTAAAAACTTTTGAATTGTCTTTGCCTTTGCAGGGCTCTCGACTATAACTAGATTTTCTTGCATAATCGGATATATACTTATTTAGGGCGCAAAAGTAAATAAAACTTTTGCTTTCACCTTATTATATAGAATATTTTGTGCTTTTTTAAGTTTTTTAGTTTTGATAAATAAAAATCGCCTTTGTACATTTTTGTTGTACAAAGGCGACCTTTATTTATATTTTAGAGTATCTTTCTAAGAATTCAAAGAGACCTTGTCTTACAGACCTGAGCCCGAACTGCTCTGTATGTATGTCTTTAAGAGAAATCCATTTGCAGTCGCATGCATCGTCCATAGCCTGAAGGGCTGCAGTGTCTTTTACTTTACAAAGAAAGAATATATCCTGTGTAGGGAGTTCTACGTTGGAATAAAGATATATATTCGGGTAACTGAAGAGATATTTAACTTCTGTCACGTCAAGGTTCGTCTCTTCTTTTACTTCCCTTACGACACCTTCTTCTGCCGTTTCTCCAGCATCTGCAAAACCTCCTGGAAGATCAAGGGTGCCCTTTGCCGGTTCTTTCTTGCGTCTTATAATCAGTAGCTCGTCTTCGTCGTTAAGAATGAATGCAGCATTGGCAGCACTTGGATTAATAAAGTATTCAAAGCCACATGAATGGCATTTCATGCTTTTTACACTGTTCTTTTCCCAATGGGGACTGCCACATACAGGGCAGTAACGCCATGTCTCCAGTATTTTCATTTGAGTAAGTTTTTAATCTCTGCATCAAGATTCTTAATCTGTATATCTCTTTTTTGTAGTATGTTATTCCGATCGATAAGGAAGAATGTAGGAATCTGCTGGACATTGTATGCAACCAGGCTCTGCCCGTTCATGCCATCTTTATCTCTTACGTTGATCCATGGTAATGCCGCGGTTTGTGTTTTCCATAAATGTTCATCGGAATCTACAGATACCTGATAGATTTCAAATCCTTGTGCATGGTATTTGTTATAGAGATCACGGAGCATCATGATACGCTTTAGAGACTGAGCACTCTGGAAAAGGTTAAAGTCAAGCATGACAACTTTCCCTTTAAGATCACTGAGCCGCCTTACGTTTCCCTTGTTGTCTTCAAGAGCCAGGTCGATGATGCCGGATGTGCTGACTTTGCTGGCCTCAATTTTTTGCGCCTGTTCTTTTTCCATAATACGGATATTCTTCATTCCTTCAATGGCTATGCTGTGTAGGTTCTTGCCTCTTTCAGCACCAGGATAGAAAGAATCCCAGCTTGTAGCAACAGCAGCAAATACTTGTACATCGTCTTTGCTGTTTCGCGGATTGAAAATCAGTGAACTTTCACCGTTGATGAAGATTGTCTGGAACAAGGCAAAGTAAGCATATGCCTTGTAAGGTTGTTTAAAGATATAGTTTACTTTTACATAGTTTTTATAGTTTGCAAGAGTCTGGTTGATGACTGATATAGTAGAGTCTACACCCATATTGTTGCTCTGTTCTATAGCATTGATCTGTCCCTGAAGGTTCATTTGCAATAGAGATAGCTCTTTAATCTTAGAACAGTCGTCACTTCCCTTGACATCATATTTATAGGACATGGTAGGGTAGGAAGCTTTGAAACTCACGGTTTCTGTAGAATCAATGGACAGATTAATGATCTGGTTAGCGATACGCAGACGATAGAATTCCGGCGTGATGGTGTCAAGGGCGTTTTCATCGAAATGGAATGTTCCGTCCTTGTCTAGTTTCACAGAGTCTACTGTCTTCGGTCCGTCAAGACTGACGTTTTCCAGATATAGGACAGAGTCTTTGGCATCCGAGATGGTACCGTCGACATGAAATTTCTTGTTGTTGCAAGAACAGACTGCCAGTAAGGCCAAGAGTATGGCTGAGGCAGAAAGACATTTAGATATCTTCATGACAATACATTTTTTCTGATTAACTGATTTGCAAAGATAATTAATTTTGATGACAAAGGGAACAATGGAAGTCGAAATTCTTTAAAAAACAAAAATTATTGCTTTTTCTTCTTCCATTTATTATAAAAAAGGTATCTTTGCTTCCAATATATTTGATGTTAGTCAAAACAATAATTTTTTAGATGAACGTAATTACGAAAACAGTTCAATTGCCAGATGGAAGAACCATCTCAATTGAAACCGGAAAAGTTGCAAAACAGGCTGATGGCGCTGCGGTACTCCGTATGGGCAATACAGTACTCCTCGCAACTGTTTGTGCAGCAAAGGATGCAGTTCCGGGTACAGATTTTATGCCTTTGCAGGTCGATTATCGTGAGCAGTATAGTGCTGCAGGCCGTTTCCCTGGTGGTTTTACCAAGCGTGAAGGCAAAGCCAACGATGATGAAATCCTGACATCTCGCCTTGTGGACCGTGTTCTTCGTCCTCTTTTCCCTTCTAATTTTCATGCAGAAGTTTATGTTCAGGTCATGTTGCTTTCAGCTGATGGCGTTGATCAACCTGATGCTCTAGCTGGTTTTGCTGCTTCTGCAGCCATGGCTTGCTCTGATATTCCTTTCGAATGCCCTATCTCTGAGGTTCGCGTCGCTCGTATCAAGGGTGAATATGTCATAAATCCAACTTTCGAGCAGATGAAAGAAGCCGACATGGATATCATGGTTGGTGCTACAGCCGAGAATATTATGATGGTTGAAGGTGAGATGAAAGAAGTCTCCGAGCAGGATCTTATTGGCGCTCTGAAGGCTGCTTCAGAGGCTATTAAGCCAATGTGTGCTGTCCAGGGTGAGCTTTCTAAGGATCTGGGTACTGATGTTAAGCGTGAGTATTGTCATGAGGTTAATGATGAAGATCTTCGTGAGCAAGTTCGCAAGGAACTTTATGACAAATGCTATGCTGAAGCTCAGGCCGGTGATGCCAATAAGAAACATCGTGAGGAAGTCTACGATAAAATCAAGTCTGATTTCGTAGAAGCTTATGATGCTGCTCATACAGATCTTTCAGAAGAAGACCTTGAAGAAAAGCATCTTGAGATAGATCGTTATTATGCTGATGTACAGCGTGATTCCATGCGCCGTTCTGTTCTTGATACAAGCAAGCGTATGGATGGTCGTGCGTGTGATGAGATCCGTCCTATCTGGTGTGAAGTATCTCCATTGCCAATGCCTCATGGAAGTGCTATCTTCCAGCGTGGTGAGACGATGAGTCTTTCTACTTGTACTTTAGGCACTAAACTTGATGAGAAGATGATTGATAATGTCTTGGCGAAAGGCTATCAGAAATTCCTTCTTCACTATAATTTCCCTCCATTCTGTACTGGTGAGGCTAAGGCTCAACGCGGTGTAGGCCGTCGTGAGATTGGCCATGGTCATTTGGCATGGCGTGCCTTGAAAGATCAGATTCCAGAAGATTATCCTTATACCGTCCGCCTGGTAAGTCAGGTTCTTGAATCAAATGGTTCTTCTTCTATGGCTACAACATGTGCCGGTACTCTTGCACTGATGGATGCTGGTGTTCCGATGAAGAAACCTGTATCAGGTATTGCTATGGGGTTGATCAAGAATCCTGGAGAAGACAAATATGCTGTATTAAGTGATATTCTCGGTGATGAGGATCATCTCGGTGATATGGACTTCAAAACAACAGGTACTCGCGATGGACTTACTGCAACACAGATGGATATCAAGTGTGATGGTTTGTCATTCGACATTTTGGAAAAAGCTCTGCTGCAGGCTAAGGCTGGTCGTGAGCATATCCTCAATAAGATGCTTGAGACGATCTCTGAACCTCGCAAAGAACTTAAGCCACAGGTTCCTCGCATTGAAGCTTTTGATATTCCTAAGGAATTCATTGGAGCTATTATCGGCCCAGGTGGAAAGATTATTCAGCAGATGCAGGAAGAGACCGGAGCTACTATCACGATTGATGAGGCTAATGGTAAAGGTCATATACAGGTCTCTGCTCCAAACAAGGATAGCATAGATGCAGCTCTGGCTAAAATCAAGGGTATCGTTGCTGTTCCTGAGATCGGAGAAGTATATGAAGGAACTGTCCGCAGTATCATGCCTTATGGCTGTTTCGTAGAAATTCTGCCGGGTAAAGATGGGTTGCTTCATATCAGTGAGATTGACTGGAAGCGCCTGGAAACTGTTGAAGAAGCAGGTATCAAGGAAGGTGACAAGATCAAGGTTAAGTTGATGGAAATCGATCCTAAGACAGGCAAGTATAAACTTTCTCATCGTGCACTTCTTCCTAAACCTGAAGGATATGTAGAGCGTGAGCGCCGTCCTCGTCGTGAAGGTCGTCGTGATGACCGTTATAATAATGGTGAGCGCCATGGCGATCACCATCGTTTTGAGCATCATGATACTGAAAATCAGGAAACAGCAGAATAAATTATTCTGAAATAAATAAAGAAGGTGAACTCATATAAGTTCACCTTCTTTTGCATTATTACCAAACTAAGTTATTAGTTGGTAATAATTTTTTTATTCTAAAGTCAGTAGTTGTGTTTTTACATCTCTGCTATTCGGGCCAATCATGATGTCAAAATCTCCTGGATCTTCTTCTGTATCATAATTGTTGTTGTAGTATTGCAATTTATCATCTGTAATATCGAAATAGACAGTCTTGCTTTCTCCTTTTGCAAGATGGATACGCTGGAAACCTTTGAGCTCTTTGACAGGTCGGGATATGCTTGCGACTTTATCACGAATATATAACTGAACGATTTCATCTCCATCATATTTTCCGGTATTGGTAACCGTAACAGATGCGGTTACTTTACCACCCTTTTTCATTTTGTTGGAAGAAAGAGTAAAGTTGCTATAGGCAAAAGAGGTGTAGCTCAGTCCATAACCAAAAGGATAAAGAGGTTCGTTGTCGATATCCAGGTAATTACTTGTAAACTTTGTAAACCATTTGCCATCTTTCAGTGGCCTTCCTGTATTCAAATGATTATAATAAATAGGAATCTGTCCCATGGCCTTTGGCATTGTAAAGGAGAGTTTACCGCTTGGAACCTTGTCACCAAAGAGAACGTCGCAAATGGCATCACCGGCTTCGGATCCCCCAAACCAGACATTAAGAATGGATGGGAAATTGTTCTGCTCCCATGTCATGACAGTTGAACGCCCGCTGAAGTTTACCAGTACAATAGGTTTACCTGTTTTTTTAAGTGCAGTAAGCAGATCTTTTTCTGCATCAGGAAGAGTAAGGTCAGAACGGCTGCTGCATTCACCAGACATTTCTGATGTTTCTCCTATGGCAGCTACGATGACATCTGCATCTTTAGCAATGTTCAGGGCTTCGTCAAGCATAACTTTAGGATCACGATTGTCCCTTATATCTCTTCCAAACATGCTTCCATTAGCCTCGATTTGTTTGTTGTAGTAGATATTACTGCCTTTGGCATAGGTTACTTCCGCTTTATTGCCTACTGCATCCCTCATGGCCTGGTAGAGTGATTTGTAGCGTTCAAATGTTGCTGCAACGCTCCATGTGCCAGGCATATTTGTATTTGTATTGCCCAGGGGGCCAATTAGGGCAATCTTTCCTTTTTTTTGTAAGGGAAGGATATTGTCGTCATTTTTGAGAAGAACGAATGTTTCAGCAGCCAGGTCGCGCGAAGCTTTTCTATGTTCAGGAGTATAAATCTCCTTTTTTGCCCGCTTTGGATTAAGGTAACGGTAAGGATCGTCAAAGAGGCCAAGTTTATATTTAGCTTCTAGAATTCTTCTGCAAGCTGTGTTAATCGCTTCCTCTGATACTTTGCCTTCTTTGAGAGATTTTTCCAGAGTTCCAATGTAACCATCTGAAACCATATCCATGTCCGTACCGGCATTCAATGCCAGGGCTGACACCTGCTGAAGATTGCCCAGTCCATGGTTCATCATTTCCATGATAGCAGTATAGTCTGTCACTACGAAACCTTTAAATCCCCATTTTTTTCGGAGTATATCTGTCATTAGCCATTTGTTTCCGGATGCCGGTATACCATCAACGACATTAAAAGAAGTCATAAAACTGCCAGCACCTGCATCGGCAGCAGCTTTATATGGAGGGAAATAATAATTGTACATGCTGAGATGGCTCATGTCAACGGTATTATATTCCCGGCCTGCTTCTACGGCGCCATAAAGTGCAAAATGCTTCACGCAAGCCATAACCGTATTGCTGGCTGTCAGATCATTACCCTGATAACCATGCACCATTGCACGTGCGATTTCACTGCCCAGATAAGGGTCTTCTCCATTTCCTTCTGACATACGTCCCCATCGTCCGTCTCTGCAGATATCCAGCATCGGACTGTAAGTCCAGCATATACCGTCAGCACTGGCTTCATCAGCCGCAATACGTGCTGAATTTTCTATTCCTTTCATATCCCAGCTGCAAGATAAAGCGAGTGGAATAGGGAATATTGTTTCATAACCATGAATAACATCCATGCCAAAAAGCAAAGGTATCTTGAGCCGGCTTTGTGTTACAGCGATTTTCTGTACTTCCTTGATCTTGTCCACGCCTTTTAAGTTGAAGAGTCCGCCAACCTCTCCCAGACGTATTTCCTCTGCAACGTTACTACTTTTAGCCTGTCCTGTAACAATATCGCCAGTTACAGGTAAGTTAAGCTGTCCTATCTTTTCCTGTAAAGTCATTTTGCTCATAAGGTTGTCAATGAACAGTTTCATTTTAGTATCCTGTTGAGCTCTCATGGCAGAAGGCATTAATAGGAATACAGCCATGGAACTTAGTAATAAAGTTTTTATTTTCATTATTATTATGGTTTAGTTATTGTAAATCCAAGTTTCTTCAGTCCTTTCTGAATTTCCGGACAGCTCATGAAGAGTCTCCATAGTAATCCGCTGCGATAGTTTTCTATCATAGGGGTGATTGTCAGCTGGTCAATTGCCAGATAATGAGGAACCGTCCAGTGATCTGTTTCAGAAAAAGCATCGTAAAAGCCATATTTGCCCCATATCCATTTCCCTTTTTTATAGAATCCTTTCAATGCCGCCATAGACTGGGTTGGTGTGTAAGGAAAAGAGCTTAAGGCTGCTGTCGGGGTAATAACACCTAGGTCATTGCCGGGACAGTGTGCGGAATAACCATTAACGGAATAGCTTGCCGTAAGACCCCAGCAGTCCGTTCCATATCCTTTGTATCCCTTTGGATTCGCTACACAATAGGCATAGTCACTCATGGCGTGATTGTAAACGACTTTCCAATAATCAGCATAC
>RRZU010196023.1_pt1 | contig 13885 bp, 10 predicted proteins | sample 2165561 | NCBI WGS metagenome assembly RRZU01 (sample SAMN10456909, study PRJNA506462) | wastewater metagenome | isolation source: wastewater sludge | place: USA: Moscow, Idaho
ACCGAGACGGTCCAGCTCACCCGCGTCACGCCCAGCCAGGCCGCCGCCATCACCAGCGCCCACCGCCCCCCAGCGGGGAGCGACCGCCAGACCCTCCTCGCCGGCCACCGCCACGGCACCCCCACCGCGGCCACCGACGCCGCCGCCGCGACAGCGATCGCGGACAGCCTCGCCTCCTCCGCGCCGACAATGCCTCCTCTGCAACCGGAGCCGACATCTGCCGCACCGGTCGCCGCCGCCCCCGCAGCACCCTCCTACATCACCAAGGGCGGGGGCTTCGACGCCTGCACGGCCGCCTCCACCAGCGCGATGAATGCCTGGCTGGCCTCGCCCTACCGGTCGGTCAATATCTACATCGGCGGCATCAACCGGGGCTGCGCCCAGCCGAACCTCACCGCGGCCTGGGTCACGACCGTGCATACCCAAGGCTGGCGCCTCATCCCGACGTATGTCGGCCTCCAGGCCAGCTGTTCGCCATACTCCCGCCGGATCGACCCGGCCACCGCCGCCGCCCAGGGGGCCGCCGCCGCCAACGACGCCGCGAACCTCTTGGCCGGCCTCGGGCTGGCCGCCAACGTAGGCAACCCCGTCTACTACGACATGGAGGCCTACGACATCTCCAACTCAGGGTGCGTGCTGGCGGTCAAGAAGTTCGTCGACGCCTGGACCACCCAGCTGCACAGCCGTGGCTACGTCTCGGGCATCTATGGGTCGGCCGGCTCGATGATGACCAACCTCGTCCAGTGGTCGACCGACAGTACCTTCCACCAGCCCGACGGCATCTGGTACGCCCACTGGGACGCGGTGAACTCCACCACCGGGGACGCCTACATCCCCGACACCCTGTGGCCGCACCGTCGGATCCACCAGTACCGGGGCGACCACAACGAGACGTATGGCGGAGTGACGATCAATATCGACAGCGACGCCGTTGACGGGGCCACCACGGGGGGCGGTGACCGTGACGGCGACGGGACTCGCGATGCCGCCGACCGCTGCCCGACCCGACTCGGCCTGTCGTGGAACTGGGGATGCCCGGACCGCATCGCCGCGGTCGACCTCAGCGGAGGGCTCAGCGCCAAAGATGGGCTCGCCGGCTCCTGGGTGGCCGAAGCCGGCACCGTTCGGCAGGCCTACCTGGCCGGGGACCGGATCGGCGCGCTGCTCACCGACGGGACCCTCATCGCCAAGGACGGCCTGACCGGCAGCTGGGTCACCGAGCTCGGCGGTGTCGCCGCTGCAGCCTTCTCCGGCGACAACCTCGCAGTCCTGCTGACCGATGGGACGGTCAAGACCAAGACCGGGCTCAGCGGGGTCTGGGTGACCCAGACCACCAATGCCACCCAGGTCTTCCTCGACGGCAACCGCCTCGGCGCCCTCCTCGGCAACGGAACCCTCGTCGCCAAGGACGGGCTCGCCGGCAGCTGGGTCACCCAGGCCACCACCGTCGCGGTGGCTGCCTTCGCCGGCGACAACCTCGCGATCATCCGGACCGACGGGACGATGGCCGCCAAGACCGCACTGTCCACCGCCTGGGTCAACGGGCCAACGAACGCCAGACAGGTCTACCTCGACGGCAACCGCGTCGGCGCCCTCCTCGCCGACGGAACGCTCGTCGCCAGGGACGGCTTCACTGGCCCCTGGGTCGCTCAAGCCGGCTCGGTCGCGACCGCCGCCTTCGCTGGCGGCAGTATCGCCGTCCTCAGCACCGACGGCACCGTGTCCGCCAGGAGTGATCTCACTGCGGCCTGGATCGGCGAGACCACCAACGCCGCCGAGGTCTACCTCGACGGGATCCGCCTCGGGGTCCTGCGCACCGACGGGACCCTCATCGCCAAGGACGGCCTCGGCGGCGCCTGGGTCACCCAGGCCGGCTCGGTCGCCCAGCCGGTCTTCGCCACCATGAACGCCTCGGCCTCGGCCCACATCATCTCGGCGACGGCACCCACGACGCTCGACGGATGTGGCACGGTGAAGGACACGTACACCATCGGGGCACCACGGGGGGTCGAGTACCTCGTCGCTGGCACCGTCGTGGCTCCTGGCAGCTGGCCCGGCACCGGGACGGTGACCGTCACGGCGCGCGCCAAGGCTGGCTACGTCCTCACCGGCACGAGCGCGTGGGTGCTCACCTTCACCAACGCCCTGTGCCGAGCCAGCGTCACCGGCGCCCCGCTGTCGACCCCCACCTGGTCGGTCCCGAAAGCAACCCTGTCGTGGTCGAGCACCGGCGCCCCTGCCGGCACCACGTTCACGTTCGACGTTCGCTTCCGCTCGGTCACGGTGTCGCCCACCGGGGTCCGCGGCTACGCCACACCATCCAGCGGGCTGACGAAGACATCCGCCACGACCGGCACCCTCGCCGGCACGGTCGGCGCGGTGTACCAGGTCCAGGCACGTGCCACCGACAGCCTCGGCACCGTCGGCCCCTGGTCGCCGTGGCAGACCGTGACGATGCCGGTCGACGACCGCGGCCTCGGCGTTGGCTACACCGGCGCCTGGACCACCGGCAGCTCCACCCCGTACTACGGAGGGACCTACCGGAGCACCTCAGCAGCCGACGCGACGGTCACGGCCACGGCGTACACCGACCAGATCAGCGTCATCGGCGCCAAGTCCCCTTCCTCCGGCCAGGCCACCGTCGCCGTCGACGGGGTCGTCAAGGCGACGATCGACGCGTATGCCGCAACGGCCGTCGCCCGACAGACCCTGGCCACGCTCACGCTCCCCTATGGCAAGCACACCGTGACCGTGACAAACCTCGCCACGCCAGGGCGGCCCCGCCTGTTCCTCGACGCCCTCGCCTTCCGCCGATAGCGGGCGAGGCCGAGGACCCGGGCGAGTCATACGACGAACCGGGAACAGCGCAGCCAGGTCAGGGTCAGACGGGGGTGTCCCCGGCTCCGTGGCCCGTCCCGAGGTGGAGTGCGGCGATGGTCTTCTCGCGCATCTCGATCTTGCGGACCTTCCCGGTGACCGTCATCGGGAACTCCTCGACGATCTGGACGTACCGCGGGATCTTGTAGTGGGCGAGCTTGCCGGTGGCGAAGGCCCGGATGGCGGCGGCGTCGAGCGGCTCGGCGCCCTCACGCATCCGGATCCACGCGCACAGCTCCTCGCCATACTTCTCGTCCGGCACACCGATCACCTGCGCGTCGAGGATGTCGGGGTGGGTGTAGAGGAACTCCTCGATCTCGCGGGGGTAGATATTCTCGCCACCGCGAATGACCATGTCCTTAATCCGGCCGGTGATCTCGACATAGCCGTCCTCGTGCATCACGGCGAGGTCACCGGTCTTCATCCAGCCGTCGACAAGCGCCTCGGCGGTCTTGTCCGGCTCGTTCCAGTAGCCGAGCATGACCGAGTACCCCGAGGTCATGAACTCCCCGGGCACCCCGCGCGGCAGCGTCTCGCCGGAGACCGGGTCGACGATCTTGATCTCGAGGTGCGGGCCGGCCCGACCGACGGTGTTGACCTTCTGGTCGAAGGAGTCGTCGGTGCGGGTCTGCGTCGACACCGGTGAGGTCTCGGTCATGCCATAGCAGATCGTCATCTCATCGATCCCGGCGTCGATGAGCTTGGTCATCATCGAGGCCGGGCAGGGCGAGCCGGCCATGATGCCGGTCCGCACGGTCGACAGGTCGTAGTCGCCGATGGTTGGCAGGGCCCACTCGGCGATGAACATCGTCGGCACGCCATACAGCGAGGTGCACTTCTCCGCCGCCGTCGCGGCCAAGGTGATGGCCGGGTCGAACCCGGGCGCGGGGATGACCATGCACGAGCCGTGCGAGGTGGCCGCGAGATTGCCCATGACCATGCCGAAGCAGTGGTAGAAGGGCACCGGGATGCAGATCCGGTCGGCCTCGGTGTAGCGGCAGACCTCGCCGACGAGGTAGCCGTTGTTGAGGATGTTGTGGTGCGACAGGGTCGCGCCCTTGGGGAACCCCGTGGTGCCGGAGGTGTACTGGATGTTGATCGCGTCGGAGGGCCGCAGCTCGGCTTGCACCCGGGCGAGCTCCTCGGCGCTGACCGACGAGGCCTTGGCGACCAGTTCGTCCCACGACGCCTGCCCGATGATGACGACCTGGCGCAGGTCGAAGCACTCCGAGCGGATCTCCTCGATCATCGCGACATAGTTGCTCGTCTTGAAGGCGGCGGCGCTGACGAGATAGGAGATGCCCGCCTGGTTCATCACGTACTTCAGCTCGTGGGTGCGGTAGGCCGGGTTGATATTGACGAGGATCGCGCCGATCTTCGCCGTCGCGTACTGGACCAGCGTCCACTCGGCGCAGTTCGGCGCCCAGATCCCGACCCGGTCGCCCTTGACCACCCCGTCGGCGAGCAGCGCGCGGGCCAGCAGGTCGACGTCGCGGCGCAGCTCGGCATACGTCCAGCGCCGCCCACTCTCGAACTCGACCATCGCGTCCCGGTCCGGCACCCGCGCCACCGTCGCGTCGAAGTTGTCACCGATGGTCTCGTCGAGGAGCGCGGGCGTGGTCTCCGCGATGGCGTGGGACAGGGCTGGCTGGGTCGTCATTGGTCCTCCGAAGGTCAGCACCGGTGCATACCTGGCACAGTCCAACGGATCGACGCGTATGTCGCAACAGGTCGTTCGTCACCTGAACTCCGACGGCCGACCCTGGCCGAGACACAGGTCACACCCGAGACCGGTATCCCGCAGGGCCCGTCGCCCGTCCATGCGGTGTCGCACCACTCACCAAGGAGACCGCCGTCATGACCCCCAACATGGGAGCCGCAGACAAGAAGCTGCGCCTGTTCGTCATCGCCCCTCTCGCCCTCATCGCGGCCTTCGTCGTCGGCCTCGGCAAGCCGCTCGGCATCGTCCTGCTCGTCGTGGCCGCCATCATGGCGCTGACCTCCGTCGTCAGCTTCTGCCCGCTCTACCGCATCTTCGGCATCACGACGAAGAAGTAGTCCTCCTCACCTCGCCCCTCCCCGTCCCCCAACGCATAGGGCCACGGTGCCGCCCCCGGTACCGTGGCCCTATGCGCGTCACGGCAGAGCTCATCGCTGCGGAGGTGCCGGGGCTGCTGCGCTACGCCAGGGCGCTGACCCACAATGCCGACGAAGCCCAGGACCTCGTCCAGGACACCGTCGTGCGCGCCCTCGAACGCGGCGAGAGCTTCCGCGGCGAGTCCTCCCTGGCCACCTGGCTGCACCGGCTCATGCACCACCGCTTCGTCGACATCGTCCGAGCCCGGCATGACCAGCCGGTCGACGACGACACCCTCGCGGATGCGGTCGAGGCCCGCTGGCGTCTGGACGAGTACACCGTCGACGCCCAGACCGTCGTCGAGCGCTCCGAGCTGGCCGACGAGCTGCGCGACGCCCTGGTCCGGCTGCCGGCGACCTACCGCTCCGCGGTCGTCCTCCACGACGTCGAGGGGTGGACTGCGGCCCAGGTCGGCGCGGTCCAGGAGGTCTCCCTCGCTGCGGCCAAGCAACGAGTCCGGCGGGGCCGGATGATGCTCGTCTCCGCCCTCGCCGGCGCGACCGAGCGCCGCGAGGCCCTCAAGGGCGTCCCGATGCGCTGCTGGTCGGCCCGCGCAAAGGTCGGCGACTACCTCGACGGCGAGCTGGGCAGCGACGAACGGGCCGTCCTGGAACGTCACCTCGGCCAGTGCCCCACCTGCCCTCCCCTGTATGCCGGCCTGGTCGGCGTCCGCGAGGGCCTCGGCCGGCTGCGCGACCCCGACTCGGTCGTCCCACCCGAGCTCGTCGCGCGCCTGGAGCGGCATACGGTACGTCTGTGACCGACCCTGCTTTCGACTATCTCCCCGCGGCCGAGCTCGCCGAGCACATCCGCCGCGGTGAGCTCACCGCCGTCGACGCTGTCGAGGCAGCGCTGCACCGGATCGACGCCTTCGACGCTGGGCTGCGGGCCTTCAGCGTCGTCCGCCGCGAGGCTGCCCTGCGTGAAGCCGAGGCGGCCGACGCCGAGGGACCGAGCCAGGACCGGCCGCTGCACGGCATACCGGTGGCGATCAAGGAAGAGGTCGCCGTCACCGGCCTGCCGACGACCTACGGCGGGCGAGCCAACCCGGCCCCCGCCGCCGCCGACGCGGAGGTGGTCCGCCGGCTGCGGGCGGCCGGAGCGATCGTCATCGGGAAGACGAACATGCCCGAGTTCGGTCAGTTCCCGTTCACCGAAGGCGACTGGGGCATGACGGCGAACCCGTGGGACCGGCGGCGGTCACCGGGCGGGTCGAGCGGCGGCTCGGCCGTCGCGGTCGCCAGCGGGATGGTCCCGGTCGCGATCGGCGGCGACGGCGGCGGGTCGATCCGGATCCCGGCCGCCGCGTGCGGGCTCTTCGGCCTCAAGGCCCAGCGCGGCCGGGTGTCGACCTCGCCCAGCCCGGACCTCTGGGGCATCCTCGGCACGACCGGGCCACTGACCCGGACCGTTCTCGACAGCGCGCTGGTCCACGACGTCATCCACGGGGCCACCCCGCTGGACCGCTTCCGGGCCGCCTCCCCCACCGGCTCGTATGTCGCCGCGGCGACCACGGACCCGGCGCGGCTGCGGATCCGATGGACCACCCGGCCGCTGGTCCCGGGCCAGCACCCCAGCCCCGAGGTCGCGGCCGCGGTCGAGGCGACGGCCCACAAGCTGGCCGCGCTCGGCCATGACGTCGCGCCCGGCCGCGTCCGGGTCCCGAGCAACCCCTGGGCCTTCCCGGTGCTCTTCTACGCCTCGGTGCGGGCCGAACGGGCCTATGTCTCCCGCCCCGAGCTGCTTGAGCGGCGGACACAGCAGACCATGGCGATCGGCCGGTACGTCGCGACGCCGTCGCGGGTGGCCGCCGCCGAGCGTGCCGCAGCCGAGCTCGAGGCAGCCGTCGTCGCCCAGTTCGACGACTGCGACCTCTTCCTGATGCCGACGATGACCACCGTCGCCCCGCCGATCGGGCGGCTCACCGGGCGGTCGAGCATGGCCGCTCAGCTCGCGTCGGTGCCGATGATCTCCTACACCTCGCTGTGGAATCTCACCGGAAACCCGGCCGCGTCCGTGCCGGCGGGCTTCGACGACGCCACCGGTCTGCCGCTGGCCGTCCAGCTGGTCGCGGCGCCGGGGCGGGAGGACACGATCTTCGCCGCCGCGGGGCAGCTCGAGCGCGCGCATCCCTGGGCCGACACCCACCCGGCGCTGTGACCAGGTCAGTGCGTCATCATGGGTCGCGGATGCCACCGGCACGAGCCACCGCACCCCCTGACCGACGGCGGACACCGGGCCGCCCCGGCCCGAAGGCGCCCCCATGGCCATCACGGTGAACCCGTACCTCAACTTCGCCGGCAACACCCGCGAGGCGATGACGTACAAGTACGGCATCGAGTGGATGGTCAATATCTCTGCCGTGCAGGGTGACTCGGCGAACGCCCCAGAGGGCGGGGAGACCTCGGCCTAGGCGGCCGGCCAGTGCCACCGACGGCCAACCCGTCCCACGCCAACCAGGGGGAAGACTCACGATGACCCAGATCGACCGCCGGTCGCTCATCCTCGGCATGGTCGGGGCGGCCGGGCTCACTGCCGCCGGCTGCACCTCGACCACCCCAGGTCCCGCACCGACCAGCGCAGGTCCGACGTCCCTGCCGCCCTCGACCACCACGACGAGCGCCACGCCGTCGGTCGACCCGCGGCCCCGGTGGCCGCTGACCGGGGTCCTCATGGAGGACCCGGCCGCAGGGCGGCATACGCCCATCGCGGTGAAGGTGCCCGACAACAAGGGTGAGCATCCCCAGGTCGGGCTCGACGCTGCCGACATCGTCTTCGTCGAGCTCGAGGGGTATGTCGACGCGGCGGGCAACAGCAGCACCCGGCTCATGCCGCTGTTCCATTCGACGCTGCCGCACGCGGCGGCACCGGTGCGCTCGATGCGGCCGGTCGACGTCCCGCTGCTCGCCCCGATCGGGGTCACCATCGGCAGCACCGGGGCGGCGCCGTGGGTCGTGGACTACATCAAGAGCTTCGGTCAGTATGTCGACGGCAACCTGACCTATCTGGCGACGCAGGGCACCGGGTCCTACTCGATCGACGGGTCCAGAGTCCGCTCGATCGGCGGCGTCAAGTACTACGACCGGGCGGTCGTCTGCCGCCCCGACGTCCTCGCCAAGCGGGCCCGGTCCTTCACCTCGGGGCCGAGCCGACCCTATCTGCCGTTCACCGGTGACCCCACCGCGGTCAGCACCGTGACCGGCCGCCCGGCCACCAAGGTGGCCGTCCCCTGGAAACCCGGTGAGAGCTACGACATGTCATATTCGTATGACGCACCGAGCCGTCGGTACCTGCGGAGCATGCCCTGGGGGCCGCACATCCTGGCCAACGGCACACGGGTCGCCACCGACAACGTCCTGGTCATCCGGGCCGGCCAGCGGTTCGCCAAGCTCTACGCCGGCAAGGGTCACGAGGAGCCGGTCCACGACATCATCAAGGCCTCCGGGACCTTCGTGTACGCGCACGGCGGCAAGTACGTCACCGGGACGTGGTCCAAGGGCGCCGTCGAGACGCTCTTCGAGCTCGTCCTCGACGACGGCTCACCGCTGCAGATGGCGCCGGGCCAGACCTTTGTCGAGCTGCCCCGTCTGGACGCCAAGGTCCGGATCAGCTGATCCCTGGCGCTGCGTCGTCGGGCGCGTCGCTGGGGGTGCGATCCGGCGCGTCAGCGGTGGGCGGCGAACGACGGTCGATCAGTCCGTCGACCAGCCGCGACGAGATGGTGTCGGCCAAGCCCGCTCCCGACTCGGGGTCGCCATCGGCGGGCCACCTCGGCGGGTCAGCAACCTCACGGACGGCCACCTCCAGCTCGCGAGACCCGAGGTCGGCGATCCACCGGGAGACGTCTCCGCGGTGGACATGCCGACGCACGACGGCATACGGCAGCTCGCGGAGCAGGTGCGCGAACTCGGCGACGCTGTGCGCGACGGCGACCTCGCGGCCGTCGGCGTCGGTGAAGGTGAACCAGTGACTGGCCGTCATCGGCAGCGCGGTGTACTTGTGCCAGTGCCGAGCATGCGAGGTCTGCCTGGGGTCGGCGACGAAGGTGCGGGCCGGTCCATCCCCCAGGCGCAGCGTCGCATCGGAGTGGTCCGCGCCGGGCGGCACACCATGGACCGAGATGACGGCACCGACGAGCGGGACGTCCGCGCGGGGCAGGTCGCCCGGACGGTAGGTGACGAAGACGAAGCCCTCGTCGGCGCTGCCCAGCGCGCCCTCCATCGTCCCGCCGGACCCCAGCGACGAATGCGCCTCGTCGAGGATGACCCAGTGCGGCATGCCGCTGAGTTCTCGCAAGGAGGCGATGAGGCCCGGGAGCCGGGCGAGATATGCCGCGGCGACCGCGCGGTCTACCACGGACAGGTCGACGACGACCGACTGCCCGCCCCAGCGCATGATCGACTCAAGGACCAGCTCGTCCGGCGGCTCGTGGCCGCTGAAGACGACGACATCGGGCAGATGGCGCAGCCCGAGGTAGTCGCCCTCGATGTCGACGACGAGGACCCGGAAGTCGAGGGCGCTCAGCGCCTCGACGAGCAGGCCGGCGAGATAGGACTTGCCGCTCCCACTCTCCCCGCTGATGAGGATGTTCGGTGTCGTCGCCGGCACACACGCCGCCTCCCCGTCCTCGAACCGGCCGATCGTCAGGTCGTCGCGCGTGTGCTTCTGCCGGGCGGCCCAGGTGCCCTGCCAGTCCTGGGTGAGGAGGCGGCGCACCCCCTCGCCGTCCGGGGCCTCGAGGACGAGGTCGGCCACCGCCTTGACACTCGGGGCCGCGTTGGCGACCGCGACGCCCATCTGCGCCGTGGTGAGCATGGCGAGGTCGTTCTCGGCGTCGCCGACCGCCATGGCATTGTGCCGGGAGAGGCCGAGCCGGTGCAGGGCAGCGAGCAGGCCGGTGGCCTTAGTCACCCCGGCCGGCAGCACCATGAGCCGGCCGCGGTTGAGCAGCAGCTGGGCGTCCAGGCCGAAGTGCTCGATCAGCTCCACCACCAGATGCCGGTGCGCGCCATCGCAGGAGAGCAGACAGTCGCCGACCTCGAGCTCGATGCCCGCTCCGACCATCGCCCAGCGGAGCCGCTCATCGACGGGCTCTGCCAGGTACTGGCTCACCCCGCCGACCGCGAGGACGCACCCGTTGTCGGTGACGACGGCGTCGAAGTGCTCGGTCAGGCGGGGGAAGTAGCGGCCCAGGTCCTCGCGGGAGCGCCCCGTGACGAGGATCGTCGCGACCCCCTCGCCGCGGATCTGGCGCAGGGCGTCGAGGGTGGCCGGCGCGATGAGGCCGTTGTGGGTCAAGGTGCCGTCGAGATCGACGGCCAGGGCGTGCAACCTGCGGGACATGGCTGACCTCCCCTCCGCGATTCGCGTGAGGTGGGTGTCCCCAGTTCCAGGGTGTCACGACGGCTGGGCGCTGTACGGTGCCCTTCGTCCTGATCCATTGCCCCCGAACTGAATTCGCCCATCCCGGATCTCGCGACGGGGCCTGTGGGGCCGCCGGCTCACCACCCGCAGGCACAACCCGGCCAGGCGTGCAGGCGAGCCGTGGGGGCGCCGTACGCGGGGGACGGCATACCCTTCTGGCACGTGCGGGACTGGCGCCGACCACGACTGAAGGGGCCGATGTGAGCAGGACGACCCTGGGCTACTTCTGGCAGCGGCCGCGCACCCACCGCGAGCGGGTCCCGGACCGGGTGGTCAGCTCGCTGGAGCTGTTCTACGACCTCGTCTATGTCGCCCTCATCGCCCGGGTGGCGCAGGGGCTGCACGGCGAGATCACCCTCGGGGCGCTGGCGACCTTCTGCGTGCTCTTCGCGCTGCTGTGGGTCGGCTGGTACAACGGCTCGGTCCTCCACGACGCCCATGGGCGCCCGGACGTGCGGACCCGGCTGCTGACCTTCCTCCAGATGTTCGCGCTGGCCTCGATGGCGGTCTTCGCGCCGGACGCCGCGGGCGCCGGTGGCGTGGGTTTCGCGGCGAGCTATCTTGTCGTCCTCGTCGTTCTGGTCGGGCAGTGGGTCGTCGTGGCCCGGATGGAACGCGGTGACCCGCTGTACGGCCCGGTCGCGACCCGCTACACCGTCACCATGGCGGTGATGACGGCGTGGATCGGGCTGTCCATCGTCGTGTCAGGGCCGGCGCGGTTGTGGATGTGGGCGGCCTTCACCTTCGCCTATGTCGTCGGTATGGCGTTGCAGGTTGTCCGCTCCCCTCGTGCGGCTTCGGCGCAGGGGGCGATGTCGACGACCACCGAGGAGGTGCCGCAGCGGACGACGCAGGGGGCGCCGGAGCCAGCGGTGGACACCGAGCAGGGCAGCCCGCTGGCGACCGAGTCGCTGCTCGAACGCTTCGGGCTCTTCGTCATCATCGTCCTCGGCGAGGTCGTTGCCGGGGTGGTCGCGGGCCTCGGCTCGGTCGAGGTGCTCACCCCGACCGTCTTCGCCACCGGCTTCGCCGGCCTGGCGGTGGCGATGGCCTTCTGGTGGACCTACTTCGACCTCATCGGGCGCCGTGAGCCCGCTCCGACCCTGGGCGCCCGGTACCTGTTCAACCTCGTCCAGCTGCCGCTGGCCCTGGCCATCACCGGCGTCGGAGGCGTGACCGTCAGCCTCATCGAGCGCTCCCACTCCGACGACCTCGCCGGCCCGTCGTGGGCCTTCGCGGCGTTCGTTGCGCTGGCACTGCTCAGTGCCGGTGCCGCGGCCCGCCTGCTGCGCGACTGGTCCGCCCTGGCCCCCATGTATCGCCCGGCCACCCGCGCCGGGCTCGGCGTCATTGCCCTCGCCGCGGTGCTTGCGGCGGTCGGCGCCTCCCCCGTCGTGCTCACCACGTCGGTCTTCCTCGGGATGGCTGCGCAGTGGGCGTTTGCCGTCCGCGGCTGGCTGCGCACCGACGAGGGCGCCCGCTTCGTCGCCCACGCCGCCTCGATCGACCGCGCCGAGGCCAGCTGGGAGATCTGAGACTCTGCCATCGCGCGGGGGTTGGCCTCCATCGAAGCGGCCCCGGCGGAGCGGCGTGGAAAGATTCAGGCCCCTGCCGGACAGGAGGTAGTCGTGGAGGACTCCCCGGCGCGCGCCGACCGGTTCGCTGCCGTCGTCGCCGCCGTGCACGACCCGGTATGGCGCTTCCTGCTGCGCCGCACGGACCGCGACACGGCGGCGGAGGTCCTCAACGACGTCCTCGTCGTCATCTGGCGCCGGCTCGACGACGTCCCGACTCTCGAGCCGCTCCCCTGGTGCTACGCCGTGGCCCGAGGGTGCCTCGCCAATGCGACCCGCGGGGCGCGCAGACAGCGCGCGCTGGCCCACCGGATCGCCATGCTTGACCCGCCACCCCCGACGGCCCCCGACCCGGCGAGCGAACTCCTCGACGACAGCGGGCTCGGTGCCGACAGCGTCCGCGCCGCGCTGTCCGGACTACGCGCCGACGATCGGGAGGTGCTGCAGCTGTGGGCGTGGGAGCAGCTCGAACCGGCCGAGATCGCCAAGGTCCTCGGGATCTCCGCCAATGCCGTGAGCATCCGCCTCCACCGCGCCAAGAAGCGGCTCCGGGAAAGGTTGACCGAGGTGGCGGACAGAGAACCAGTGAGGGAGGAGGGATTCGCGACATGACAGCACATGACCGCACGACCCCGAACGACGAAGGCCTGTTCCGCTGGCCGGTCGGCCAGGAGGACGAGGTTCTACGGGCCATGCTCCGCGCCGCCGATCCCGCCGCACCGGGGATCGCCCCCGGTGTCGACCCGTCAGCACTGGAGGACGTCATGACCCAGATCTCCACAACGACCCAGGCCCCACCCCGACGCCGGTGGTGGCCTGCCGCCGCGGCTGCCGCCCTGCTCGTGGGCGGCGTCGGCGTCGGCATCGCGACCAACGGCCCGAAGCCCACCGCACCACTGACCTTGTCGGTCGCCGCGACAGACGCTTCGGCGATGTGCCTGGCCATCGACGTCGCGACGACGAAGCAGGCCGAGGTCGCCTTCGACGGCACGGTCACGGATGTGACGGATGGCGTCGCCACCCTTTCGGTGACCACGTGGTATGCCGGGGGCAACGGCGCGACGACCGTGCGGCTCCAGGCCCCGACGGGCACGGAGACCGCGCTACTCGGCACGGTCAACCCCGAGATGGGCAAGAGGTACCTCGTGGTCGCCTCGGGCGGAAGCGTGGCGCCCTGCAGTGCGAGCGGCGAGTGGTCCCAGCAGCTGCAGGACCACTTCGAGGCTGCCTTCGGCCGCTGAACCATCCCGTCCGCGAGGGGCGGCGCGCGGCATACCAGTGGGTGCAGACGGTCCCAGCCCGCCGGATGCCGGCGCCGCCCTGGTCGCATAACTCGCAGGCGCGTGCCCCCGGGTGCGGGCTAGCCTGACCGGCCATGACGACCCTGCAGACCGAGGTGGCCGAGGTCGCCGAGCGCACCGGCTTCTCCGGGGCGGTCCGGGTCGACCGCGAGGGTGACACCGTGGTCTGTGCGGCATACGGGCTGGCGGACCGAGCCCACGGCATCCCGGCGACCGTCGACACGCAGTTCGCCATGGCGAGTGGGACGAAGAGCCTCACCGCCGTGACCGTCATGGCGCTCGTCGAGCAGGGCACGCTCCGCCTGGACACCACCGCCCGGTCGCTGCTGGGTGAGGACCTGCCGCTGGTCGGCGACGATGTCACGGTCGAGCATCTGCTCGCGCACCGCTCGGGCATCGGTGACTACCTGGACGAGAGCTCCGGCGGCAACGTCCGCGACTACGCCCTAGCCGTGCCGGTCCACGAGCTGGCGACCTCCGAGGCGTACCTGCGGGTGCTCGACGGCCGTCCCAGTGTCTTCTCTCCGGGCGAACGGTTCGCCTACACCAACTCCGGCTATGTGCTGCTCGCA
>RRZU011152361.1_pt1 | contig 13885 bp, 11 predicted proteins | sample 2165561 | NCBI WGS metagenome assembly RRZU01 (sample SAMN10456909, study PRJNA506462) | wastewater metagenome | isolation source: wastewater sludge | place: USA: Moscow, Idaho
GGTAGAAGACCCGATCGAATTCGTGCACGAATCGAAAAAATGCCTGATCAACCAGCGCGAAGTGGGGCCGATGACGCACAGCTTCTCCAACGCGCTGCGCTCCGCCCTGCGTGAAGACCCCGACGCCATTCTGGTGGGCGAGATGCGTGACCTGGAAACGATTCGTCTGGCCATGACGGCGGCCGAAACCGGTCACTTGGTATTCGGTACCCTGCACACCTCGAGTGCGGCCAAAACCGTGGACCGTATCATCGACGTTTTTCCGGCGGAAGAAAAAGAAATGGTGCGCGCCATGCTGTCTGAATCGCTGGTGGCCGTTATTTCGCAAACCTTGTGCAAAACCAAAGACGGCCAAGGCCGTGTGGCGGCGCACGAGATCATGCTGGGCACGCCCGCGATTCGCAACCTGATTCGCGAGGCTAAGGTGGCGCAGATGTACTCCACCATCCAAACCAGCAACAACGTGGGCATGCAAACGCTGGACCAGAACCTCACCGAGCTGGTCAAGCGCAACGTGATCGCGGTGGGCGAGGCCCGCGCCAAAGCCAAAATTCCGGAAAATTTCCCCGGCTAAAAATCCGGCTCATCGCATCTCGTTTATCCACGCAATCGTCTCGTTATCGGAAGGATCAGCATGAATCGTGACCAGGCCAGCCAGTTCATTCACGAACTGCTCAAACTCATGGTCAACCGCAATGGCAGTGACCTGTTCATCACGGCCGAGTTTCCACCCGCCATCAAGGTGGACGGCAAAGTCAACAAAGTTTCGGCTCAGCCCCTGTCTGCTGCGCATACGCTGGCGCTGGTGCGTTCCATCATGAACGATCGACAGATGTCCGAATTCGAAGCCACCAAGGAGTGCAACTTTGCCGTGGCACCGCCGGGCATTGGGCGCTTCCGTGTCAATGCGTTCATGCAAATGGGTAAAGTGGGTATGGTGATGCGGGTGATTCCGCAAAAAATCCCCACCATCGATGAGTTGAAGCTGCCGCAAATTCTCAAAGACATTGCCATGACCAAACGCGGTCTGGTGATTCTGGTGGGGGCAACCGGTTTTGGTAAATCGACCACGTTGGCCTCCATGGTCGATTGGCGCAACGAAAATTCCTTTGGCCACATCATCACGGTAGAAGACCCGGTGGAGTTCGTGCACCCGCACAAAAACTGCATCGTCACCCAGCGCGAAGTGGGCCTGGATACCGACGGTTGGGAAATCGCGCTGAAAAACACCCTGCGCCAAGCGCCCGATGTGATTCTGATGGGTGAGATTCGCGACCGCGAAACCATGGAACACGCCGTGGCCTTTGCCGAAACCGGGCACTTGTGTTTGGCGACATTGCACGCCAACAGTGCCAATCAGGCGCTGGATCGGATCATCAACTTTTTCCCTGACGAGCGGCGCGCGCAGTTGCTCATGGATTTGTCACTCAACCTCAAAGGCATGATCTCGCAACGTCTGCTGCCGCGCGAAAACTCCAAGGGCCGCGTCGCCATGATGGAAATCATGATCAACTCGCCGTTGATTGCCGACTTGATCTTCAAGGGTGAAGTGGGCGAAATCAAGGAAGTGATGAAACGCAGCCGCGATATCGGCATGCAGACTTTCGACCAGGCGTTGTTTGACGCTTTTGAAGAAAGCGCCATCTCTTACGAAGATGCCTTGCGCAACGCCGATTCGCAAAACGACCTGCGCTTGCAGATCAAGCTGCATTCCAAACGTGCTGCCACCACCGACTTGGCGGCGGGCACGGAGCATTTGGCAGTGATGTAAAAGATCCATGCCGGTTCTGCGCTTTCAACGCTGATTACGGCATGGACGCCCGGTTGTTCGGGTGCTGATTCGTTCTTGGCAGTGTGCGCAGGCAGAAGGAGTAGCTCTATACACGGATGCGGCGGATTGTTGGTACGTTTAAAATTGACTCTTGTTTCGAACGGAGGTGTGTGATGGATCCTGTATTGAACGATGAGGTATCAAAAGACTCTCGGAATATCGCCGTGATGGGCTGGGTCGGCTCTATTTTTTTCGGATTTATCCCGGGGCTGATTATTTATCTCGTAAAAGAAAATGATGCCTATGCCAAGGATCAAGCCAAAGAAATGCTGAACTGGGGTATCACATCGGCAATTGGCTGGGTTGTCAGTGCCATCCTCACCATGGTGGTGATCGGTGTTTTTGGTTTTTTTGCCATTGCTATTTGCCATGTGGTGTTTTGCATCATGGGCGCGGTGGCTGCGTCCAATGGCAAGGAATTTAAGGTGCCGTTTACTTTGCGGCTGCTGAAATAAACCTCACAGTGATTCTTGGAAATGGCAGAACCGCGTTCTGCCATTTTTGTTTGCACCATGGCCTTGACATATGAATAACAGCATTCGACTGATCGCCGAAAAAACATACGCCGCCACAGCATTCAAGCGGCTTGCCTTTTTGGGACTGGGGGTGATGGGCGCCCCCATGGCGGCGCATTTGCGGCGCGCCGGGCATCAGGTAACGGTTTACAACCGCACGGCGGCCAAGGCACAATGCTGGGCGCAACAGTATGGCGGCCGGTTTGCGGCTACGCCGCGTGAAGCGGTAAGCGGCGCAGAGATGGTTTTTTGCTGCGTCGGCAATGACGACGATTTGCGCAGCGTGGTGCTGGGCGAGCAAGGCGCATTGGCAGGCATGACTGAGGGAGCCGTGCTGGTGGATCACACCACGGCATCGGCCACGGTGGCGCGTGAGCTGCATGCTGCGGCACGGGCGCGTGGCGTGCACTTCATGGATGCCCCCGTTTCCGGCGGGCAAGCGGGTGCCGAAAACGGGCAACTCACCGTGCTGTGCGGTGCAGAACAAAACGTGTTTGACCGCGTAGCGCCGGTGATCGCCGCTTATGCCAAGGCATGCACACGCATGGGTGATGTTGGCAGTGGGCAACTCGCCAAAATGGTGAACCAGATTTGCATTGCCGGGGTGGTGCAGGGCTTGAGCGAGGCTATTGCCTTTGGCGAAGCGGCGGGGTTGGATATGCCCACGGTGCTGGCGGCGATTGGCCAAGGTGCGGCGCAAAGCTGGCAGATGGACAACCGAGGCCAAACCATGCTGCAAGGGCAATTCGATTTCGGCTTTGCCGTGGACTGGATGCGCAAGGATTTGGCGATCGTGCTGGATGAAGCGCGCCACAACGGCGCCAAACTGCCGGTCACGGCGCTGGTGGATCAGTTCTATGCCCAGGTTCAGGCGGCAGGCGGTGGCCGCTGGGATACCTCCAGCTTGCTGACGCTGCTGCGTCAGAAAAAATCTTAAACACTTTTGTTCACAGCGCCTTGTTTGGCGCTTTTGAAAAGGCGTTCTCGTGCGCAGAGGTACTCAGCACTGCTGACTCGTAAATGGCTCTGCGGTTAATGGGATGCTCATCTTTTTCTGTGTGATTAATCTATAATTTTTGCTTCAAATCTATAACCATTCCACATCATAAAAAAATCATTGCTCTCACAGTGCTTCTTTTTTCTCATTGGGCATATGCGGACGATGGGCTGAAGGCTTATTGGGATGCCGCGCAAGAATTTCAACAGCAAATAGAGCAAAAAGCTGTTGCTGGCAGCGTTCCCAGGCTTTCAGACGCAAAGGCTGAGCATTTGTTTTCAATCCTTTCTGATCATAAAAGATTTTTGCATAAGCGGAAATATGGGTTAAAGGATGTGGCGGAGTTGAGTCTTGTTTGCAGGAAGAATACTGAGCTACTCATGCATTACATGATGTTCGGGGTGAAAGAAGCTCTTCAGGATACAAGAGATCCTCAACAAATAATAGAGGTTCTTCAGATCCTTGCTGCTAAAAACTCCATCGTTTATCAAAATGAAGCAATGGCATTTCTGCCATTTTCAGTGTATTGTTCAGCTCGGCTTATTCCGCTAGCTTCTGAAATCATGTCTTCTTTAAAGAAAGAGGAAATCACTGAGATACGGCTGCAAGGCATAAGGCAGATGAAGGCTGGAATTTTTAATATATACGAAGGCTTGCTCCGGGTGCTGAATCAAATAGAGATAAATCATGCGCACAAACTGTATTTAGCCAAAGCATTGGCAGATAGTTCTGAGCAATATTTGTCTTTTATTCCTTTGGATGAGAGAGCAAAAATAATAGCTGTGGTTAAGGAAACACAAAAAGCATCCGCGCCTGATGTGCGCCGCCAACTCGACAAAATCATCACCACATTGAGCAGCAAAGAGTGTGGTTGGGTATGCCAATTGGATATCTAGTTGGTGATGGAAAAAGAAAGGCCGGTTTGGCCTTTCTTTTACGGTGCCGCGTTTTTTGTCTGCCGTGCAGCTTATCCGTTTGCTTCAGCCGCAAACACGATGCGGCCATCGACCAGTGTGTGGGTGACGCGGCCGGGAAGCAGTTGCCCTTCAAACGGGGTGAATTTGCCGTGGCTGTGCAGGGTGTGTTCGCTCACTTGCCAGCGCGCGTCGGGGTCGACGATGCACAGGTCGGACACGCCGCCGGGCAGCAGTTGCTCAATGTCTTTGCGCACATTGGTGCTGCCTGTGCTGTCTGCATCTGTACTTGTTGCGCTGGCTGTAGTGCTTGCGCCAAGCTCCGCGCCAAGAATTTGCGCCGGGCGGTAGGTAACGGCTGCCAGCGCTTGCGGCAGCGCAATCTGGTCGGTTTGCGCCCATTGCAGCGCGAGCGATAGCAGCAGCTCCAGACCGGTCGCGCCGGGGGTGGCATCGCTGAAAGGCAGGATTTTTTCGTCGGCATCCACGGGCGTGTGGTCGCTGACCAAAGCATCAATCACGCCGTCGCGCAGGGCGGCGCGCAAGGCGGCGCGGTCGCTGACGCTGCGCAAGGGCGGTGTCAGGCGTGCGCGGCTGTCGAAGTAGCCGATGTCGGTTTCGCACAGGTGCAGGCTGTTGATGCTGACATCGCACGTCATGGGCAGGCCGCGCGCGCGTGTTTGGCGCACCAGTTCCACACCTGCGGCGCTGGAGAGGCGGCAGATATGTACTTTGGCGCCGGTGGCGGCCATCAGCTCCGCAATGGTCATGATGGCCAGTGTTTCGGCCAGTACGGGCACACCGCTTAAACCCATGCGGGTGGCCAATGCACCGCTGGCGGCTACGCCGGCGCCCAGCCATGGTTCCAGCGGGCGCAGCCAAACGGTGTAGCCGAAGGTGGCTGCATATTGCATGGCGCGTTGCAGGATGCGGGTGTTTTGGATGGGCAGGTCGGCCTGGCTGAAGCCGATGCAGCCGGATTCGGTCAGTTCCGCCATGCCGGTAAGTGCCTCGCCTTGCAGTTGCCGCGTGAGTGCCCCCAGCGGAAACAGCCGCGCCTGTTGCAGCCGCGCCGAGCGGAATTTGAGCATTTCCACCAAGCCGGGTTCATCCAGCACCGGTTCGGTATCGGGCGGGCACACCAGGCTGCTGATGCCGCCGCGGGTGGCGGCAGCCATTTCGCTCTCTAGCATGTGACCGTGCGGGCCCGGTTCGCGCAGGCGGGCGGCCAAATCGACCAAGCCGGGCAGCACCAAGCGGCCATGCGCGGGCAGGGTGGTATCAGGCGCAAAGTCGCGGGGCAGATCGCCAATGGCCGCAATGCGCCCGTTGGCAATGGCGATGTCGGCCTGCGTGTCCAAGCCGCTGGCTGGGTTGATGACGCGGCCGCCTTGAATCAGGATATTCATGCTGTGTGCTTTCTGGGGCGTGATGAGGGTCAGGCGTCGTGGCTGGCAACGATGCTCATGGCGGCCATGCGCACGGCGATGCCGAAATTGACTTGCTGCAAAATCACGCTGTGCGGGCCATCGGCCACGGCCGAGTCGATTTCCACGCCGCGATTGATGGGGCCGGGGTGCATCACGATGGCGTCGGGCTTGGCATGCCGCAAGCTCTGCGGCGTCAGGCCAAAGCGTTTGAAATACTCTTGCGACGACGGCAGCAGCGCGCCATTCATGCGCTCGTTTTGCAGGCGCAGCGCAATCACTACATCACAATCGCGAATGCCTTCTTGCAGGGTGTGGCACACGCGCACGCCCATGTCGGAGAGATTTTCGGGCACCAGCGTTTTGGGGCCGACCACGCGAATATCGGGGCAGCCCAGCGTGCGCAGCGCATGGATGTCGCTGCGTGCCACGCGCGAATGCAGCACATCGCCCACAATGGCCACGCTCAGGTTCGAAAAATCGCCTTTGTGGTGGCGAATGGTGTACATGTCCAGCAAGCCCTGTGTGGGGTGGGCGTGTCGCCCGTCGCCCGCGTTGATGACGTGCACATGGGGCGCCACATTGCGTGCGATCAAAAAGGGCGCGCCGCTTTCGCTGTGGCGCACCACAAAAATATCGGCTGCCATGGCGCTGAGGTTGGCGATGGTGTCCAGCAGGGTTTCGCCCTTGGAGGTGGACGAGCGTGCAATGTCGAGGTTGAACACGTCGGCACTCAGGCGTTTGGCGGCAATCTCGAACGTGGTGCGCGTGCGTGTGCTGTTTTCAAAAAACAGGTTGAAGATGCTTTTGCCGCGCAGCAGCGGCACCTTCTTGACTTCGCGCGTATTGACGCTGACGAATTGCGCGGCCGTATCCAGAATATGGATGAGAATGTCGCGCGGCAAACCTTCTGTGGACAGCAAATGGATCAGTTCGCCATGCTGGTTGAGTTGCGGGTGTGATGTGGCTGGCATGTGCGGCAGATAAAGACGAGTCGATGCAGGGCAAAGTTTATCCGCAGTTCAGCCTGCCTGGGCGGCATGCACGGCATAAGGCGTGTTTTACGCCGTTTCTGGCTCGGGCTGTTGCAGATAGTTGGATAGCGTATCGGCATAGGCGTACAGACCGGGCGTGCCGCCGGAGTGCAGAAAGACGACGGTTGTTTTTTCGCTCCACTGCTCTTGTTGGGCGGCAGCCAGCAAGCCCGCAAAAGCTTTGCCGGTGTAAACGGGGTCAAGCAGCATGCCTTCGGTGCGGCTGAGCAGCTTGATGGCCTCCAGACCGGTGGTGGAAGGGATGCCGTAACCATCGCCTATGTGCCGGTCGTCCACCAGCACGGCCTGGCCGTTGGGGGGCAAAGGCTGGTGCTGCAGCATCGTCAAAATGCCATTGGCCAAATTGCTCACAATGGGGGCGATATGCGTTTGTGGATAAAGCACGCTGATGCCGCGCACATGGGTTTGGGCCCCGGCCATGGCAAAGCCAGCGACTAGCCCCGCCTGGGTGCCGCCGCTGCCGGTGGTGCAAAACACCATATCGGCTTGCAGATTTTGTGCGTGCAACTGTTGCGCAATTTCTTGCGCGCAATCCGCGTAGCCCAAAGCGCCTTGCACGGTCGAGCCGCCAAACGGAATGAAATAGGGCTTGCGATGGGCTGCGCGCAGATCCTGCAGCAAGGTGTGGGCATACGCTTTAGCGTCTTCGTCTTTTTCAAGAATGTGCAGCTTGGCGCCAAAACTATGCATCAACAGCACATTGCCGTTCTGGGTATAGCTTTCGCTCTGGATAGGAACCAGCTTGCTCAGCACCAACTCGCAACGCAGTCCCAGGCGTGCGGCCACGGCCGCCGTTAAGCGGGCATGGTTGGACTGCAGGCCGCCGGTGGTGACCAGCGTGTCGGCACCTTGTTCAAGGGCCTCGGCCGCGAGATATTCCAGCTTGCGCAGCTTGTTGCCCGCGCCCCCTATGGGCGCCATATCGTCGCATTTGACGAAGATGCGCGCCTTGCAGCTCAGATATCGCGGCAGTCTGTGCAGTTCCACCAAAGGGGTCGGATTGCCAATGAGGGAGATTTTGGAAATCATGATTTTCTGCTCGTATAAAAGGCTATGGGTGCTGCAACTTGCTCAAGCCACCAAATATCAAATAGCAAGGCTTTTCATCAGGGGCGAAAAATGGATGAATGAATTTGCACTCCTGTCCAGTTTATATCCACTCCTTGCAAAAAGGAAAAAGGTATCAGCGTGCTGCAATCGGTTTTGTCCCATCAGACGCAAGCGTTTAGACGCTGTTCAGCCCTTGTTGCATGTGCGCGGTTTCCAGCAAACTGAACAGCCTTCATCGATAGACATCTGTGTGGAGCAGTACACGGTTTTTTGTAAAAAAATATTTCAAAAAATAAGGGAGTATCCCTTTTCAAAAAATGTTAACTTAAGTAGTCTTCCGATGAAGGCATTCTTCGGGAACGTAGTGGCGAATCGGTAGATAGAAAGAACTAATCCACTGTTGCCCAACTTGAGCGGCATTTTTTCGCAATGCATCTTGTTATTATCTATCTTATTGATTTCTTTTGACAATCTGTCAGTTTCCTGATGTACCAAGCGTGACAAAAATTGCTTGGGCTGGTATGGTTCGTGCTTTCGGAAAAGCGCAGCGATCAGCTCCTTTCCGGCGTGTGGGCAACAGGCGATGAAGTTGGCATTGTTTTTGCTGCTTTGTGTTGCAACACATCTGTTCATCTTCTTTGCATTCCAGGCATGAGCCTGGATCGGTTTTTTATGTCTTCTTTCGATACCCCAACCGTTCTGGTGGTGAGCGCAGACCAGACGCAAACTGTCTCGATCAATCCCCGTTTACTTTTCATCATCAAACCTTTGCTGGTTGTATTGGTGCTGGCAGTCATGGCCTTGATGGCGATGTTGGGCGTGCTGGGCATGCGCTATTTCAACGAGCGCCAGCAATTCGCCAGCACCACGCGCGAACTGCAAAAGCAGGTGATTGATCTGCAAAACTTCACCTCGGCAGAAATCAACACCAAACTGGCCGCGCTGAAAAAATCCGAACAACTGGTGCTGGATTTGCAAAATTATCTGAAAGAACGTGGCGTTTCGGTCAAGCCTGCAAAAATCGAATCGCAGCCCGGCAAGCCGGTTGATTCGGCCGGTGGCCCGGTGCTGTCTGGTTCGGTGCAGAACATGTCTTTCAGCAGCAGCTTCTCTGCAGGAGCCGAAACCCTGTTGCAAACCTTGCAACGCATGCCTCTGGGTGCTCCGCACAACGGGCCTTTGACATCCCGATTCGGCAACCGAGCCAACCCTTTTACCGGTAGCGGCGCTGAAGACCATTCCGGGCTGGACTTCAAGGGTAATACGGGCGAGGCGATACGTGTCACGGCCAATGGCAAGGTGGCTTTTGCCGGGGTGCAGGGCGGTTATGGCAATGTGGTGCGTGTCACGCATGGCCATGGTTTCGAGACCGTATATGCCCACCTTTCGCGTATTGATGTGAAGGCGGGAGAAAGCCTTCAAGCCGGGCATGTGGTCGGTTTGCTGGGTTCCACTGGCCGTTCCACGGGCCCGCATCTGCATTATGAGGTGGTGCGCAATGGCGAGCGGCTGGATCCCGAAAACTATCTGAACCTGGATGTTTCGCTGCTGCGTGCGGCCAACTGATGACAGCAGGTATTGTTCGCTTGAAGTGGCCGTTTGCAACGGCCATTTTTCATGGTGTTTTGATGATGCTGATCGGGTTTTCTTTCTGAAAAAGGCGTTATCCTTGCCGTACGCCGTTGGTATGCATAGGCATGCGGCGCGTTTTCAGGCAGCGCAAGCCGGTCTGCATTTTTGACTCTTTACTTTTCATGGTGTTTGCATGTTCGGCAGTAAAAAGCAACAACCTCATCAACCCGCATCCAATCAGCCGGTGGATACCCTCATTTCCCAGCATTGCACGATCGAGGGCAATTTGGTGACGCAAAATTCGGTCAAGATGGATGGCCGCATTCAGGGTAATTTGCGTGCCGAGGGGCAGGCCATCATTGGCGAAAACGGCGTGGTGGTGGGCGATGTAGAGGCCACCGATTTGCTGGTGTTCGGGCGTCTGGAAGGCAATATCCTGGCCAAAACCGTGCAGCTCAAACCCAGCGCCCGCATTCTGGGCAATATCGACACGGAAATGCTGCTTGTGGATCCGGGCGCTTTGTACCAGGGCAGCGTGGTGATGCGGGGGGCAAAATCTGCAGCCGATCCGGCCTTGCTGACCCATTCTGTCGCCGCCGAGGACTGAAGGCAAACGGTCAAGGTCCGGTCGTGGGGTGGTTGCTTACCTTGTTCAACCACATCTGGATGCAGAACGGATGAACAGGGTCTGAGTGCGCATGGCGCATGTGATCGGCGGCAATCCATGGCGTGGTGCCAAGCAAAACCGCAAAGCCGTGGGAGAATAGCGCCCCATGTTTGCAATTTTTGAAGACGGCGGCAAATTTCTGGGCGGCCGCATCCTTTCCGAAGCCGAAACCACGGCACAGATCGAGCTTGAATCGGGCAAGCGCGTCAAGGTCAAGCGCGCGCAGATCGTGCTGAGTTTTGACAAGCCTTCGCCTGCCGAGCTGTTGCAGGAGGCCGGGCAGCTTGCCACCGAGGTGGATGTGCAACTGCTGTGGGAGTTTGCGCCCGAGAACGAATTTTCTTTTCAAGACGTCGCCAAGGATTATTTTCAGGATCCCGCCACCTTGGTGCAGCAGGCCGCTACCTTGCTGGCTTTGTTTCAGGCGCCACATTATTTCCGGCGTGCCGGTGGCGTCAAAGGCTGCTTCAAAAAGGCCGCTGCCGAAGTGGTACAGCAGGCGCTGGCCGCTATCGAGAAAAAAGCGCGCATTCAGGCGCAGGTTGATGAATGGGCCGATACCTTGGCGCAAGGCAGCACGCCGCAGCCCATTCAGGATCAGTTGTACAAAATCCTGTTCAAGCCTGACAAAAACGCGCCCGAATACAAAGCCGTGGTGCAGGCCAGCAAGGCCACGCGCCTGCCGCCGCTGGACTTGTTGCAGCAGGCAGGGGCGATCCATTCGCCCTACGAATTTCACTGGCAGCGGTTTTTGTTCGAGTTTTTTCCCAAAGGCACGGGCTTTCCGATCTTGCAAGCGCCGCAGGCGCTCGCCGATACGCTACCGCTGGCGAGTTGCCGGGCGTTTTCGCTGGATGATTCCAGCACCACCGAAATTGACGATGCCTTGTCGGTCAGCGGTTTGGGCAGCGGCCAGGTCACGGTGGGTATCCATATCGCCGCGCCGGGCCTGGCGGTGCAGCCGGGCGATGCGGTCGATGCCGTGGCGCGCCAGCGCTTGAGCACCGTTTACATGCCGGGCTACAAAATCACCATGCTGCCGCACGATCTGGTGCAGCAGTACACGCTGGAAGCCGGCCAGCCGCGCGCGGCGCTTTCTTTTTACGCCACGCTGGACGAGGCCACGCTGGAATTGCAGGCTGTGCGCAGCGTGATTGAGCGCGTGGATGTGAGCGACAACTTGCGCACCGATGTGCTGGAGGCCAGCATCACGCCCGAATGGCTGGAAGCAGCGGCTGATGATGTGCGCAGCCCTGCTGCATCAGAGGCGGCAGGCGCACTGAACGTACCGCCAGCCGTGCAGCAGCGCCGTGCGGAGCTGGCCTTTTTGTGGCGCTTGGCGCAGCAGCGCAAGGCGCAGCGTGAAGAGGTGCGCGGCAAGCCTGAAACATTCACGCGGCCAGACTTTACCTTTCGCCTGCTGCGCGACGCTGCGCTGCAAGACACTCCACCCGACGGCAACGAAACGGTGCAGATCGACATTCGCCGCCGCGGCGCACCGCTGGATTTGATCGTGTCCGAGATGATGATTCTCGTCAACCACCATTGGGGGCAGATGTTGGCCGACTATGGTGTGCCGGGCATTTACCGCAGCCAGGCGGCGTTGGCACCGGGCATCAAGGTGCGCATGGGCGTCAAGCCTTTGCGCCATGCGGGGCTGGGCGTGCCTTGCTATGCATGGAGCACTTCGCCCTTGCGGCGCTATGTGGACTTGCTCAATCAGTGGCAGATCATCGCGGCCATTCGCCACGGCGCTACGGCGGCGTTGGTTGCGCCGTTCAAACCCAAGGATGCGGCGTTGTTTGGCATCATCTCGGCGTTCGATGCCAGCTACAGCGGCTACGGTAGCTACCAGGCCAGCATGGAGCGTTTCTGGACGCTGCGCTACCTGCAAGACCACGGCATCACCGAGCTGGAAGGCAGCGTGATCCGCGAAGGGCTGGTGCGCGCCAACACCTTGCCATTGGTCGTCAGCGTGCTGGGGGCGGACAATCTGCCGCGTCAGGCGCAGGTACGCATTCGGCTGGGCACCATCAACCTCATGGCCTTGGATGTCACGGGCACAGTCACCGCCTTGCTGGATGATGCGGTGGCAGATACCACCGATGCCGAAGCGGAAGAAGGCGAAGAAGACGCCTTGGCCGCAGGCCCCTTGGTGCTGGCGGTGGATACCGACGAGGCTGCCGAAGCAGAGCCGCCGCCCGCGCAAGTTTGAGACAACTTTCAAGCATACAAAATCCGATACAAAGTATTGTTTTTGTGATGAACGCTTACACAACCGGATGGATGGTATGAAAAAATATGCAAGTGTTGACATCGCAGGAGCGATGCCACACACGGTTTACGGGTTGCCGAGCCATTGACTTGCGCACGGCAGCAGTGAATGTTCGTTTGTATCCAACAGGAGTCATGAGATGAAGAAAATAGCTACTTGGGGTATGCCTTTGATCGCTGCATGGGCGCTGAGCGCCTGTGGCACTACATCGTCGAATGCACCGGCGCAGCAACCAACGCAGCCGGTGGCAGCGACAGAAACCGCACCGCGCGCAGAGGCTGCTGTCGAACGCTTTACCTGTGAAAACGGCCTGAACGTGCAGCTTCGCCCTCTGGGACAAGACCAACTGGAATTGCATCTGGACGACAAGCGTGCCGCGTTGGTGCGCGCCGTGTCTGGCTCTGGTGAGCGTTATGTGGCCACGCAAGGTCTGTTTGGCCGTGGCGCCGAATGGCATCAGAAGGGCGGCGAAGCCTTCTTCAGCTTTACCGATGCCGGTGGCCGCAAGGTGGAAACACCGTGTCGCGCGATGAACTGATTGCGCGTGGGCAACTGACCTTGCCGCTTCCATAAAGCCCGATCGGATGATCGGGCTTTTTTGTGTTCATTGAAACAGCTTAGGCTAGGTATGGGTACAAAAGAGTGATAAAAATTAATATTTTTATGATTTAATAACGATTGTCATTTTTTTAATACATTGAGGCAATCGATGATGAACACACGTTTCCCTTTCCGTCCTTTGGCTTTGGTTTCTGTTGTGGGTGGTTTGCTCATGGGGCTGTCGGCCTGCGGTCCGCAGAGCCAGACGCCATCTGCCAAGGCAACCTCGGATGCTGCGACGGCGGCAGTGGCGCAAGAGCAGGCTGCGCCGGGCAAGCGCCTGATGTTGGCCGTCAAAGGCGAGCCGGAGCAGGGCTTTGACCCCATCAAAGGCTGGGGCGAATACGGCAATCCCCTGTTCCAGTCCACGCTGATCAAGCGGGATGCGGATCTGCGTCTGGAGGGCGATCTGGCTACGCAGTGGGGGCTATCCAAAGACGGCAAAACTTGGACAGTAACCATCCGCGACGATGCCAAATTTGCCGATGGCCAGCCGCTCACGGCAGAGGACGTGGCTTTCACGTTCGATACGGCGAAAAAAGCCGATTCGACCGTGGATTTGACCAATATGGCCAGCGCCAAAGCGCTGAACCCCACCACGGTGGAAATCACGCTGCACAAGCCGCAAGTGACGTTCACGCATCTGTTGGCAACGCTGGGCATTGTGCCCAAGCATGCCTATGCCGATGGGTATGGCGAGGCGCCGGTAGGTTCGGGTCCTTTCAAATTCGTGTCGTGGAGCAAGGGGCAGCAGCTGATTGTGGAGCCTAACCCCCATTACTATGGCAAAAAACCTGAGTTTGAGCGCATCACCTTCCTGTTCACACAGGATGATGCCACTGTGGCCGCCGCCAAGGCTGGGCAGTTGCACGTTGCCAGTGTTGCGCCAGCGGTATCGAACGACGTGCCCGAGAAAATGATCAAAGTGTCGGTCAAAACGGTGGATAACCGCGGCATCATGTTCCCGACCGTGCCCGCGCAA
>RRZU011222120.1_pt1 | contig 13883 bp, 10 predicted proteins | sample 2165561 | NCBI WGS metagenome assembly RRZU01 (sample SAMN10456909, study PRJNA506462) | wastewater metagenome | isolation source: wastewater sludge | place: USA: Moscow, Idaho
AAGAAGACATCCACTTGCTGGTATGGCTTGTAGGCGTTGTCGCCGGCCAGCAGCAGTTTGAAGTTGTCGATGCCACAGCACTGGCCAAACAGGTAGGTGCTGTTGCCCAGGCGTTCGACCACTTCACAGGTGAAGGCCAGATGAATGCCGAAGCCTTCGGGCAACACGTGCTCCGGACGCAGGCCCAGGGTGATGCTGCTGCCTTCTTCCAGATGGCTGGTTTCGATCGGCAGCTTGAGCTGCAGCTGATCGGCGATCCGGACTTCGATCTCTTTGGGCGACCAGCGCACCACTTTCGCGGGCAGGAAGTTCATCTTCGGCGAACCGATGAATCCGGCGACGAACTGGTTCACCGGCTTGTAGTAGAGGTCCATCGGCGAGCCGACTTGCTCCACCTTGCCGTAGTTCATGACCACAATCTTGTCGGCCAGGGTCATGGCTTCGACCTGATCATGGGTGACGTAGATCATGGTGGTCTTCAGCTCCTGGTGCAGCTTGGCGATATGCAGACGCATCTCGACCCGCAGCTCGGCATCCAGGTTGGAGAGAGGTTCGTCGAACAGGAACACTTTCGGATTGCGCACTATGGCGCGACCGATGGCGACCCGTTGGCGTTGGCCACCGGAGAGTTGTTTCGGCTTGCGATCCAGCAGGTGAGAGAGTTGCAGGGTCTTGGCGACCATGCCGACCTGATGCTGGATCTCCTCTTTCGGCACACCGTTGACCTTGAGGCCATAGCCCATATTCTCGGCCACCGTCATGTGCGGGTAGAGGGCATAGGACTGGAACACCATGGCGACGCCACGGTGTGCGGGGGCCACGTCATTGACGACGGTATCACCGATGGAAATTTCACCATCGGAGATCTCTTCCAGACCGGCGATCATGCGCAGCAGGGTGGATTTGCCGCAACCGGACGGGCCAACGAACACGGTGAACTCACCATCTTCGACATCCAGATTCACATTATGAAGCGTGACATTTTTGCCAAAACGCTTGATGACATTATTCAGTCTGATACTCGCCATCTAACTTAACTCCTTGATAATAATACTGTTCACTGAATGTTTCGTGTCGATGAGCTGACACTTGGCGTCCATCGGAAGTTCGATTGCGGCATTTTAGGAATTGTCCCGAGATGCTAGGAATCGCCACCATTCGCTGCTGCGGTGAGATCAATATAACAATGTTGTGTAATCGCTTGCACAAACTACTGCTGCTTTTGTGCATGAGATCACAGCCTTTGCATATGCCGCTGGCAGATATGACGCGCTCCGCTTAACGTAATCACATCTGGTGTAATCGTTACCCTAATTTCAATTGAGAGCATCTGCAGGTGTCGTTGCAGGGAAGCTGGCAAGAGAAAACTTGAACACTCGCCAGAGTTTGCCGCAGAGCAATAATTCTAACTGCTTTGTGGTCAATCAGTTAGTGGATGGGAGCCATGCGAATTCAGACATCAGTGATGGCCTGGATGTCGCAGAAACCGGTCCGGAGTCAAGAGCGTTAAAACAGTTAGAACAATAAGTGATGCGATAACGGCTTGGGAAAACGGTGTGACGTGTTTGTGAAAACGGCACACACAACTGAGCTGCTATCGGGGTTGTAATCGTGAGCGTCGTTTTTCGCCTGAAACAGGGATCAAGGAGCAATGATGAAGATTAAGACATTAACCGCTGTCGTCATGATGTCACTGGGTGTTGCCGGTGCATTGAATCAAACCGCCATGGCGGCCGATGGCGAGTTGCTGGTATGGGAAGATATCAAGAAGTCCAACGGTATCGCCGATGCCATTAAAGCATTCGAAGCCAAGTACAACGTCAAGGTGAAGGTGCAAGAGATGCCTTACGCCCAGCAGATCGAGAAGCTGCGCCTGGATGGCCCGGCCGGTATCGGTCCTGACGTGCTGGTTCTGCCCCATGACCAGGTCGGTACTGCCGTGGTGCAAGGCCTGATCTCCGAGATCAAGAGCGACCCGGCTTACCTGGCAACCTTCACCAAGCCTGCGGTCGATGCCCAGACTTACCAAGGCAAGCTGTACGGTATTCCCAAGGCTGTTGAAACTATCGTTCTGGTCTACAACAAGGATCTGCTGCCGAAGGCTCCCGAGAAGTTTGACGATCTGATCGCCTTCTCCAAGGAACAACGCAAGGCCGGTAAATATGGTCTGCTGGCCAAGTTTGACGAAATTTACTACTCCTTCGGCGTCGTCGCCGGCATGGGGGGTTACATCTTCGGTCAAAACGGCAACGGCTCCTTGAACGTCAAGGATATCGGTCTGGCCAATCAGGGCTCTGTCGATGCCGTCAGCTTCCTGAAGAGCTTCTACGCCGATGGTCTGTTCCCGGCGGGTATCGTCGGTGAAACCGGCGCCAATGCCATTGACTCCCTGTTCACCGAGAAGAAGGCTGCCGCCGTTATCACTGGACCTTGGGCCTTCCAGCCGTACAAGGATGCTGGTGTGAACTACGGTGTGGCACCGCTGCCGCTGCTGCCGAATGGCGAGCATATGCGCTCCTTCCTGGGTGTGAAGGGCTACAGCATCTCCACCTACTCCAAGCAAAAGGAGATGGCGCAGAAGTTTGTCGAGTTCATCAACCAGCCTGAATACGCCAAGGTTCGCTTCCAGCTGACCGGTGAAATCCCGCCCGTTAAGTCCCTGATCGATGACCCTATCATCAAGGATGACGACAAGTCCCGTGCCGTGGCGATCCAGGCTGGCTATGCCATCCCGATGCCAAGCGTACCGGAAATGGGCGAAGTCTGGTCACCGGCTAACAGCGCGCTGCAACTGGGTGTGACTGGCAAGCAAGACGTCAAAGCAGCCCTCGAAGCTGCCGTGAAAAACATCAATATGCAGATCGAAGCTAACCACGCCAGTAACGAATAAAGCGTTGTAGCGTCGCGTTCTGCAAACATGGGTAGCTTGTGCTGTTTTTCAGGTTACCCATGTTCTTTATGGATAGGAGGTGAATTGTGGTTGTCGATTCCAGCGGTGTTGCGCAGATCGGTGCAAAAACCCATCATGCCAAGATAGCGGTGTTGTTATCGCTGATTCCTGGTCTTGGCCAGATTTATAATCGGCAAGTTGTCAAAGGCGCGATCTTCTTCGCCCTCATGGCTTGTTTCTTCGGCGTTTTTCATGACTTTTTACAAATGGGTTTCTGGGGCTTATTTACCCTGGGAACTGAATTGCCCCGTGATAATTCTGTGTTCCTGTTGGCCAAGGGCGTCATCAGCCTGATCGTCGCCAGTTTCGGCGTCGGGGTCTACTACTGGAGCATCCGCGATGCCTACCTGTGCGGTAGCAAGCGGGACCAGGGCATCGAACTGGTCGGCGTCCGCAAGCAGTATCAACTGCTGCTGAGCGAAGGCTTCCCCTATCTGATGATCACACCGGGCTTCATCCTGCTGGTGTTCGTGGTGGTCTTCCCGATCATCTTCGGCTTCTCCATCGCCTTTACCAACTATGACCTGTACCACACGCCACCGGCCAAACTGGTGGACTGGGTCGGTCTGAAGAACTTCTTCAACATCTTCCGTCTCGACTTGTGGCGCTCTACCTTCTTTGACGTGCTGCAATGGACCGTGATCTGGACCCTGATCGCCACCACCTTGCAGTGCTCGGTCGGTGTCTTGCTGGCCATCCTGGTCAACCAGAAAGATCTGCGCTTCAAGCCGCTGATCCGCACCATACTGATCCTGCCGTGGGCGGTGCCGGGCTTCGTCACCATCCTGGTATTTGCCGGTATGTTCAACGAAACCTTCGGCGTGATTAACAACGGCATCCTGGCCTCTCTGGGGATTGAACCCAAGGAGTGGATGACGGATCCGTTCTGGACCAAGACCGCGCTGATCCTGATGCAGACCTGGTTGGGCTTCCCGTTTGTGTTCGCCATGACCACAGGTGTGTTGCAGGCCATCCCGGATGATCTGTACGAAGCGGCCACCATCGACGGCGCCACCACCTGGCACAAGCTGACCACCATCACGCTGCCGCTGGTGCTCTACTCGATTGCGCCGATCCTCATCACCCAGTACACCTTCAACTTCAATAACTTCAACATCATCTACCTGTTCAACAATGGTGGACCTGCGGTCATGGGCTCCAACGCCGGTGGTACCGACATCCTGGTCTCCTGGATCTACAAGCTGACCATGTCGTCATCCCAGTATGCGATTGCGGCCAGTATCACCATACTGTTGTCCATTTTTGTGGTCGGTATCGCGCTGTGGCAATTCCGCGCAACCAACTCCTTCAAGCAAGATGACATGGCCTAAGGAGCGGAACATGAGTAACAAACACAGCCTGAAAAAGAGTAATTTCATCCGCCTGAGCATCTCCTATCTGGTGCTGGCGATGATCTCGGTCATCATCATCTATCCGCTGGTGTGGACCATTGGCGCCTCCCTGAACCCGGGGAGCAGCCTGCTCAATACCTCGATCATCCCGGATAACTTCTCCTTCCTGCACTACGAGGAGTTGTTCAACGGCCAGATCGATTATGCCGCCTGGTACTGGAACTCGATGAAGATCAGCTTCCTGACCATGGTCCTGACCCTGATCAGTGTCAGCTTCACCGCCTATGCCTTCTCCCGCTTCCGCTTCCGCGGTCGGCAGAATGGTCTGATGTTGTTCCTGCTGCTGCAGATGATCCCGCAGTTCTCCGCGCTCATCGCTATCTTCGTGCTGGCGCAGATGCTGGGCCTCATCAATCGCCACCTGGCGTTGGTGCTGGTGTATGTCGGCGGCATGATCCCGATGAATACCTACCTGATGAAGGGCTACCTGGACGCCATCCCGAAAGATCTGGATGAGTCAGCGCGGATGGATGGTGCCGGTAACTTCCGCATCTTCATCGAGATCATCATGCCGCTGTCCAAACCGATCATTGCGGTGGTGGCCCTGTTCTCCTTCACGGGCCCACTGGGCGACTTCATCCTGGCCAGTACCATTTTGCGGACCCCGGACAAGTTCACGCTGCCCATCGGCCTGTACAACCTGGTCTCCCAGAAGATGGGGGCGAGTTACACCACCTATGCTGCCGGTGCCGTGCTGATCGCCGTGCCCGTGGCAATCCTTTACCTCTCACTGCAAAAGTACTTTGTCTCTGGCCTGACCGCTGGCGGGACCAAGGGCTAATTCAACCGACAGGATGTGAATGATGAAACTGAAAAAGAGTTTGTTGATGGCCGCCATGCTGGCCACCGGTGTGATGACTCTGCCGCTGGGCGTGAAGGCTGCTGAAGCCGTGACCATCAAGCCGCTGCAAGGGGTTGCTGCGGACTTTATCAAGGGCGCCGATGTCTCCATGCTGGCGGAAGTCGAGAAGCATGGTGGCAAGTTCTATGACGAGAAGGGCGTGCAAAAGGACGCCATGTTGATCCTCAAGGAGAATGGCTTCAACTACATTCGCCTGCGGATCTGGAATGATCCCAAGGATGCGGCCGGTAATGGCTACGGTGGTGGCAACAACGATCTGGCCACCACCATTGCCCTGGCCAAGCGGGCCAAGGCCAATGGCATGAAGTTCCTGCTCGACTTCCATTACAGTGATTTCTGGACCGATCCGGGTCGCCAGAACAAGCCGAAGGCGTGGGCCAACATGAGCATCGAACAGATGACTCAGGCGCTGCATGACTACACCAAGAGCACGGTAGCCGAGTTCAAGAAGGCGGGTGTGCTGCCGGATATGGTACAGATCGGTAACGAAATTAACGGTGGCATGCTGTGGCCGGAAGGCAAGAGCTGGGGCCAGAATGGCGGCGAGTTCGACCGTCTGGCGGGCCTGCTCAAAGCCGGTATCAATGGCGTGAAGGAAAACCTGGATAAGGGTGACAACGTCAAGATCATGCTGCACCTGGCCGAAGGCACCAAGAACGACACCTTCACCTGGTGGTTTGATGAAGTCACCAAGCGTGATGTGCAGTTCGACGTGATCGGCCTGTCGTTCTACACCTACTGGAACGGCCCGATCAGCGCCCTCAAGTACAACATGGATGACATCAGCAAGCGCTACAACAAGGATGTCATCGTGGTCGAGGCCGCTTACGGTTACACCACCGACAACTGCGATAACGCGGAAAACAACTTCACCGCCAAAGAAGCGGCAGATGGTGGTTATCCGGCGACCGTGCAAGGTCAGGCCGACTTCCTGCACGATCTGATGAAGAGCATCGTCGAAGTGCCGGACAACCGTGGCAAGGGCATCTTCTACTGGGAGCCGGCATGGTTGCCGACTCACGGCGCTACCTGGGCGACCAAGGCGGGCATGAAGTACAACAACGACGACTGGAAAGAGGGCAACGCCCGTGAGAACCAGTCACTGTTTGATTGTGAAGGCCATGTGCTGCAATCCATGAAGGTATTCAATTAATTAGCCAGACGGCATCCAGGCTCGGGGTCTCCCTGCGCCGGATGCCGTTTTTCTTTTCAGCCTGTTCCCGAGCCGCCAAGGCCCGGAGTGGGTTGCAAGCTCTGTGGTCTCTATTTCCCTTGGAGGAGTGGCATGTTCAAGTTTCCCCCGTTAAGCGACAAGGCTCCCGTGCTGCTGCATGGCGCCGATTACAACCCGGATCAGTGGCTCGATAACCCGGACGTGTTGGCCAAAGACATCGAGATGATGAAGCAGACCCGCTGCAACGTCATGTCGGTCGGTATTTTCAGTTGGTCAGGTCTGGAGCCCGAAGAGGGGCGTTACGAATTCGGTTGGCTGGATCAGGTGATTGATACCCTGTATGCCAATGGCATCTATGTGTTTCTGGCCACGCCGAGCGGTGCCCGTCCGGCCTGGTTGTCCAAGAAGTTCCCGGAAGTGCTGCGTGTCAGCAAGGAGCGGGTCAAGGCGTTGCATGGTGGCCGTCACAATCACTGCCTGACCTCGCCCGTGTACCGGGAAAAAGTGCGGCAGATGAATACCGCGCTAGCCAAGCGCTATGCCAAGCACCCGGGCGTCATCGCCTGGCATATCTCCAACGAATATGGTGGTGAGTGCCATTGCGAGCTGTGCCAGCACAAGTTCCGTGACTGGCTCAAGGCGCGCTATGGTTCGCTGGATGCCCTGAACCAGGCCTGGTGGAGCACCTTCTGGAGCCACACCTTCACCGATTGGGAGCAGATCGAATCGCCGGCACCCCAGGGCGAGATGTCGATCCACGGCTTGAATCTGGACTGGAAGCGCTTCAATACCGCGCAGGTCTGCGACTTCTGTGCCGAAGAGATCAAGCCGTTGAAGGTGGAAAATGCGGCCCTGCCGACCACCACCAACTTCATGGAATACTTCTATGACTATGACTATTGGCAACTGGCCAAGGTCATCGATTTCATCTCCTGGGACAGCTATCCGTTGTGGCACAACGCGGAAGATGATTGCACCCTGGGCGCTTACACCGCCATGTATCACGACCTGATGCGGACTCTCAAGGGCGGCAAGCCGTTCTTCCTGATGGAGTCGACGCCGAGCCTGACCAACTGGCAGCCGATCAGTAAGCTGAAAAAACCGGGCATGCATATTCTCTCCTCCCTGCAGGCCGTGGCCCATGGCTCTGACTCGGTGCAGTACTTCCAGTGGCGCAAGAGCCGTGGTTCGGTGGAGAAGTTCCACGGTGCCGTGGTCGATCACGTCGGCCATATCAATACCCGGGTCGGCCGTGAAGTCGAAGCTCTGGGACTGGCGCTGAGTCAGCTGGATGCCGTGGTCGGTAGCCGGGTCGAGGCCAAGGTCGCCATCATTTTCGATTGGGAGAGTCGTTGGGCCATGGACAATGCCCAGGGTCCGCGCAACGCCGGTCTGTTCTATGAAAAGACCGTGGCCGAACATTACCGCGCCTTCTGGGAGCAGGGGATTGCGGTCGATGTGATCAATGCCGACTGCGATATCAGCCAGTACCAGCTGGTGATCGCCCCCATGCTGTATATGGTGCGTGACGGTTTTGCCGAGCGGGTCGATGCCTTCGTCCAGGCTGGTGGCAACTTTGTCGCCACTTACTGGACTGGTGTGGTCAACGAGTCGGATCTGTGTCATCTCGGCGGCTTCCCCGGCCCCTTGCGGCCGATCCTGGGGATCTGGGCCGAAGAGATCGATGGCCTGTATGACCATGAAACCAACAGCGTCAGCGGGATCGCCGGTAATGCGCTGGAGCTGGCGGGCCCTTATGAGGTCACCCATCTGTGCGAGCGCATCCAGCTCGAAGGGGCACAAGCGCTGGCCACCTATGGCAGCGACTTCTACGCCGGCGAGCCTGCGGTGACGGTCAACAGCCACGGTGCCGGTAAGGCCTACTATGTGGCATCGCGCAACGATCTGGCGTTCCAGCGTGCCTTCTTCGGCAAGCTGGCCACCGATCTGCAACTGCCGCAGGCTTTGGCCACCGAGTTACCGCTGGGCGTCACCGCACAGCGCCGGACGGATGGCGAGCAGGAGTTCGTGTTTGTGCAGAACTACACGGGTCAGCCCAAGACGGTGTCGTTACCGGCCTCCTATCAGGAGATGACCACCGGCGAGACGCTGCAAGGCTCACTGGAGCTGGCCGCCTATGGCTGCCGGGTACTGAGTCGGCCTGTAGCCTGATCATCGAGCCCGCTTCGGCGGGCTTTTTTCTCCCGCCGGATCCCGTGCGGGAGCGATGTGGAAACCACAAGGAGATTGGCATGGTTAAAATTCAGGATTTTAAGCGTTTGTTCGCTCTGGCGCTGGGTGACAAATCGGTGGACGCCGAACAGGGGAGTGACGCCGGGCTGGATCACGCCGCTATTTTAGGGCTGATCGAGGCATTTGGCGGCAAGGACAACATCTTCAGTTTTGATGCCTGTCTGACCCGGTTGCGGGTTGAGGTCAAGGTGTTGGGGCTGGTCAATCACGAAAAGCTGCAGCAATTGGGTGCCATCGGCGTGGTGATCGTCGGGCACGAAGTGCAGGCTATTTTCGGCAAGCGCTCGGACAATCTGCGCCGCGAGCTGGAAGCCTGGTTTGGCCTAGCCGATCAACAACCCTGATTGTGTTATCGATTCCATACGGTGTTGCCATGCCTGCTTAACTGGCAGTGTCATGGCAAATTTTAATGATTCATTCTTTAACTAATTGAAATAAATCATTAAATAATCCTCATCTTGCCGCCTGGCACCTCCGCTGCATGATCGCTATTCCCGACCCAAGTGATACTTCCTCTGCTGTACAGCATGGGGAAAGCGGCAACTGCACTCTTCATGCGCTAAAAATGGCGACGATTCGAACTAATTGTGAATGAGATCACAAAGTATCAACGCTGCAGAAGGCAATGGATGAAAGCGGTTTCTTAAATTTTGTGTAACCGTTATAGTTCATCTCGGAACTACTTTGCACTACCCGCTGTTTGGCAATCTGAAGGGTCATATCTTCAGGTTGCCATTTTTTTAGCCGCAAATCGGTCTATTTATCGCCTTCAAATGCGCTGCATCACGAAACTCGCCCTTACATCCGCATAACCGCGTCTGATACTGCGTTATGAGTTTTGTCATAAAATGGCCACCAAATGTAATCGCTATCACTGTTTTCTCTGCCTAAGCCTGTTATTTTTTCGGCCTGAAAACTCCCGGACCTTTAAGACCGGGCTAGTCGATAGTTTTAAGGATGCAATGATGACAGTGATGACCCGATTGACCCGTTTACTGCGCTCCGGCTGGTCCGGATTTTTCTTGTGCTCGGCGCTGCTCCTGACGGGGTGTGGTGGTGGCGGTGGGAGTGGGAGCTCTTCCGGTGGTGACAACTCCGGCGGTGATGATCCTAGCGGCACCACGGTGGCCGTGCGGGGTGTCGATATTTCCATGCTGGAAACGGTGGAAGCGGCCGGTGGTACGTTTCAGGTGAATGGCACCGCTCAGGATCTGCTGCCTTTGCTCAAGGCTCAGGGCGTAAACCTGGTGCGCCTGCGTCTGTGGGTCGATCCCAAGTCAAGCAGCAATGAAGTATACGGGGGCGGGGATTCGGATCTGGCGCGGGTGATCCGTCTGGCCAAACGCGCCAAGGCCCAGGACATGGCCTTTATGCTGGATCTGCACTACAGCGACTTCTGGACCGATCCGGCCAAACAGTACAAGCCCAAGGCATGGGCCAACCTGTCGACCGATGAATTGGTCGCTCAGGTGCAAAGCTATACCCAGGATGTGGTGGCACAACTGATCACCGCTGGGGTGGCACCGGATTACGTGCAGATTGGTAACGAGATCAACTCCGGGATGCTGTGGCCTACCGGTAAAAACTGGGCCGCCAGTGGCGAAACAGTCGGAGGCTTTGATGTGCTGGCCCGTCTGCTAAGCGCCGGGGTGACGGGATTGCGAACTGCTGAAACCGCAGGCGGTGTGACCACCCCGGCCAAGACCATACTGCATCTGGCCGAGGGTGGGAAAAACAGTACCTTCCGCTGGTGGTTTGATGAGATCACCCAGCGCAACGTGCCCTTCGACATCATAGGTCTCTCCTATTACCCCTATTGGCATGGTCCTTTGAGCGATCTGCAGACCAATATGGATGACATGGTCAGCCGGTACAGCAAGCCGGTGATGGTGGTGGAAACCGCCTATGCCTTCACTCTGGAAAACGGGGATTCGCTGGGCAATAACTTTGGCTCGGCGACCGATGTCACCAATGGTGGTTATCCGGCGACTCCGGCTGGTCAGCAACAGTTCCTGCAGGATCTGAAAACCCGGATCGCGGCCGTACCGAATGAGCAAGGCTTGGGTTTTGTCTACTGGGAGCCGGACTGGTTACCGGTCAATGATGCGACCTGGACCACTGACGCGGGTATGCTCTACATTCCCTCATCCTGCCCGACTCTTGCGTCTTGTAGTGTCGGCAATGCCTGGGAAAATCAGGCGCTGTTTGACTTTAACGGCGATGCACTGCCAGCACTGGCCGAATTTGCCGCAGCCCCATAAACGTCGAGGCCTGGTATCCCATGAACTTAAGTTACAGACAGTTTCGGCGTTCAGGCGTATCGGCGCTGTGCAGTGCGGGGCTATGCCTCGCACTGACCGGCTCTCTGCTGGCGGCTGAGTGTCCGCCATCGGGGGATCGCTTTGTCGCCGACGGGGAAGAGACCATCATAGATACCCAGAGTCTGTTGATGTGGCGGCGCTGCCCGGAGGGGCTGCAGGGCGATCGCTGTCAGCACGGTTCGCTATTGGGTTTCAACTGGCGGCAGGGTGTGGAGCGCTTAGCGCAGAATAATGCCGCCGAACTGGCGGGCTACGGCGATTGGGGCATTCCGACACTGACGCAATTGCAGACCCTGACTTCCGGCGCGACCTGTGCCAAGGGGGATGCAGCAGCAGGGGGGCTGCCCTCCTGGCCTGATGGTTATTTCTGGTCTCGCTCATCCCCCCAGGGCAAAAGCTACGTCAAACGGACCTTTTCTCTGGAGACCGGACAGCCTGCCTTGAGTAATCAGGGAACTTATGGCGTGCACCTGTGGCTGGTGCGCCGCGTCGAATAAGTCGACTCTGGTACCCGATGTATCACCATAGCGGCCTGCGGGCCGCTTTTTTTTTTGGGGCTCTATCCCAGGTACCTGTTGTAAATCGGTGGGGATGGAGTCTGGACGAAAAGCAGACCGTTGGCGGCAAGGACGCCGCCATCGAGCCTCCAAGGATGGATTTACGGCGTGTCTGCGCTCGAGCAGACGCCAGCGCGACACTGAACGAGGACCGCGCCTTTTTTCGGGTACCGATTACGGCTTGGGGGTCACTGTTTTGCGTGGTACCCGGTGAACAGATGGCGCCACACGAGTAATCTGGTGGTCATCACAATGAGCCATCGAGGAACCACCCCATGCTGATCCGTAATCTACGTTTGGCCGGACGCCAGGGCTATTGGCAACTGCTGATTGAGCAGGGGCGTTTTGCGCGCATCGAACCCATGAGCTGCGAGCTGGATTATCAGGGCGTGAGTCTGGACGGGGAAGGTGGGCTGGCCATGGCGCCCTTTGTCGAGCCGCATATTCATCTGGATAGCACCCAGACGGCCGGGCAACCGGCGTGGAATAACTCCGGCACTCTGTTCGAGGGGATTGAGCGCTGGGCCGAGCGCAAGGCGCAGCTGACCCATGACGATGTCAAACAGCGGGCCTGGCAAACCCTCAAGTGGCAGATTGCCAATGGCATCCAGGCGGTGCGCACCCATGTCGATGTCTCGGATCCCTCCTTGCTGGCTCTCAAGGCGCTGCTGGAGGTGAAGGCCGAAATTGCGCCCTGGCTGGATCTGCAACTGGTGGCCTTTCCCCAGGAGGGGATCCTCTCCTATCCCGATGGCGAGGCGCTCCTGGAAGAGGCGTTGCGACTGGGGGCTGATGTCGTCGGAGCTATACCGCACTTTGAATTCACTCGCGAGCTGGGGGTGGAGTCCCTGCACAAGGCGTTTGCTCTGGCCCAGCGCTATGACAAGCTTATCGATGTGCACTGTGATGAGATCGATGACGAGCAGTCGCGGTTTTTGGAGACACTGGCGTGGCTGGCCCAACGCGATGGCCTGGGAGCGCGCGTCACCGCCAGCCATACCACCGCCATGCACTCCTACAATGGCGCCTATGCCTCACGGCTGTTCCGCCTCTTGAAGATGGCGGATATCAACTTTGTCGCCAATCCGCTGGTCAATATCCATCTGCAGGGGCGCTTTGATGACTACCCGAAACGCCGTGGCGTCACCCGGGTCAAGGAGCTGCTGGCCGCAGGTCTCAATGTCTGTTTCGGTCATGATGACGTGTTCGACCCCTGGTATCCGCTGGGGACCGCCAATATGTTGCAGGTGTTGCATATGGGACTGCATGTCTGCCAGATGATGGGCTATGAGGCCATCGATCAGAGCCTGGCGCTCATTTCCAGCCACAGTGCCCGCACCTTGCAACTGGCTGATTACGGCATCGAGGTGGGCAAGCGCGGCTCGCTCATCATCTTGCCTGCCGAGTCGGGCTTCGACGCCCTGCGCCGTCAGGTGCCGGTACGCTACTCCATCCGCGATGGCCAGATCATCGCCCGCTGCCGCCCGGCCGAGCATCAAATCGAGCTGGGATATCCCGAATTCGTGGATTTCCGGCAGTCATAAAAAACGGCCCTCGCGGGCCGTTCTGGTATTGGTGCTATGTCATTCGACAGGCGTTTTACAACCAGGCGGGTTGCTTTGCTTCGAAGGCGTCGATGGCATCGCCGTGCTGCAGGGTCAGGCCGATATTATCCAGACCATTCATGATGCAGTAACGACGGAACTCGTCGATGGCGAAGTCAAAGCACAGCTCTCCGGCGCGGACTTGCTGGTTTTCCAGATCCACTGTGATGGTCTGTCCCTCGTTGGCTTCCACCAGCTTGAACAGCGCATCGACCTCTTCAGGTTTCAGACGCACCACCAACAGGCCATTATTCAGCGAGTTACCGTAAAAAATATCGGCAAAGCTCGGGGCGATAATGGCGCGCAGGCCGTAGTCCGCCAGCGCCCAGGGGGCGTGCTCGCGGCTGGAGCCGTTACCGAAGTTCTCGCGGGCCAGCAGGATACTGGCGCCGGCGTAACGCGGGGCGTTCAGCACGAACTCGGGGTTGGGCTGCTCACCGGCATCGTCCAGAAAGCGCCAGTCGTGGAACAGGTGCTTGCCAAAACCCAGCTTGGAGACCTTCTGTAGGAACTGCTTGGGGATGATCTGGTCGGTATCGACGTTGGCCGCATCCAGCAGGGCAGCCAAACCGGTATGTTGTTTGAACTCTTGCATGTTGGGCTCCTTACAGCTCGCGGATAACGACAAAGTGACCGGCAATCGCGGCGGCAGCGGCCATGGCCGGGCTCACCAGATGGGTGCGACCCCCACGGCCCTGACGACCTTCGAAGTTACGGTTGCTGGTGGCGGCGCAGCGCTCGCCCGGTTGC